>Ga0302314_10001604_pt1 | contig 42130 bp, 39 predicted proteins | sample III_Palsa_N2_3_FD_200533 | JGI IMG/M metagenome (GOLD analysis project Ga0302314, IMG submission 200533) | Peat permafrost microbial communities from Stordalen Mire near Abisko, Sweden - III_Palsa_N2_3 | ecosystem: Environmental > Terrestrial > Soil > Palsa > Peat permafrost | place: Sweden... | reverse complement strand
TGACAAATCCGGCCAGCGCCAGGTGCACGCCGCTCATCTGATCCAGCGGCATCTCGTAAAGCTTGAGGTCATCGGAGCGCAGGCCTTCCTTCAACTGGCGCACCATCAGCTGCTGGTTGAGCTTGTCGTTGTCGGAAAAACCACTGGTGTCAATCGCCTCGAACCGCTTGAGGAAGTCCTCGGCCACCTTGTGCTCAGCCGCCACATGGGCCAGCGAAGCATCGCTCCAGCGATCGTTGTAACGCAGATCGCCGATCGTCGTCGCGAACTCCGGCTGGCTCTGCAGCGTGTGCTGCCACTGCTCGGCCAGCAATGCGTTGAGTGCCTTCACCCGGGATGCCACATCCGTCTGCGCGGATTGTGCGGCCGGCGCCGCGTGCACGGATGAGACAACGGTCACTGAGCCCAACAGACTCGCACAGATAAGCAATGGCAACGTTTTCATCAAACAAACCCTCCCGAGTTATGAATCGCGATTGTGCCTGCCGCGGGTTCAGTCATCCCGTGCCAGATAGCATGGTTCTCAAACCGATCTCGTCGCCACCACCGGCGGCACCGCTGCCGCGCGCAGTGCCGGGCCGAGCACGGCCAACTGGCCAAGCACCCACAAGGCCAGCGCACCGATCGGCAGGTAATACCACGGCAGTTGCGGCAGCTCGTAATGCGTCATCAGTACAACGTTCAGCACGAACGCCAGCAGCATGCCCAACGCGACGCCACCAGTGACGATGAGGAAGTTCTCGGTCTGGAAGTAACGCAGGATGTCACCGTGGGTGGCACCGATCGCACGACGGATGCCGATGCTGCGCGTTCGCGTCTGCACCCAGAAATTGGCCAGTCCGGTAATGCCCAGCGCAGTGACAAACAGCAGGCCGAGCGCGGAGGCGATGAGCAGCCCGATCATGGTGGTGTCTCGCTGGAAATACTGCGCGCGTACCTCGCTGTAGGTCTGCACCCGTTTGGGATTGATAATACGGTTCGGGTTGACCTTCACCAGCCTGGCCGCTGCCACCTCGAGGACGCGCTGGCGATCCTGGGGCGCGCTGCGCAACACGTAGAGCACGCCCTCTCCATCCGGTGGTTGCGGAAAGATCATGCTGTCGTAGTCAACGCCAAGCGTGCGCAGGTTCGGACGCAACAGCGCGTCGACGATGCCGACCACGCGGATGAAATTGTCCCCGTCGTACATGCTCTGTCCGAGCGCCGGCCGTCCCGGATAGAGGTGTTGCGCCAGCGCGCGAGTGATGATCGCGACGGCAGGCTTGCCCTTGGTCACGTACTCGTCCGGCAGGAAATCGCGTCCCTCGACAAGATGCAGGCCCAACGTGCCAATCAGACCGGGGCTGCCGTCGTAGACACTGGGCTCCACGCAACCGCTGCCCTTGATCGAATTGAGCTGCATCGCGCGATCCAGCGCCTGCTTGTCGGGGCAGGTGCCATGGGACGATTCGTTCTGGTTCAGCGGCAGCGAATAACTGACAGCCACGGCGGAACGCACCCCGGGTATCGCGCGCAACGCTGCCAGATCGACGACATGCTGCGCCTGCGGATTCCCGCCCTTCTCGATGCTCCTGCTGGGGATGACCGACAGCTCGCTCTCCGCAATGCCGGTGAATACGCTGATCCGCTCGACGCGGTTGGCGATCATGTGCACCACGTTGCAAACGATGGCGCAGGTAACCGCGACCTGCAGCATCAGCAGCGTTGCAGTGAGTTTGTGGTGACGCAGACTGGCGAGTATGGGTTTCAACTGCATGTCGAGGTTCCTTGTACCTGATCAAGGCGGCGGTTCTTGAGCAGTGGCCACAAAGGGCCGTGCATGGGAAAGCGCATCACAATGTCTTCAGCTGCAAGGCGGGAGGCACACGGCACGCGCGCCACGCCGGCAACAACCCTGCCAACACGCTGGCGACGATCGCCAGCGCGAAGGTACCCAGCAGCATCGGCACGTCCATCTGCGCCAGCTGCGCGTAATCGTCGGGCCGATGACGCACGCTCCACAGGCCAAGCTGGGCGATCAGCAAACCCAGCATGCCGCCAGCCACGCCGATCACCGCCGATTCGAGGCCGAGCTGAAAAAAGATGTCCCCTCGCCTTGCGCCAAGCGCACGACGCACGCTGATTTCGCCGCTGCGGCGCAGGAACTTCGCCAGCAGCAACGCCACAATGTTGACCATGCACACGAACAGAAACCCCAGGGCCAGCCACAGCTGCAGGCGCACGTCGTTCGGCACCAGGTTCTCGTGCGCGAGCCAGCCCATCAGGCTGTACAGCTTCGCGCTGGTCGGCGCCCGCTCGAAGCGGCCCAGTGCCTTCTGCTGGGCGGAATAATCGATCAGGAATTGACGATAGGCCGCTACTTGCGCCGAGCCGTCCAGCTGCACCCAGAACTGCAGCCACGACATGCCGTCGCTGGTCATGACGCTCGGATCGACATGCTTGGCCCATGACGATTCATTGCCGTTGATCTGCAACTTCTGATCCACCGCCACCGGGAGCGGCAGGAAAAACTCGTCGTTATCGCTGTAATGCTGGCTTGATGCGTCGGCATAGAACATCGGCTTCGGCTGCCAGTCGGCGGTGACGCCGATCACGCGGTAGTCGTTGTCGCCCAGCCGCACAGTCTGGCCGATGCCGTCTGCATGACCGAACAATTTCCTGGCCAGTGCATCGCCGAGCACTACCACGCGCGCACGCGCCGTGTCGTCCGCTGCCGACCAGCCTTGCCCATGCTCGAACGGCACGCCAAACAGCGCGAAAAAGTCCGCAGTGGCATAACGCCCGTCCACCTCGAACGGCTGCATTCCCGCCCGTACGGGACGTACCAGCAGCGAGCCGCCCGCCATCGCTGCCTGCCGCGTGGCTTTATGTGCCTTGAGCAAAGCCATCGCGTCCGGCCAGGTGAGGTTGTCGGTCGGGTCAGGGCTATCGCCGTTCTGCGTGTAGTTCAGCGGCGTCGGGTCGAGGTGCGGGTAATACAGCTGCGCGCTCCTACCGGGCAGCGGATCGTCGGTCATCACGTGCAGTACGGTGACCATCGTCATGCTGGCGCCGATGCCAAGGCCGATCGCCAGCACCATCAGCGCGGTGAGTACCGGATTGCGCTTGAGGCTGTGCAATGCAAGATCAAAGTAGTAGCCAAACATTCCATGTACCCCGTCAATCACTGAAATCACACGCCGCCTTGTAGGAGCGCACCCGTCATCACACCGACCTCGTCGCCACCACCGGTGGCACCGCCGCGGCACGCAGCGCGGGGCCAAGTACCGCCAGCTGACCGAGCAACCACAGCACCAGTGCGGCGATCGGCAAGTAATACAGCGGCAGCTGTGGCAGCTCGTAGTGCTTCATCAGCAGCAGGTTCAACGCGACCGCAAGTAATAACCCGAGTGCAACGCCACCGCTGACGATCAAAAAATTCTCGACCTGGAAATAACGCAGGATGTCGCCTCGGGTGGCACCGATCGCACGGCGGATGCCGATCTGGTGTGTACGCTGCTGCACCCAGAAGCTGGACAGGCCGACTACGCCCAAAGCGGTCAGCGCCAGCAGGCAACCGATCACTACCAGCAACAGCCAGATCAGTGCGCGGTCGTCGTGAAAATATTCCGATACCGTATCCGCGTAACTGTGGCTTCCGGTGATGATGCGTTGATCGTCCACACCGTCGAGCACCTTGGGCAGGTCGCGCAGCGTAACGTCACGTGCGCCCGGTTCGGTGCGCAACACGTACTTGCCGCCCGCGACCGATGTCACCGGCAGCAGCAGGTTGAGATCGGCGCCGTTGTACTTGTTGATGCTGGGATTGAGCAGATGATCTGTCACGCCCGCGACATGCGTGACGTCCGAACCCTTGTCGCCAAGAAAGATGGCCTTGCCCAGCGGGTTCTCGCCGGGCCACATCTTTTCTGCCAGCGACCGGGTGACGATCACCGATGGCGGCGGCGGCTGGTCTCCGTGGAATGGGTCGTAGTCCTGGTATTCCTGTGGCAGGAAATCGCGTCCCTGCGAGAGCTTGATGCCGAGTGTATTCACCACGCCTGACGTACCGGCGTACATGACGACGGTGCAAACCGAATCGGGCTTTTCGCCTCCGGCCTTGCGGGCTAAGCAGGTGCCCCACGAGCCGGTGATGCCGAGCGGCAGCGAATTGGTGATGACCGCCGACCTCACTCCCGGCATGCTCCGCAACGCGGCCAGGTCGGCGGCGGCCCGACTGGCTTGGCGGCCCGGTGTGGTGGTGTCGCCGATGCCGCTGCTGGTGGCCCACACCAGCTCGTTGTCGGCGACACCGGTATGCACACGCATGTCGGCCAAGTGGCTACCGATGATGAAAAGTGCGTTGCTGACGATCGCGCAGGTCAGCGCTATTTCCAGTACCACGAGGATCACTACGGTCTTGTGGTGCTTCAGTGCGGAAAGAATGGGATGCATGACGTACTTCTCCTCACTGAATCTTCAGAACACGGGCGGGCTGGACGCGACACGCGCGCCAAGCAGGGAAAATCGCCGCGAGTACGGTGGCACACATCGCGAGTACCAGCGTCGTGCCCAGCATCGCCGCATCCAGATGCGCATGGGACGCGTATTGCACCGGCTGGTGACGCACGATCCACAAGCCGAAGAACGCCAGCAGCAATCCGGCGACGCCACCCGCAAAGCCGATCAGAGACGCCTCCACCAGCAACTGCGCGAAGATCGACTGCTTCGACGCGCCCATGGCACGACGCACACCCAGTTCGCTGCTGCGCCGCAGGAACTTCACTAGCAACAGCGCCACCGTGTTGACCAGACAGACCAGCATGAAGCCCAGCGCCAGCAAGGCTTGCAGTTGCACGCTGCCCGGCACCACATGGTTGTAGTCCAGCCAGCCCATCAGGTCGTACAGGCGCGTATTCGGCGGGCGCTGGAAACGCCCCAGTATCTTCTGCTGTTCGGAGTAGTGCACCAGGTACTCACGGTAGGCCTGCACCAGGGCCGGCGTATCCAGTTGTACCCAGAACTGCATCCATGCGCAGCTGGCGTTCTTCATGTTGCCCGGCGTGGGGAAACCGCCGCTGCCCCAGCAATTCATGTTGCCCGCCGTGCCCTGGCCGAGTGCTATTGCTGTTTCCAGCGGCAGGAACACATCTTCGGTGTTGTGGTAGCTGCCTTGGGTCAGGTCGTAGAAATGCGGCACCGGATTCCAGCGATCAATCACACCGATGACGCGAAACACATCCTTGCCCAGCCGCAGCGATTGACCCACCGCATGGTCGGCGCCGTAGAGCTTGTCGGCCAGGGCACGCGAGATCACCGCCGCGCGTGCCTGCCTGTCGTCGTCATCGGCCGTCCAGCCGCTGCCGTACAGAAAAGGCACGTCGAACATGCTGAAGAAATCGGACGACGTGTAACGCGCATCGGCAAAGAACGCACGACTTTCGCCCTGCGGCGGACGCACTGTGACGCGCCCACCGGTCATCGCCACCTGATGACTTCCCTTGCGCGCATGCAGCAGGTTCATTGCATCGGTCCATGAAAACTGATCCATCGGGTCCTTGCCTGGTGTATAGCCTTCCATGTCTTGCGGGTCGATCTGTGGATAGAACAATCGGACGCTCTTGTCCGGCAGCGGATCGGCCGTCATCACATGCAGCACCGTGATCATCGTCATGCTGGCACCAATGCCCAGCCCAATCGCCAGCACCATCAGCGCCGTGAGCACCTTGTTGCGCTTCAAGCTGCGCAGCGCCAGATCGAAGTAATAGCCAAACATTCCATGTACCCCTGCAACGGTTGAACCACGTATCAACTGTAGAAGTGCACCCTGTGCGCGATGCTCTTGGCCCAGTCTGCCTCAGAGCATCGCGCACACGGTGCGCTCCTACCGATGCCTCCCATCACACCGACCGGGTTGCCACCACCGGTGGCACTGCCGCCGCACGCAGCGCGGGCCTGAACACCGCGAGCTGGCCTAGCAGCCATAAAGCGACCGCACTTCCCGGCAGGTAGTACCAAGGCATGCGGCTCATCTCATAGTGCTCCATCAGGTACAGGTTGATGCCAAAAGCCAATATCATGCCGATCAGCACACCCGCCGTACCGAGCAGGAAGTTCTCGGTACGGAAGTAGCTGAGGATATGTCCACGTGTAGCACCCACGGCACGGCGTATGCCGATCTGTCGCCGCCGCTGCTGTACCCAGAAGCTGGTCAGGCCGACGATGCCGAACGCCGTCACCGCCAGCATCACCACGCACACCAGTACCAGCATCCAGACCATGCTGTTGGTATCGGCGAAATACTCGGAACGCATGCCGGCGTAGGTCTTGCCTTCCACTACGGCACCCGGCTGCAGTTTGCCCAGCACCTGCACCGCCTCGCGCACGACGCGCTCGCGATCCTGCGGTGTGCTGCGCAACACGTAGTCGCCCATCACCCCATCGGGTTGCAACGGAAAGAACACGCTGGAATACATGCCCCCGGGACCACTGAACTTGGGATCCTCTGCCAGTACGTCGGCAACCACACCCACGACCGTCCAGCCCGTGGCGTTGGTATACAAGGTCTTGCCCAGCGCGCTCTGGCCCGGCCACAACCTGTTCGCGTCGCTCTGCGTGACCAGCACAACATGGCCAGTGGAACTGAAATTTTTGAAACCGCTGCCGGCGTATTCATCCGCATTGAACCAGCGACCTTGCAGCAAGCGCAGTCCCATGGACTGCTCGCCGTCACTGCCGATGAAATACACCGACGTGTTCACCGTAGTAGTCGCATAGGGCTTGGTGACGAAGGGCGACAGGGCCGGATTCTGGTCCAGCGGCATGCTGGTTGCCGCGGCCGCCGCCGTAACGCCGGCGATGCCGCGCAAGGCGGCAAGATTGCGCGGCATCTCGCTGGCGGCGAGTTTCGAATCGGCACCATTCACGGTGACCACCGAGATGCCCTGTTCGTCAATCGCATTCGACCAGTGGATGTCGGCCACGCGCTGGCTGATCATGAAGACGGCATTGCAGAGCACAGCACAGGCCAGCGCGATCTCCAGCACGATCAGGACGGCCGGGATGCGGTGCTTGCGCAAGCTGGCGAGTATCGGACGGATTTCCATGATGACTCCCCTCAGGCGGCTTTCAGTTGCGGAGCGGGCGCGACTACGCAGGCGCGCCACGCGGGCAGCAGGCCGGCGACCAGGCTGGAAACCAGCGCGACCACAAAGGTGAACAGAAACATCGACAGATCCAGATGCGCGAGGCTGGCGTACTGCGCTGGCTGGTGACGAATGCCCCACAACCCCAGCTCGGCGAAACCCAGACCCAGCATGCCGCCGGCGAGGCCGACGATGCCGGCCTCGACCATGAACTGCGCAAAGATCGCGACGCGTGAGGCGCCCAGCGCGCGGCGCACGCCGATCTCGCGCGAGCGGCGCAGGCACTTGGCCAACAGCAGGCCCACCGTGTTCACCACGCAGATCAGCAGGAAGCCGAATGCCAGTCCGGTCTGCAGGCGCACGTCATCGGGCACCACCTGTTCGTTGCGCAGCCATGACATGAGATCCGACAAGGCCACCCTGGACAGCTGGAACCGCCCCAGCGCAACCTGCTGCTGCGCGTAGTTGCCCAGGAACAGCTTATAGGCCGAGGCCTCGTCGGCGCTGGACAATTGCACCCACATGCCGAGCCAGATGCTCTTGGCGGTCTCCAGATGCTGCATGTCGGACTGCTGCGATCCATACGACATGACCGTGCTCGGCGTCATGCCCTCGGCGCGCGCGCTGAGCAAGGGCATGAATACCGCGTCGCCCTTACCGTAATTTCGCCCGCTCAGATGCAGCGCATAGAAGCGCGGCTGCGGCGCCCAAGACCGCAGCACGCCAATAATGCGGAAGTCGTGATCGTCGATGCGGATCGTGCGCCCCACGCTGTTCACCCCTCCGAACAGTTTGTCGTTGAGGAAACCCGCGATCACCACCACCTGCTCACGGCTTTCGTCGTCCGTCGAAGCCCAACCTGCGCCGTACTGGAATGGCGCGTCGAACATCGGAAAGAAGTCCGTCGTGGTCATCACCCCGTCTGCATAAAACGGTTTCCCGTCCTGCGCCTGCGGCGTCACCTTGACCTGCGACATCGCCATCACTGCCTGCCGCTCCGCCTTGCGGGCATGCAGCAGATTCATGGCATCGACGTAACTCATGAGCCACGGCAACCTTTTCCCGCTGCGCGAGAAAGGCTGGTCCTTCGGATAGGGATCGAGCTGCGGATAGAACAACTGTGTGCTCTTCTGCGGCAGCGGATCGCCCGAGAGCAGCTTGAGCACGGTCAGCGTAGTGATCGTGGCGCCGATGCCCAAGGCCAGCGCCAGCACCATCAGCGTGGTGAGCACTTTGTTGCGCCTGAGGCTGCGCAGTGCCAGATCGAGGTAGTAGGCGAACATCAATCAGTTGCTCCGTCACATGACCCCCTTCCCGAGGGCAAGAGAAAGTCATCAAGCCGCACGCGTTGCCACCACTGGCGGCACGTTGGAGGCGCGGCGGGCCGGCACGTATACCGCGACCTGTCCGAGCGCCAGCATCGCCAGCACTGCCGCTGCCACATAGAGCAGTGGAATGCGCGCCATCTCGTAGTGCGCCATCAGCCACAGGTTGAGCCCGACTGCGAGCAGCACACCCAGCACCACGCCAATGCCGGCGATCAACAGGTTCTCGATCTGGAAGTAATGCAGGATGTCGACCTTGCGCGCGCCCAGCGCACGCCGCACGCCGATCTGCTTGCGCCGCTGGCCGACCCAGAAACTGGTCAGCCCGGCGATGCCGGCGGCAGTCACCACGATCAGGATCAGGCAGACGATGCCCATCACCAGTGCCATGCCGCGATCGGCGCGGTAGATCTTGTCGCGTATCTGGGAGAGTGACTGGATGCCCCAGGTGTCCGGCATCACGCGTAACGGATCGACCGCCAGCAAAGCCTTGCGTGCTTCGCGCACCACCGCCTGTTCGCGGCCGGGTCGTGCGCGCACCGCGTAGCTGGCCGAAGCGTCGTCCACACGCACCGGTTCCAGCACCGAGTTGTAGTCCCAGGTGCTGCCCCACTTCGCCGTGGTCGGCGTCTGCAGGCGTTCGACGACACCGACGATGGTTGCCGGCTTGCCGTCTTGATACACCGTCTTGCCCAGCGCGTTGCCGTCGGGAAACAGCTGGTCGGCCACTGGCTTGCTGACGATGATCACCGGTGATGCGGCATCGCTGGTGAGCGTGTGATGCAGGATTTCGTCGGCGTTGAAATCGCGACCGGCGATCAGGTGCACACCCAGCGTCGAGCGCAGATGCTCATCGCCGTAGTAGTAAGCGGCACTCACCGCTACGTCCGTTTGCTGTGGGTTCAAGGTGAGCGTGCCGCTGTAGATCATGCCTTGCAGCGGCATGCTGGTTGAGGCGGCCACGTCCTGCACATCAGGCAAGTTGCGCAGTGTGGCCAGATCCGTGCGCTGCAGCGCGTCAAGCTTTTCCACGGATGCGGCATCATCGCCGCTGGGTGCGCCGAACCAGGTCTGCGATATGCGGATCAGGTCATCCTCGACGGCACCGGTGGGCCGGTTCACCCGCTCGATGCGCTGGCTGATCAGGAAGATGGCATTGCACACGATCGCCAGGGTCAGCGCGATCTGCAACACGATCAGCAACACGCCGGCCTTGTGCCGTCGCAACGCTGACAGGATGGGAGGCAGTCTCATCGATGCATCCTCAATTCGTCTTCAATTGCCATGCGGGCTGCACACGCGCCGCACGAAAAGTGGGATACGCACCGGCCAGCACGCTGGCGGCGATCGCCACCGCTACGGTGAGCAGGAGCAATGCCGGATCGATTCGCGCCAGATCAGCCAGTCGCGGCGGCAGCACCCGGTGGACGACGAGTACGCCACCGGCGGTCAGCAACAGGCCCAGTACGCCACCGCCGACACCAATGACCGCCGCTTCGGTGAGGAACTGCGCATGGATGGCGCGACGCGATGCGCCCAGCGCTCGACGCACACCGATCTCGCCGCTGCGGCGCAGGAACTTGGCCAACATCAGGCCCACCGTATTCACCAGGCACACCAGCAGCAGACCCAGTGCCACCAGCAGTGACACGTGTGTGTCATCGGGCACTACGTGCTCATAATCCAGAAACGCGCGCATGTCGCGCAGGCGATTGTTCGGCGACCAGTCGAAGCGGCCGATGTTCTGCTGGGCGCGTGCGTAGTTGTCCAGATACTGCCGGTAGTTCTGCACCGCTGGCGCATCGCCCAGCTCGATCATGTAAGCGAGCCACACACAGTTCGACTGCTGCAGACCGGCGTAGCCCGCACTCGGCTGCACACCTTTGGGGCAGTTGATTGCGCCGGCGTTCGCCATGCCGCTGGCGATGGCCCGCTGCAATGGCACGAATACCTGCGGACCTTCGCCACCGAAACCACCGGTATCAACCACGTCGAAGAACATCGGCTGCGGGTTCCACGGCTTCATCACACCGATCACGCGGTAGTCGTTGCCATCCAGATCGATGTTGCGGCCGATGCTGTTGTCACCGCCAAATACCTGCCGGTTGAGTGCGTCGCTGATCACGATGACGGGCGCGCCGTCGCTATCGTCACTGGTCTGCCAACCGCTGCCGTACTCAAACGGCACATCCAGCATCGGAAAGAATTCGCCGTAGACGCCGAACCCGAACACCGGGATCGGGCTGCGCCCTGCCCCCGCCGGCAATACCGTCGGCGCGACCGCGTAGATCGCCGACTGCAGGGTGGCACGATGATCGTGCATCAACGCCATCGCATCGGTGTAGTCCAATGCATCCGGCGGCTCGTGGCCGCCGCTGTGCGCGCCGGGCCCGGATATCTGCTGCGGACCCCACATGTCGATCTGCGGCACGAACAGCTTCGACGATTTCCACGGAATCGGATCGCCCGATACACCACGGAATACCGACCAGGTGGTCATCGATGCTGCTACGCCGAAGCCGATCGCCAGCATCATCAGTACGGTAAGGCCAGGACTGCGCTTCAGGCTGCGCATGGCAAGTTCAAGGTAGTAGGTGAACATTTGCACCGGTAATCTTCCTCGCCCCCGCAAACAGGAAGTTTCCTTCCACAACTCGCCCCATTCACCGGGGAGGAAATCAAAAAAAACATCACACCGACCGTGTCGCCACCACTGGCGGCACCGCTGCTGCACGCAATGCAGGACCAAGTACCGCCAGCTGGCCCAATCCCCACAACACCAAGCCACCGATCGGCAGGTAATACAGCGGCAGCCGCGGCAGTTCGTAGTGCTGCATCAGCACCAGATTCAGCGCATAGGCCAGCAGCATGCCCAGCACGATGCCGAACGTGACGATCAGGAAATTCTCGGTCTGGAAATAACTCAGGATGTCGCCGCGACTGGCGCCAAGTGCACGGCGGATACCGATCTGCCGGCGCCGCTGCTGTACCCAGAAACTGGCGAGACCGACGATGCCGAGCGCGGTGACCAGCAACATGGCTGCGATCACGCCGAGCAGGATGCCGGCCATGGCGCGGTCCTGCTGAAAGAAAGTTTCCCGCAGGCTGGCCACGCTCTGGCTGGCGGTGGTGTCCAGCACAGCGTCGGGTGCGATTTTGGCGATAGCCACGCGTGCGTCACGAAGCGCGCGTGGAAGCTCCTCAGACGACGCGCGCAAAAGATAAGTGCCGGCAAAATGCGCACCGGGTAGGGACGGCACGAAAACCGACCATTCGATGGTGGAAGGACCGCCCTCACCTGGAGACGGTCGCGCCAGATTCGCCACCACTCCAGCCACCCTGAAGTGAGGCCTGCCGACCCAGAACTCTTTGCCGATTGGATCGACACCGGGCCACGCATGTTCAGCCAGCGACTGCGAGACCCACACCAGCGCATCGTCGGGTACGAAGTGGACGACGGGCTGATAGTCGCCATCATGCGGTGCGCGCCCTGCAATCAACCGCAGTCCCAACGCCTTGAAGCTGCCCGGTCCACCCGTGTAGAAATTCACCACGCCGGCGAACTGCTTGCCCGCCGCATCCGTGGTGATGCCGGCGTTGTTCGGAGAGCCGCCAAACGGCACGGCGTTGATCACGCTTACCGACCGCATGCCGGGAATCGTGGCCAGGCCGCTGAGCACGCGGGCGTTGAGGTCGACGCCGTCCTTTTCATCGAAACCGGTGAGCTTGATGGCGGCCAGCGCGCGCTCATCGACGCCGCTGTGAATCTGGATCTGCTGCACGCGGTTGGCGATCAGGAAACAGGCATTGCACAGCACCGCGCAGGCCAGCGCGATTTCCATCGCGATCAGCAACGTGGCGACGCGATGTTTGCGCAGTGCAGAAAGAACGGGGCGAATCTGCATGTCGTCGTCCTCAAGTCATCTTCAGTTGCAGGCCTGGCGCCATCCGGCTGGCGCGTATCGCGGGCAGCAGGCCAGCCAGCAGGCTCGTGGCAACAGCCAATGCAAACGTAGCCAGGAACATCGCCGCATCCAGATGCACCAGATCGGCATAGGCTACCGGTTGGCGACGCACCAGCCACAACCCCAGCAATGTCAGCAGCAAACCACCGATGCCGCCCAGCAAACCGATCAATCCCGCCTCAAACAGACACTGCGCCATGATCGCTGCACGACTGGCACCCAGCGCACGCCGCACTCCGATCTCGCCGGATCGGCGCAAGAACTTCGCTAGCAGCAAGCCCACGGTATTGAACAGGCAGATCAGCAGAAATGCGAAAGCCACCCACATCTGCAGGCGTACATCGCTCGGCACCACGTGATTGAAGTCCAGCCATCCCATGAGGCTGCGTAGCTGCGTGTTGTCGGCGCGCGCGAAACGACCAACGGACTTCTGCTGCGCGGCATAATCGGCTACGAACTGTCGATAGCTGCGCACCTTGGCCGCGCTGTCCAACTCTACCCACAGCGTCATCCACACGCAGGGCGATGTCTGCAGGGTCGCGTCGCTTTGGGGCATGCTCCAGCAGGTGAAGAAATTGAAACCGACAGGATTGATGTCCGACGAACTGTTGAGCGGCAGGAAAACATCCTCAGGACGACCATAGAAATCGCCGGTCTGGCCATCGTCGAAGCGCCCGCCCGCCACGTCATAGAATTGCGGCGAGGGGCGCCACGCACCCAGCACGCCGACGATGCGTACATCCGAGTTTTTGAGCCGTAGCGTGCGCCCCACGCTGTCGGCGCCGTTGAACAGCTTGTTGTTGAGGTCCGAGGAGATCACCGCGACACGCGCGCGGCTCGCATCATCCTGCGCCGACCAACCGTGGCCATAGCGGAACGGTACTTCGAACATCGGAAAGAACTCGCTAGTGGTGGATAGCACCTGCGCCATGAGCGGCGGCAGGTTCACCTGTGGTGCGATCAGCTTCAGCTGGCCGTGTGCTATCAGCGCCTGCCGATCGGCGCGATGTGCGCTCCACAGATCCATCGCCGAACGGTAATCCATCATGTCGTAGGGCAACGACGGACCATCTGGATAGGGGTTCGGATCGACCTGCGGGAAAAACAAAGTGCCGCTGCGCGTCGGCAGCGGGTCGCCCGATAGCAGGTGCATCACCGTCAGCGTGGTCATGCTGGCGCCGATGCCGACCGCGATGGCAAGCACCATCAGTGCCGTAAGCACCTTGTTGCGCTTCAGGCTGCGTAGCGCGAGGTCGAGGTAATAGCCGAACATTCGATTCACTCCATGGATTCCCCTCCCGCGCATGCAGGTGAGGCGAAAAAGCTTCACACCGATCTTGTCGCCACCACCGGCGGCACCGCCGCGGCACGCAACGCGGGACCGAACACGGCGATCTGACCGATCAGCCACAGCAGTACTGCACCCACCGGGAAATAGATGCCTGGAAGCCGCGGCAATTCGTAGTGGCTCATCAGGAACAGGTTGATGCCGTAGGCCAGCACCATGCCAAGCGCGATACCGATCGTCGCCAGCAGGAAGTTCTCGGTCTGGAAGTAGTGCAGGATGTTGTTCCGCGTGGCGCCCAGTGCACGCCGCACACCGATCGTACGGCGGCGCTGCGCCACCCAGAAGCTGGCCAGACCCACAATGCCCAGCGCGGTGACGATCAGCAGCGCGACGCACACACCAACCAGGATACCGGCCATGGCGCGGTCATTCTGGAAGAACTCATGGCGCGCCTCGTCCCAGGTACGCTTCTGCAGCACAACACGCCTGGGGTCGAGTTCCTTGAGCTTGGCCAGCGCAGCTTTCAATACCTGCTCACGATCCTGTGGCGCGCAGCGGATCACATAGCTGGCGCCTTCGGTCAGGCTCAGGCGAATCGGCCATACCGTGTTGTAATCGACGCCCTTCTCCAGCATGTTCGGTCGCGCCAGATGTGCCACCACGCCAATCACCCGGAACGGAATGCCTTTGCCCATGTAGAGCTGTTTGCCCAGCGCGCTTTGCCCAGGCCACAGCCGGTCAGCCAGCGCCTTGGTAATGACCAGGGTCTGTGGCAGGCCTTTCAGGTCGCCGCCCTGCAACGCTGCCACGGCATCGGCGTAATTGACGAATTCGTCCGGCCGGAAGTCACGCCCGGCTAGCAGCTGCGTTCCCAGCGTGGGCAGCAGGTTCTGCCCCATGTATTGGGCAACAGTGAGCGTGTCCTGCTGCTGTTGCGGATCGAGCTTGACGCCACTGTTCCACGAACCACCGCTACTGAATGGCAGCTGGTTGGTCATCGCGACCTGCTGTACACCAGGAATCTGGCGCAGCGTCGCCAGATCAGCCTCGGCGCGCGCGGTGTCATCGGGACGATTGCCGATGTTGGCCAGCTGGATCTGTACCAGTTCGTGCTCGGCAACGCCGCTGGGCAGGTCCATGCGTTCCAGGCGCTGGCTGATCAGGAACACCGCATTGCACACGATGGCGCAGGTCAGCGCGATTTCCAGGATCAGCAGCCACGCGGTGATCTTGTGCCGCCGCAGGGTGGAAAGAATCGGCAGGATGTCCATGTCAGTTGCTCTTCAGTTGCAAGGCAGGAGCGATCTGGCAGGCACGCCAGGCCGGCAGCAGACCAGCCAGCAGGCTCGCGCCCACCGCCAGCAGGAAGGTAGTCAGCAACATCGCTGGGTCCAGATGCGCCAGCTGCGCATAGCCGGCCGGTTGCTGGCGCACCAGCCACAGGCCGAGAAAAGCCAGCAGCAAGCCACCGATGCCGCCGGCAAGGCCGATCACGAGAGATTCCACCAGCAGTTGCCCGAACAACGCGCGGCGCGATGCTCCCAACGCTCGGCGCACGCCGAGCTCAGCAGCGCGGCGCATGAATTTAGCCAGCATCAGACCCACCGTATTGACCAGGCATACCAGCAGGAAGCCCAACGCCAGCCAGGTCTGCAGACGCACGTCGTCGGGCACCACCATGTTGTAGTCCAGCCAGCCCATCAGGTTGCGCAAACGTACGTTCGGCGGCCGCTGGAAACGCCCCAGCGTTTTTTGCTCTTGCGAATAGTGGGTCAGGAACTCCTGGTAGGCGGTTGCCTCCGCCGGACTGTCCAGTTGCACCCAGAACTGCAGCCAGACGCAGGGAGCATTCTGCAGGTGATATTGATCCCCCCCGCCATTGCCCCAGCAGTCGTTGGAGCCATCGTGACCGAACAACAAATCCTGTGAGGTGGACAACGGCAGATAGATACCTTCGCCTTCCCCGTAGCTTTTCACGTTGAGGTCATAGAAATGCGGGTTCGGACGCCAATCACCGAGTACGCCGATGATGCGGAACGCGGTGTCCTGCAGGCGCAGCATCTGGCCGGTGCTGTCCTTGCCGCCGAACAGCTTGTTGTTCAGCGCGCTGCTGATCACCGCTACCCGCGCACTGCTGCCGTCGTCGGCCGTGCTCCAGCTGTGGCCATACTGGAACGGCACGCCGAACATTGGAAAGAAATCGGCGCTGGTGAAACGCGCAGCCTCGTAGAATGGATCAAGCGCCGACTGCACCGGCTGGATCGCCACCGATCCGCCGGTCATCAGCGCCTGACGATCTGCCCGCTTCGCCCGCAGCAGATTCATGCCATCAGTCCAGCTCACCTGATCCATGGGATCCTTGCCCGGGACATAGCCATCGCTGTCGCGCGGATCGATCTGCGGGTAATACAACGATCCGCTGCGTCCCGGTACTGGATCGCCCGACAGCACATGCAGCACGGTCAGCGTGGTCATGCTGGCGCCGATGCCGAGCGCGATCGCCAGCACCATCAGCGCGGTGAGCGCCTTGTTGCGCCGTAGGCTGCGCAGGGCCAGATCCATGTAGTAACCGAACATCGGTGTCCCCAAGTTTCGCAGAATGAATGGATCAAACCGAACGTGTGGCTTCCACCGGCGATACGCGCGATGCGCGCATTGCCGGCGTCAGCACCGACGCCTGGCCCAACAGCAACAGCACGATGACACCGATGACCACATAGCCCAGCGACAGCCGCGCCATCTCGAACTGGGTGACCATCCATAAATTGATGCCGATCGCCAGCAAGGTGCCGATGACGACGCCGATGCAGCCGATCAGCAGGTTCTCGGTAAGGAAATAGCTGACGATATCGTGCCGGGTCGCACCCAGTGCGCGGCGGATGCCGATCTGCTTGCGCCGCTGGCCGACCCAGAAACTGGTGAGACCGACGATGCCGGCCGCGGTGATCGCCAGCAGCACGACGCTGATGATGCCCATCAGGATTGCCATGCCTCGATCGCTGTCATAGGCACGTTCACGCACCTGGGCGAAGCTCAGATCACCAACCTTGGGATCGATGATGCGCATGCGGTTTTGCGCGTACAGCGCCTTGGGCACCTCGCGCATCGCGGCCGCAAGCTGGCCCGGCTTGGCGCGCACAATGTAGAACACCCCTTGCGGGACGGCCGCGCGCATGGGCCACAGCAGGGACTGGTAGGCATAAGTCGTGTCCCATGTCGAGACGCCCTGCCGCTGCAACAGATCAACAATGCCGATGATGGTGCTCGGTGCCGGACTCATCGCGTAAAGCGGCTTGCCCAGCGCCGATCCATCCGGATACAGCCTGTCGGCCAGTGCCCTGGTCACGATCACCACGGGCGGAAAGACGTCCTGGCGCAAGCCGATCCGGCCGACCTCCTCGGCGCGGAAATTGCGCCCGGCCACCAGCTTCACGCCCAGCGTATCGATCGTATGCTCGTCGCCCAGATAGACCGACCCATCGGTGGTCGGCTTGACCTGCTCGGGTGTCAACGTGATGAAGTTGTCCCAACCGCCACCACGCAGTGGGTAGGAGTTGCTGGGCGAGGCATCGCGCACGGCAGGCAACTGTCGCATCGCGACCAGATCAGCCTGGATCTGTGCATCAGTCTGCTGCACAGACGACTTGCCCGCCCATTGGTTGCGGATCACGAACAGGTTGGCTTCGTCGATGCCAGTGGGCTCGGAAAGATGTGCCATACGCTGCTGGATGATGAAAAGTGCGTTGCAGACGATCGCCAGGGTCAAGGCGATCTGCAAGGCGATCAGCACGGTGCCGGCCCGGTGGTGACGCATGGCGGCAAGTATCGGTTTGATCTGCATCATGGCTTCGCCTTAGTTCGACTTCAGCTGCCAGGCTGGCTGTACCTGCGCCGCACGCCAGGCGGGATAGAACGCCGCCGCCACGGTGGCGAGAATAGCGACGACCAGGGTCAGCCCCACCAGTGAAAGATCCAGATGCGCCAGGCGCGCGATCTCCGGCTTGAACAACAAACCGGTGCCGGAGATGCCCACGGCAGTAAGCAACAAACCCAGCACGCCGCCGGCCACGCCAACCGTGGCCGCTTCCATCAGATACTGCTTGTAGATTTCGCGGCGCGATGCGCCCAGGGCGCGGCGTACGCCGATCTCCGCTGCGCGGCGCATGAACTTGGCCAACAGCAAGCCGATCGTGTTGACCAGACAGATCACGAAGAAGCCCAACGACACCAACAGCGAGATGCGGCTCTCTGGCGGCACCACGTGCTGGAAGTCGAGCCACTGCATCACATTGCGCAGGCGCACGTTGGGTGCCCATGCGAAACGCCCCGCGCGTTGCTGATCCGCGGCATAGCCTTCAAGGAACTGACGGTAGCGTGCAACCTCCGCCGCGCTGTCCAGCTCCACCCATGGCATGATCCATACGCAGTTGCCATGCAGCCAGTCGTCCCATCCGGTGGATGTCAATTCTCCACGGCAGCTGTTGCTTCCTGCGGTATCGATTTGCAGATCCAGCGCACGATTGAACGGCACATAGAAATCCGCTGGATCTTCGAAACCGCTGCTGCCGAACATCGCGAAAAAGCGCGGCTTGGGATCCCAATGCCGGGCCACGCCGACGATGCGGTAGTCATGCCCGTCCAGGGTGATTTCGCGCCCCACACTATTGGCACCACCGAAGAGCTTCTGGTTGAACTCCTCGCTCAGCACAGCTATCGCGGCACGATCATCGTCATCTGCCGCGCTCCAGCCGGAGCCGTATTGGAACGGCACCTCGAACATCGGGAAGAAATCGCCATAGACCGCATAGCCGTTCACCGCGATCGGGAGACTGCGGTTGCCACCGGGCAACACCGAGAGTTGCACTGGATACAACAAGGTCTGCTGCGTGGCCTGGTGTGCGCGCATTAAGGCCATCGCATCGGTATAACTCAACGCACTCGGTGGCTCGCCCTTTTCATTTTGTTGCGGACCCCAATTGTCAATCTGCGGCGTGTAGAGCTGCGCCGCCTTGTCCCGTATCGGATTACCCGACACCGCGCGGAACACCGACCAGGTGGTCATCGAAGCGGCCACGCCCAGACCGATCGACATGACCATCAGCACCGTCAGCGCCGGATTGCGGCGCAGGCTGCGAAGGCCAAGGGTCAGGTAATGGACGAACATCGATCAATCGCTCCCGTTCAATGCAATGCAAGAAAAATCAGGCTGCACGTGTCGCCGTCACCGGCGGCACGTTGGACGCACGCCGCGCCGGCACGAATACCGCGGCCTGACCTAGTGCCAACACCGCCAGCACGCCGATCAGCACATAGATCACCGGCATGCGGTCCATCTCGAAGCGGGTGATCAGCCACAGGTTGAGACCGACTGCCAGCAAGATGCCGACCACCGCGCCGATGCCGGCAATCAGCAGGTTCTCGAACTGGAAGTAATGCAGGATGTCGATCTTGCGGGCGCCCAATGCGCGCCGCACGCCGATCTGCCGTTGTCGCTGACCGACCCAGAAGCTGGTGAGACCGACGATGCCGGCAGCCGTGATGGCGAGCAGAATCAGGCTGACCACGCTCATCAGTATCGCCATCCCCAGATCGGCTCGATAGGCATCGGCACGAATATCCGCGAAGGAGCGCACGCCATGCTCTTCATCTATCACGCGCATGGGATTGACCGCATACAGTGCGGGCCGTACGGCGCGCATCGCAGCTTCCAGTCGCCCTGGTTTTGCACGCACCACGGTGCGCGAGAAATTCGCAACCTGCCGGACCGGGAACAGGGCCGAATTCCAGGTGAGGCTGCTGCCTACGGTATCGACCGGGCTCTGCAGTCGCGCGACCACGCCGACGATGGTGGTCGGCGTACTGCTGCTGTCGAAATAGATCACCTTGCCTACGGCGTCGCCCTGCGGGAATAGTTTGTCTGCAATCGACTTGGTGATGATCGCGAGCGGCGGCTCGCTCTGGTCGCGGAATGACTTGTTCTGGATATCGGCGGCGGTGAACGCACGCCCTGCGATCAGCTGCAGGCCCAGGGTTGGCAGCGCCTGCTCGTCGCCATAGTAAAAATTCAAGTTGATCGTGCTCTTTTGCTGCAAGGGCTTCAGCCCGAGCCCTCCGACCGAGCCGGAACGAAGCAATGGCAACGATCGGATCGACGCCACCGAAGCTACGTCCGGCAGGTTGCGCAAGGCGGCCAGATCCGACTGTTCCATGCTGTCCAGCTTTTCCAATCCGGCCGGATCATCTGCGCTGGGCGCACCCACCCACTGCTGAGTGATCAGGAACAGGTCGTTCTCTTCGTGCATGCCGGTGGGCTGGTTCACCCGCTCGATGCGCTGGCCGATGATGAAGATCGCATTGCAGACGATCGCCAGGGTCAAGGCGATCTGCAGCGCAATCAACACCACGCCGGCCTTGTGCTTGCGCAATGCCGCGATGATCGGATGCACAGTCATGCTGCGCTCCGTGGAGCCTTTTCAAGGAAATAACCGCACATGCATCCACTCCTACACATGAAACTCACTTCCGTCAGCGACAAAAGAGAAAGGGTTGTCATCAAACCGACCGTGTCGCCACCACCGGCGGCACGTTGGAGGCGCGACGGGCCGGTACGAACACCGCCGCCTGCCCGATTGCCAGCATCGCCAGCACACCGGTCGCCACGTACAGCAGCGGAATGCGTGTCATCTCGTAATGCGTCATCAGCCATATGTTGAGACCCACCGCCAGCAGCACACCCAGCACCACGCCCACGCCGGCAATCAGCAGGTTCTCGATCTGGAAGTAATGCAGGATGTCGATCTTGCGAGCACCCAGTGCGCGGCGTACGCCAATCTGCCGATGGCGCTGACCGACCCAGAAACTGGTGAGGCCGACGATGCCCGCCGCCGTGACGCACAGCAGGATCAGGCAGACCACGCCCATCAGGATCGCCATGCCGACATCGGCGCGGTAGGCCATGGTGCGGATAACGGCGAATGACTTGACGCCTTCATCCTCGTCCAGCACACGCATCGAATTGACTGCATACAACGCCGCGGGTACGGCGTGCATCGCCGCATCACGCCGGCCCGGCTTGGCACGCACCACATAGCGCGAGAAGTTCGCGTCCAGCCGGGTCGGCACCAGGGTCGAGTACCAGGCAAAGTCACTGCCGAAACTTCCGGTGCTTGGAGTCTGCAAGCGTGCCACCACGCCAATGATGGTGCTTGGCGCACTGCTGCCATCCGAATAGATCACCTTGCCGACCGCATTGCCTTGCGGGAACAGCTTGTCGGCAAGTGCCTGGGTCACGATCACGACCGGACGGTCGCGCTGATCGCGGGCACCCTGGTGCTGCACATCGCCGGCATTGAACGCGCGGCCAGCCACCAGGTGCAAACCCAGCGTGGCAAATGCCTGCTCGTCGGTGAAGTAATACGCCGTACGCGGGTTACCTTTAGCCAGTTGGTCTGCGGGCTTGAGCGAAAGCGAACCGTCCCATGAGGAATTGAGCAAAGGCAATGAATTGCTCGGCGCCACCGAGGCCACGTCGGGCAGATTGCGCAGCGCAGCCAGATCTTCCCGTTGCATGACATCGAGTTTTTCCACACCAGCCGGATCGTCTCCGCTGGGTGCGCCTACCCATTGCTGGTTGACCAGAAACAGATCGTTCTCGTCGAGGCCGGTGGGCCGATTCACCCGCTCGATACGCTGACCGATGATGAACACCGCATTGCAGACGATAGCCAGGGTGAGCGCGATCTGCAGCGAGATGAGTACGACGCCGGCCTTGTGTTTGCGCAACGCCGCAAGAATGGGATGCAGGGTCATGATGCGCTCCTCAATTCGACTTGAGCTGCCACGCGGGTTGCACACGTGAAGCACGGAAGGTGGGATAGAGGCCGGCCAGCGTGGTCGCGATGACGGCCACCAGCAGGGTCAGCATGAGCAGCGAGAAGTTGACCCGCGCCAGCGCGGCGATGTCCTTCGGCAGCACCCAGCCCACGCTGGCCACGCCGACACCGGTCAGCAGCAGGCCCAGCACTCCCCCGGCCAGACCGATGATGCCGGCCTCGGTAAGGAACTGCGCATAGATCGCCAGGCGCGGCGCACCCAGTGCACGCCGTACACCGATCTCGCTGCTGCGACGCAGGAACTTTGCCAACAGCAGACCCGCGGTATTGACCAGGCATGCGAGCAGCAGGCCCAGCGCCACCAGTAACGACACCTTGGTATCACTGGGTACGACATGCTGGTTGTCCAGCCATGCCGGCAGGTCACGCAGGCGATTGTTCGGCGCCCAACCGAAGTGGCCGGATTGCTGCAGGTCGCGCGCATAACCGTCGAGATATTGCTTGTAAGCCGTTACCGCCGCCGCGTCGTCCAGCTCGGCCATATAGGCGATCCACACGCAAGCGGAGTGCTGCAGGCCGACAAAGCCCGACTCGGCAGGAACCGCGTTGCAATTGGTATTGCCATCGTTCGGCAAGCCCACAGCAATGGCCCGCTGGAACGGCAAAAACACATCCTCGACACCGGTGGAGAACCCGCCGCTGTTGACCACATCGAAGAAACGCGGCTGCGGATTCCAGTCGTTCAGCACGCCAACCACACGATAATCCTTGCCCTCGACGTTGACTGTCTTGCCCACGCTGTTGCTGCCGCCGAACAGCTTCTGGTTGAGCTTGCTGCTGATCACCACCACCGCCGCGCGCTGGGTATCGTCGTCGGCACTCCAGCCGCTGCCGTACAGGAACGGCACGTCCAGCATCGGGAAGAATTCGCTGTACACCGCGTGGCCACTGACGTTGATCGGATGCTTGCTGGCATCCGCCGGCACGATCGACGGGGAAATCTGATACATCGCCGACTGCAGCTTGGCGCGGTGATCACGCATCAGGGTGATGGCGTCGTTGTAGTCCATCGCATTCGGTGGCTCGCCGTCGCTGCTGCGCCCGTTCGGCCCCCACATGTCGATCTGCGGCACGAACAGCTGCGACGATTTCCACGGTATGGGATCACCCGATACCGCACGAAACACCGAATAAGTCGTCATCGACGCGGCCACACCGAAACCGATGGTGAGCACCATCAGCGCGGTGAGGCCGGGACTGCGCCTGAGGCTGCGCAGGGCAAGTTCAAGGTAATAGGCAAACATGGATCAAGCCTCCGCGTGGGTACCGTTGTTCCGTGCGCAGTGCGCGACAGGGACGGTTGAAATTCATTGGAGCAACCGGTTGATGTCTTCCAGGTCATGCATGTCCACCGTGCCAGCGACCTGCTTGAGCAGCAGCTTGTTGAGGATGAACTGGTGGCGCACGATGATGTATTCGGTCTGTACGTTCGCCAGCTGCTCGATCGCGAACACCACGTTGGTAAGGCTCTGGGTACCGATCTCATAGCCAGTGCGCATCGACGCGAGGGATTTGCGTGCCGCCTCCACTGAAGTACGCGCCGCATCCACCTGATCAATGCCATCCAGCACCAGGTTGTAGTAGTTGTTGGCATCACGCGCAGCCTGGCGACGCTGGCTCTCCAGCATGCCTTCATCCTCATCACGCTGGGCAATCGCCTGGCGCACCTGCGACTGGGTAAGGCCGCCACTGAAGATCGGCACATTCAGGGTCAGGCCGATGGTGGTGACACCCGGTCCGTAGGAGGCTGCACCCGGCACCGCACTGGACCAGGTGCCGAACTTGCCATATTGCACGGTGGCGCTGAGCGTGGGCAGGTGCCCGGCGCGCGCCGCCGAAACCCGGTGTTCGTCGGCCGTTACCGTGTAGCGCGCGGCAAGAATGACGGGGTTGCTCTGCATGGCAGCATCTACCCAGGCCGAGGCATCGGCGGGTGCGGGTGCCTGCATGGGCAGCTCCTCGCGCAGCTTCTTCAGGGTACCGGTCGGCTTGCCGGTGATCTGCTCCAGACCGCGCTGAGCGTCCTTCAGGGTGTCCTGCGCGCTGATCCGCTCGGACTTGATGTACAGGTAATAGGCCTGCGACTGGCTCACGTCAGCTGCCATCGCCAGTCCGTTCTTGAAGCGCGTGCTGGACTGGTTGAACTCCTGCTTGTAGGCATCCTCGTAGGAACGGTAGACGTCCAGGTTGTCCTGGGCGATCAGCACATTGAAGTAGGCGGCGCAAACGCGTACGTAGAGGTTCTGCAGCGCCGCCTGATAGGTCTGGTCTCCCGAATCCTTGGTAGCCCGCGCGGCGCTCAGACTGGCGATGGCCGCCAGATTGATGATCGGCTGGCTGAGCGTGCCGCTGAGATCACGCTCACGCGTGTAGCCGCTCGAACCGGTATCCACGATGTTGCCGTTGGGACCGGTAACGGAGCCATTGCTGCCACCACCGTGGATCTGTTCCAGACCCAGCCCGACCGACAGCTGCGGCAGCAGAGCCGAGCGTGCCTGCGGCACGTTCTCGGCCACTACCAGGCGCGCAGCGTCAGCGGTACTCAGCACCGGGTCGTTGGCGATGGCCTGCTGGTAGGCATCCATCAGATCCTCGGCATGGCCCGGCAGCGGCGCCAGGACCATGCAAAGCAATAAGGGCAACAACTTCACACGCATGAAAGGTTCTCGCAATCGACGAAGGACTCGGCGTACATGGATGGCATCAGCCCGAATGGGCTTCGCCGTGCTGCTGCGTACCGGTGTGGAAGCGCGGATCTTCCGACAGATCCACCACCTGGCCATCGATGATGTGCACGTTGCGCTGCGCGCGCGCGGCCAGCTCCGGATCGTGCGTGACCATCACGATGGTGGCGCCCTCGCGATGGATGTCTTCGAGCAGTTCGAGCACGCTTCGCGCCATCTGTGTATCCAGGTTGCCGGTGGGCTCATCCGCCAGCAGCAGGCGCGGCGAGCCGGCCAGTGCGCGGGCAATCGCCACACGCTGCTGCTGACCGCCGGAGAGTTCGGCCGGGTAATGCTTGGCTCGCGACGCAAGGCCCACACGCTCGAGCGAATCCATGATCCGCTGCTTGCGCTCAGCCGCCTTCATGCCGCGGTAGCGCAGTGGCACTTCGATGTTGTCGAACACATTGAGGTCGGGAATCAGGTTGAACGCCTGGAAGATGAAACCGATCTTCTCGTTGCGGATCTTCGAACGCGCGTTGTCGTTGAGGTTGCTCACCTCGATACCATCAAGGTGGTACTCGCCACCGCTGAAGGTTTCCAACAGGCCGGCGATGGTCAGGAAGGTGGTCTTGCCGGAACCGGACGGACCGGTGACGGCGACGAACTCGCCCTCTTTCACGTCGATGTTGAAATCGCGCAACGCATAGGTCTCCACCACTTCGGTGCGGTAGACCTTGGACAGGTGAGTCATCTTCAGCATGGTTGTTCCTCGGTGGTGGTGGTGGTTTTTGCTCCTCCCCCTGCATGCAGGGGGAGGCTGGGAGGGGGTGCGGCTTTTGACTTTGAGAGCAAGAGCTTTACCCCTCCCCCAACCCTCCCCTGCAAGCAGGGGAGGGAGTAAATCAGGTCAGTTGCTGATCGCGACGCGGGCCGCGCTCTTGAAGTTGTCAGTACCGGAGATCACGATGCGGTCGCCTTCCTTCAGGCCATCGAGGATCTCCACCTTGTCGATGCTTGAGGCACCGACGCGGATCGGGGTTTTCGTGGCGATGCCGTCGCGTACCAAATAGGCATAGCTGCCGCCGGATTCGTCGACGAACGAACCGCGCTGCACAGTCAGTACGTTGTCGCGCTGGTCCAGCAGCACTCGCACTGACAGACGCTGGTTCTGACGCAGCTGTTTCGGCGTTTCGCCGGCGAAGCGCAGTCGTGCCGAGACTTCGCCATTCACCACTTCGGGTGAAATCGCGCTGACCAAGCCTTTCCAGACATTGCCATTGCCGCTGATCTCGCCTGACATGCCGATGCCGAGGTCACGCGCGAAGCTCTCCGGTACCTGCATCTCGACCTGCAATGCGGACAGGTCGATCACGCTGAGCAGCTGGGCGTCTTTCGCTACCGTGGCGCGTTCGGCGATGAACAGCTGGCCGACCTGACCATCGACCGGCGACTTCACGTTGAGGTCGTCCACCTGGCGCTGCAGGTCCTGCACCACCAGCAGCTGATTTTCATGGGCCAGCTTCTTGGACTGGATGTTGAGATTCAGGCTGTCGTTGTTCATGCCCAGGTCGGACTTGGCATGAGCCAGCGTGATGCTGGCCTTTTCCAACAAGTCCTTGGCCTGATCGACCTCCACGCCGGTGGCTGCACCGGCAGCGCTGGCTTTCTGTTCGCGCGACAGATTGGTTTCCGCGCTCTTCTCATCGATCTGCGCGTTGTCGAAGGCCTTCTGCAGATCGCTGCGTTTGCTGCGCGCGTCGACCTGCGATTGCAGATAATCGACCTGCATGGCATCGGCCTTGGACTGCTCTTGCGCCAGCTTGTTGCGCAGCTCCGGACTGTCGACCACGGCCAGCACCTGGCCCTTCTTCACGGTATCGCCTGCGTGCACCTGCAGCGTCACCGCACCACCGTAGGTGGCATACATGGTCGGACTGACCGCCGCGATCACCTTGCCCTCGGCGGCGATGTCGCGCACGAACTGGCCACGCTCGACGGTGGCGAACGCCAGCCGCGAACTACTGACTGAGGCGGATGCGGAAAACAGTCGGCCAATGCCGGGCGCCAGCCATACCAGCAAGGCCAGTACGGCTATGCCGACGCCTCCCAGGATCAACCGGCGTTTGCGGTTGGGTTTGACTTCGACCATGCGGTCTTGCGCGGAAGTGTCGCGAATCATCATGTCGTTCCTGACCGCGGACAGCGCGGTTGCACTGCGATGAATGCAATCCGCGTGCCAGCCAGAAATTCTCATGTTATTATTGATATTTCAATGACTTGCCGCATGGCACTGGATCAGAATAACTGTCCGCGGACAATCCACGGACACCGGACGAACATTCGCCGGGCCGACTCAAGCGTCTGCTAGGGCTGCAATGACACCGCTTCCGCATGGGCAATCTGTACGGCGAGATGCCTGCCCAGCATGGATATCCGAGGAGCGCCCTCGCCACCCAGCACATGCAGGCCGGCGAGCCGACGCATATGGAAATGCAGCAGTTGCGCGCTGGCCGGGCGAGGATCACACAGCCAGCGTGCAGGCCTCGGTGCGGGCATCGGCTCGCCGCTGGCCAACAACGCATCCCAGGCGAGGTAATCGGTATCCGGCAACAGGTGCAAGCGTGCGCACTGATGCCCATCGCGATCCACGCATTCGATCCATTCGCGCGGCCCTTCGCTGGTGATGGAACTGGCGGCCACCAGCCAGCGAATCTGCAGCAGCGGGGCCATCTGCATCGTTTCAACCAGCAACCCGGTTGGCATTTCCCAGATCGACGACATGCATGGGCGCATCGGCACATACAGGACGCTGCCCAGCGCTGGCAGACCGCCGACAAACTGTGCTGGTGCCAGTCGAAGACAACGCCGGCTGATCACCGCACCCGCGGCATGCAGGTACCGACCCTGCAAGCGATGGAGCAAAGGACTGAACATCGTTCACCTCCGACGGGACAGCCCAGCTGGCGCCCGGACGGGCTGCACTGGCGAGAGGCATGATGGAAGCGCGGAGCCAGCCGGCGGCCGCGCCAAGAGCCATGGCTGCAACCAGCTACTTGGTCAGGATCAGCTTGTCGTTGCGGGTCAGCCGCAGGTGGTACTCGCCGCCCTGATGCTGGATCACCAGTTCGCGCGCGCCACCCAGCAGCGCATGACTGGAGACGTGCCGCGTCCCGGTGGCGGTGGCTGCTGCTGATGGGCGTCGCAGCGCTGCGAGCGATTGCGGCAAGTGCAGCGGCATGGAGAAAACAGGCGTCGACATGGCGGAATCCACAGGAAGTCAGTGACAGTCAAATAATAATGATTCTCATTTAACTGTCAACTGTTCCTGCGCACGCCCTGCCGTCACAACCGCTCAAACCGCCTCGACGACCTTCCGGATCCGCTGCGCGACCCCCGCATCCATTCGCGGCAACAGCTCAAGTGCATCGAGGTTATGTTCCAGCTGCTCGCGCCGGCTGGCGCCCAGCATCACGGTGGAAACATGCTCATTGAGCAGGCACCAGGCAATGGCCAGCTGCGCCAGGCTGACGCCCAGCTCGTCCGCGATCGGCTGCAGCGCGCGCACCTTGTCGATGCGTTCGTTGCCGTGGCCGAGCACGCTCTCGCGCAGCCACTCGTAGCCCGGCTGGGTCAGCCGCGAATCGGCCGGCACGCCGTCGTTGTACTTGCCGCTCAGCAAACCGGACGCCAGCGGCGACCAGATCGTAGTGCCCATGCCATAGGCGGCATACAGCGGCGCGTACTCCACCTCGACCCGCTCGCGATGCAGCAGGTTGTACTGCGGCTGCTCCATCACCGGTGCGTAAAGATGATTCTCCTTCGCGATCCGATGCGCTTCGTGGATCGCCTCGGCCGGCCATTCGCTGGTGCCCCAGTACAGCACCTTGCCCTGACGAATCAGCGTATCCATCGCCGCCACGGTTTCCTCGATCGGCGTATCCGGATCGGGGCGATGGCAGAAATACAGATCCAGATAGTCGACACGCAGGCGCTGCAGCGCCTGCGTGCAGGCCTCCATCACATGCTTGCGCGACAGCCCCCGCTGGGTCGGCATTGGTTTGTCGTACGCGCCGAAGAACACCTTGCTGGAGACGCAATAGCTGTCGCGCGGAAAACGCAGGTCAGCCAGCACGTCACCCATCACCTGCTCGGCTACGCCGTTGTTGTAGGTCTCGGCGTTGTCGAAAAAATTTACTCCGCGCTCGTGTGCCAACGCGAGCAAGTCACGTGCCTGCGTCCGGCCCACCTGCTTGCCGAAGGTGACCCAGGCGCCAAAAGAAAGCGCGGAAAGTTGCAGACCGGATTTACCAAGACGGCGATAGAGCATGGGAGTCTCCAGGGAAAAGGGGGCGCGAAACGGGGAACGCAAGCATGCCAGCAACTTCGTAGGCTGGAGGTGAGCAAGGCGAACCCCGTCATCTCAATCGTCACCTAGCCGCATCGTGACTTGCTGCATTACTCCCGACTTATGCGAGATAGTGCAATCCCAAGCCCAGCACCACTGCCGCAAAAACGCCGGCGACCACATCGTCCACCATCACGCCCATGCCTCCCTTGAGATGCCGGTCGAGCCAGCTGATCGGCCATGGTTTCCACACATCGAACAAGCGGAACAGCACGAAGCCGGCCAGCAACATCCACCACGCAAATCCGCTCGCCGGCAGCAGCGCGGGAAGCAACAGTGGGATCAGTGCAATCCACTGGCCGATGAATTCGTCCCACACCAGGCTGCGGTGATCATCGACGCCGACCGCACGTCCAGCCACATTGCACGCCCCCACGCCGATGGCAAAGCCGAGCAACAGCACGGCGAGATAGACCGGCAACGGCAGTTCGCGCAGCAGCAGCCACGGCAACAATGCTGCCAGAGAACCGAACGTGCCTTGCGCGACGGGCGTTAGCCCGGAACCGAATCCGCAAGCCAGCCAACCCGCAGGCGTGGCCAGCAAGGCACTACGTTGTTCAGCGCTGAGCATCTTCTTGGCACTCAAGCGAAATGCTCCCAACCTGATCGGTCCGTAGTCAGCCAGACGCCGTCCGCGCCCCGCACACGCACACCCTTTCCTTCCACGATACGGCCAATCCGCGTCACGCCAAAGCCGAGTCGAGAGAGATCCGCCTGCACATCTGCCAGCCGTTGCGCCGGCACGGTGAAACACAATTCGTAATCGTCGCCGCCACTGAGTGCGAAGTGCAGCGCCGCCGCCTCATCGTGCAAGCCGAGCAACGCCGAAGAGCGTGGCAACAGCGCCGCCTCGATTTCCGCACCGACGCCACTGGCCGTACAGATATGGCCGAGATCGGCGAGCAAGCCATCGGAAATGTCGGCGCAGGCACTCGCCTGCCCGCGCAACGCGGCGCCAGCGGCCAGTCGCGGCACGGGGCGATTGAGCCGTTCGATCAGGAACTCACGCAGATTGCTGCGTGGGTCGTCATCGCGCCAGGGATGCTGCAGGGCATGCAACCCGGCGGCGGCATCGCCCAATGTGCCGGTGACCAGCACCGCATCACCGGCGCGAGCACCCGCACGCGTGAGTGCCTTGCCCGGCGGTACGAAGCCATGCACCACCACGCTGATGCAGAGGGGGCCGCGTGTGGTGTCGCCGCCGACCAGGGCAAGCCGGTGCAGCTGTGCCAGCCGGGCGAAGCCTTCGGCAAAGCCTTCGACGAAGGCAACGTCGGGCGTCGGCAGCGTCAGCGCCAGCAGCGCCCAGGCTGGACTCGCGCCCATCGCGGCCAGATCGGACAGGTTCACTGCGAGCGCCTTCCAGCCGATATCACCAGCAGCCGTGCCATGCGGAAAATGCACGCCATCGACCAGGGTGTCGATCGCCACCGCCAGCTCCTGTCCGGCCGGCACCGCGAGCACCGCAGCATCGTCGCCGATCCCCAGCCGCACATCGTCGCGCGGCTGCGCCGTGTGGCGGCGGATCAGTTCAATCAGATCGAATTCCATCAACGGATCGCCCGATAAGATGCTGGCTAGCGGGTAAAAACGAGGGTGGGACTGTCGTGGTAGACCGTCTTCTGCCACAACCGAAATCCGGCTTTCTCAGCGACCCGGATCGAGGGCAGATTCTCGGGCGAGATGATGCACACCACACGTAGCTCAGGACGATTCGCCTGGCTCCAGGCCGTGATCGCCGCCACCGCCTCGCTCGCATAGCCTCTGCCATGCGCCTGCGGCGCCAGCACCCAGCCGAATTCCAGCATGCCTTGCAGCGACGGCTGCATGTCGCGCTTGAAATCAGCAAAGCCGATATCGCCGATGTAACAGCCGCTGTGCTTCTCCTCGACCGCCCAATAGCCGTAACCGAGCAGACTCCACAGCCCGACGTACTGCAGCAGGCGCTTCCACACTTCCTCGGCCGTGAACGGGCGACCGCCGATGTAGCGAACCACCTCGGGATCGGACCAGATTGCCGTACAAGCGGCATGATCTTCCGCGCGGTGTGCACGCAGCCGCAGCCGTTCGGTTTCGATTACCGGCACCAGTTCAACGGACGGCAAACCTGCCACGACCGCAGTCATCAGCCCCGCTTCTCGACGGTACGCAACTCGGCGGCCAGCTTGTCCAGCACACCGTTGACGTAGCTATGGCCATGGTCGGCACCGAAGCGCTTGGTGACTTCGATCGCCTCGTTGATCACCACCCGGTACGGTACGTCCGGGCGAAACTTCAGCTCATACGTAGCCAGGCGCAGAGCGGCGCGTTCAATCGGGTCGATCTGCGCCACCTCTCGGTCGATATGCGGGCGCAGGCACGCGTCGAGTGCATCGACGTTGGTCTCCACGCCGTGCAGCAGATCCTCGAAGTACTCGAGGTCAGCCACTTCCATGTCCTGCTCGTGACGGAACTGATCGATCACCGCATTCATGTGGCTGCCGCTCATCTGCCATGCGTACAACGCCTGCAGCGCGCGACGACGTGCGCGCGAACGCGCAGCGAGGTTGATCCCTTCCGGACGCTGGTTCATCACAGCTTCCCGTAAAGGTTGACCATTTCCAGCGCAGCGATCGCCGCATCGGCACCCTTGTTGCCGGCCTTGGTACCCGAGCGCTCGATCGCCTGTTCGATGCTGTCGGTGGTCAGCACGCCGAACGCCACCGGCACGCCGGAGCTGTACGCGGCCTGGGCCAGGCCCTTGGCGCATTCGCCGGCGACATAGTCGAAGTGCGGCGTGGAACCGCGAATCACCGCGCCCAGCGCAATCACCGCGGCGTACTTGCCGGAGTTCGCCAGCTTGTGTGCGGCCAATGCGATCTCCCACGCGCCCGGCACGCGGATCAGATCGATCGCGTCGTCCTTCACGCCATGGCGTACCAGCACATCACGTGCGCCAGCCACCAGCGGCTCGACGACGAAGCCGTTGAAACGGCCGGCGACGATGGCAAAACGGCCTTTCGGCGTGGCGAAATCGCCTTCGATGATCTTCATGGATTGCAGTTCCTGTGGGCATAAGCCCATGCGGGCTAGCTATTTTACGGGTTTTCGACCGGACTGGCCGGCGCCGATCGGTCGAGATGGGGATAACCGGAGAAATCCAGCCGGGCCTGACCGCCGGATACCCGCAGCCGTGCCGGTACACCGAACGGCAGGGTGAACTTGTCCGGCTCATGGCCGAACGGCAGGTTGGCGATCACCGACACGCGCGTCAGCCGGCCGATCTGGGCAAACCCGGCGCTGAGGTCGTAACCATTGTCATAGGTACTGGGCCGGCAAGCGCTGAAGTCGCCCAGCAGCAGTGCGCGCTGCCGATCCAGCACGCCGGACAGGTGCAACTGGTACAACAGACGCTCGATGCGGAACGGCGGTTCGCCGACGTCCTCGACGAACAGGATGCCGCCGTCGATCCCGCGACCATTGATGCCGGGGAAATATGGCGTGCCAAGCAGGCTGCACAGCATCGCGAGATTGCCGCCCCATAGCGGCCCTTCGACATCCAGTTCCGTCTCGCCGCCCGCGTTCCAGCTTGCCGTGGCTTGCGGCGCAGTGACTGTGCGCCAGAAGTGCTGCCAAGTGAAATCGCTGAAGGCTGCGGCACCGAAGTCCGGTCCCAGCATCGGACCGCCGAACGTTACCAGCCCACTCCGTGCGTGCAAGGCCATCTGCAGCGCCGTGAAATCGCTGTGGCCGACCAGCACGGTGTTCGTACCGCTGAGGCGCTCGCGTAACGCGGCGTAATCGATGTACTCCAGCAGTCGCGTGGCGCCGTACCCGCCGCGTATCGACAACGCGATATCCGGCAGCTGCTCACAGGTTGCCAGTGCATTGAGGTCGGCGACACGCTGTGTGTCACCACCGGCGTAGCGCAGCTCGGTGCGTTCAAGGACATCGAGACCACTCACTGCACAACCGGCTGTCTGCAGCCGTTCGACGCCGCGCGCCATCGCAGCGCGGTCATGCGGATAACCAGAGGGAGCGATCAGGCGGATATGCGTTTCGGACATGGGCTTGGTCGGTGGAAGAAAACCGGATTATGCGGTGATCGCGCGGCTACCGCATGGCGAAGGTGTGGCACGTTCAGGCGCTGCCCGCTCTTCTGTGGGAGCGACTTCAGTCGCGATGCTCTTCGTCACACCAGCCGGAAGCATCGCGACTGAAGTCGCTCCCACAATGTCATTCGTGCAGGGCAACGCCTGCTGTCAGACGTACTCGACCACTTCAAGATCGAACCCGGCCAGACCCACCAGTTTGCGTGGCGTACCCAGCACGCGCAGCTTGTGCACGCCCAGATCCGCCAGCATCTGTGCGCCGAGACCGAGCTGGCGCCACTCCTGTTGCTGCACCTCTTCCGGCGCCTGCGTGCTTGGCTGACGATTCAACCGGGCCAGCAAGGCTTCCGACGTATCCTCGCCGGACAGCACCAGCAGCACGCCGCGATCCTCGTCGGCTATGCGGCGCAGCGCCGAGGTCACAGTGAGGCCGAGGTCATCGCGCTTGAGATGCAGCACGTCGGACAACGTATTGCGCACATGCACGCGCGCCAGCACCGGCGCACCATCATTCACCTTGCCGCGCACCAGCGCGTAATGCAGGCCGTGGCGGATCGCGTCGCGATAGGCGATCAGGCGGAACGGGCCGAACTCGGTTTCCACCTGTTCCTCGTGCACGCGCTGCACGGTCTTCTCGGTTTCCAGCCGATAGCGGATCAGGTCGGCGATCGAGCCGATTTTCAGCCCGTGCTTGGCCGCAAAGATTTCCAGCTCGGGACGGCGTGCCATCGAGCCATCCTCGTGCAGCACCTCGATCAGCACCGCCGCCGGCTCCAGCCCGGCCAGCGCAGCCAGATCGCAACCGGTTTCGGTGTGACCGGCACGGGTCAGCACGCCGCCCGGCTGTGCGGTAAGCGGGAAGATATGGCCGGGCTGCGACAGGTCCTGCGGCTTCGCATCGGCCTTCACCGCCACCTGGATCGTGCGTGCGCGGTCGTGCGCCGAAATGCCGGTGGTGACACCCTCGGCCGCCTCGATCGAGACAGTGAAATTGGTGTGGTAGGCCGAGGTGTTGTCGCTGACCATCGGGCGCAGGCCGAGCTGGCGCGTGCGTTGCTCGGTCAGCGTGAGGCAGACCAGTCCGCGCGCCTCGCGCACCATGAAGTTGATGTCTTCTGGGCGCACCATCTGTGCGGCCATGATCAGATCACCCTCGTTCTCGCGATCCTCGTCGTCGAGGATCACCACCATGCGACCGGCGCGGATGTCTTCGAGGATTTCGGGAATGGTGTTGAATGGCATGGGTAGGTCCTTGAGGAAGATGTTTCCCCTCCCCTGCGAAGCAGGGGAGGGTTAGGGAGGGGTGAGCTCTTGATCTCAAAGTCAAAAGCCTTACCCCCTCCCAACCTCCCCCTGCTTCGCAGGGGGAGGAGCCATAAATCAGGCGAAGCCATGCTGCTTGAGAAAAGCCTCGTCAAGCCGCGGCGTCTCGCCGCTGGACAGCAGCCGTTCGATATAGCGCGCCACCACATCCACTTCGATATTCACCGCATCACCGACGCGACGTACATGGAAGGCGGTGTGCTCGACCGTGTGCGGAATCAGGTTGAGGCCGAAACGATGACCCGCAACTTCGTTGACGGTGAGGCTGGTGCCGTCGATGCAGACCGAGCCCTTCGCAGCGATATAGCGCGAGATCGACGCGGGTACTTCGAACGTCCAGCGCTGCGAGCGACCGTCCGGAGTGATCGACACCACCTTGCCGAGACCGTCGACATGACCGGAAACCAGGTGGCCGCCAAGCCGATCAGCCAGGCGCAGCGCCTTCTCCAGATTCACCGGATCGCCGGCTTTCAGCTTGCCCAGCGAGGTCAGCGATAGCGTCTCATTGGAGACATCTGCAGTGAAACCGCGCTGTTCCAGCGTCACTGCGGTGAGGCACACGCCGGATACGGCGATCGAATCGCCCAGCTGCACATCGGCGAGATCAAGGTCGGCCGTATCGACGGCCAGACGCACGTCGCCGCCATGCGGCTCGAGCCGCGCGATGCGGCCAACGGACTGGATGATGCCGGTGAACATCAGCGCAGCTCCGGCAGGAGGGTGATGTTCCGCATGAACACGATCGATTTCATGAAACGTTTCCCGCGTTGGACAACAAGCGAAAAACGCCCCAAGGCATGAGGTCGACGCGCAGCCGCAAAGCCACGCATCCGACCGTCTTCTCTTTATCCGGACTGTGAGGAAACTGTCGCCAGCTTCCAACCGTCGGCTCCGGCATCTGACCGGATCTGCTGACCCCTGGCCCCTGTTCCATGACGGATCGTCCATCATGGATCGAGCCAAGGCGCTCGCGGGCTTGTTGTCAGGCGTGAACCCTTCAACCTACCGCCGGTGGGGAATTTCGCCCCGCCCTGAAGACGCTATGTGAGTTTTGCCGGCTGGGCCGGCCGATGCAGTCTAACACCGCCGCGGCACCGGCTCCTGCGGTAGCTGCGAATGCAGTGTTCGCCACCGCGTACAGTCAGCGCTCAGAGCGGACGCAGACGCAGACGCCAGTCATTGCCGACCTGACCCTGCTCGACCGGACGCAGCTGCCAGCGCTCGGCCATGTCGGTAAGTGTGGGCAGCTGCAGTAGCGGGCGCGCACGGTCACCCAGCAGCACGGGCGCGACATAGAGCAGCAGCTCGTCGACCAGGCCGGCAGTGAACAGCGCACCGCACAGGGTCGGGCCGGCCTCGACATGCACTTCGTTGCAGCCGCGCCCGGCCAGCAAGGCGAGCACGGCAGCAAGATCGAGCGCTTCGCCCTGCTCCGGCACAACCGCATGCTCAACCCGCTCGAAACGATGATCTGGTGTGACCGTTGCCGCATGCAGGAGCAAGCTCGGCGTCGTGCCGTCCAGCACGTGGCTACCGGCTGGCGTGCGCAGCTGGCGATCCAGCACCACGCGTAGCGGCGGGGGGAATGCCTCGCCGGACGGCAAGCGCACCGTCAATCGCGGGTCGTCGGCCAGCACCGTGCCGCTGCCGCTGAGGATCGCCGAGCTGCGTGCGCGCCAGCGCTGCACGTCGGCGCGCGCGGCCTCGTCGGTGATCCACTTTGATTCGCCGTTGGCCAATGCAGTGCGGCCGTCCAGGCTCATCGCCAGTTTTACGCGTACGAACGGACGGCCGCGCTCGATGCGACTGAAGAAGCCGATGTTGAGTTCGCGTGCGGCTTCGCGCATCAGTCCCGACTCGACCGTGATGCCAGCTGCGCGAAGTTTCCCGATGCCACGTCCGTCGACCTGCGGAAATGGATCCTCGGCAGCGATCACCACGCGTGCCACCCCAGCGGCAATCAGCGCATCCGCACACGGCGGCGTACGGCCATGATGTGCGCACGGCTCCAGCGTCACGTAGGCGGTCGCACCATGCGCACGTGTGCCGGCCTCGCGCAGCGCGAACACTTCCGCATGCGGCTCGCCCGCGCGCTGATGCCAACCTGTGCCAACGACGTCGGCGCCGTGCGCAATAACGCAGCCAACGCGCGGATTCGGTTGCGTGGTGAACAGGCCGCGCTCGGCCAGCCGCAGCGCATACGCCATGTGTGCGTGGTCAATGGCCGAGAAGGCTGGCGCGCTCATGTTTCAGATTCCAGTGCGACGTGAAGCTTCTTTGGCGTGACATGCCGCCACGCATCCCGCAACAACTGGTGTACCCACGCCTCTTCCATCCCGGCAATACGCACATGCGTCCAGCCATGCTTGCCCCAGCTTGGATCGGGTTCGAACAGATCGTCGGCCGACATGCGCAGCACGTCGAGTTCGTCGAGGGAAAACTTGAGAATGACGCGATCATCGCGACGGGAAAACTGCGCGAAGATCTTGCCGCGCACACGGAACGATGGCGTGCCGAAGTGATCGACCTCCTCCGCCTGCGGCAGCTGCATGGCAAGTTCGCGGAAGCGATCCAGCGTCACCATGCAAAGTCAGCCCGCGCTCACTTGTCGCGCCTGCCGCCACCCAGCAGCGGCAACTGCATCTCGTCCAGCCCCGGCAGGTCGCGCTCCAGCTTCTCGATCTCCTCGCGGAACGCGTGCACGTCCTCGAACTTGCGGTAGACCGAGGCGAAACGCACATAGGCGACCTGGTCGAGGTTCTTCAGCTCGCGCATCACCAGCTCGCCGAGCTGGCGCGACGATATTTCGCGTTCGCCGCTGCGACGCAAGTCGTTGATGATGGTGCGCACCGCACTGTCCACATCGTGGCTAGGCACCGGCCGCTTCTGCAGTGCGCGTTCAAAACTCACGCGCAGCTTGCGTTCGTCGAACGTCTCGCGTCGCTCACCACTCTTGACGATCGTGGGCAGCTTCAGCTCGGCCGTCTCGAACGTGTTGAAGCGCTCACTGCACTGCGGACACTCGCGCCGGCGGCGAACGGTACTGCCGTCCTCGGTCAATCGCGAATCGATCACGCGGGTGTCTTCGTGCTGGCAGAAGGGGCAATGCATGTTCAGTAAGTGTCGATCATCGTCTGCACGAAAGCACGCACCAGCGGCGGCAATCGGCTGTGCAATGCGCCGCGCTCGTGCTGGAACAGGGTGGCGATGAAGAAGGGATGGTCATCCAGTTCGATGCCGCGTACGTCGTCGGCATCGTCCACCGCGTTGACCCGCAGCGGGCCGTCGGCAAGCGCATGACGGAAATCCGGACTCAGGCCGTAGTTGCAGTGATAACCCTCGACGATCGAGGTGATGCCATAAGCCTTCGCCAGCTGTGAACCTGCGACGAGCTGCACCGCATCGGTGACCTCGACCAGCGAGCACAGCAGCGGCACGATCACCTGGCGCGTTGCCTGTGGTGCAGTTTCAGCATGCTCGGCGTCGGTCCAGCCCAGCACATTGCGCGCGTACTCGATCACCGCATGCTGGAAGCCACCGCAGGTACCCAGGAACGGAACATGCCGCTCACGCGCCACCTGAATCGCGGTAAGCGCACCTTCCATGCTGCGATACGGACTGGCCGGTACGCACCAAAGGCCATCGAACTCAGCCAGCGCGGCACCGTCACCAACCTGCTCGGTCGATACCCAGACCGGCTCGATCTCCACGCCGCAGGCATCAGCCGCCATCCCCAGTGCCAGCGGAATGGCGCGATGGGCGACCACATCGTCGTTGCGGTCGCCGATCAGTCCGATCTGCAAAACATGCATGCCGGTGGGCTCAGCCGTACACCGGGTACTTCTTGCACTGCGCTGTGACGCTTGCACGCACCTTGGCGATCACCGCCTCGTCGCCCGGCGCATCCAGCACATCGCAGATCCAGTTCGTCAGCTCGATGCAATCCGCTTCCAGATAGCCGCGGGTGGTGACGGCTGGCGTACCCACGCGCAGGCCGGAGGTGACGAAGGGCTTGCGCGGATCGTTCGGCACGGCGTTCTTGTTGACCGTGATATGCGCCTTGCCCAGTGCCTCTTCCGCGTCCTTGCCGGTAACATCCTTGCCGATCATGTCGACCAGCATCAGGTGGTTCTCGGTACCGCCGGAGACGATCTTGTAGCCACGCGCAATGAAGGTCTTCGCCATCGCCTTGGCGTTCTTCACCACCTGGGTCTGGTAGGCCTTGAACTCAGGCTCAAGCGCTTCCTTGAATGCCACCGCCTTGGCGGCGATCACATGCATCAGCGGGCCGCCCTGGATGCCGGGGAATACAATCGACTGCAGCTTCTTCTCGATCTCTTCGCCCGCATCCTTGGCCACGATGATGCCGCCGCGAGGTCCGCGCAGGGTCTTGTGGGTGGTCGAGGTCACCACGTGCGCATGCGGCAGCGGGTTCGGGTACACGCCGGCGGCGATCAGGCCAGCGACGTGCGCCATGTCGACGAAGAACAGCGCACCGACCGAATCGGCGATCCGGCGCATGCGCGCCCAGTCCACCACTTGCGAATAGGCGCTGAAGCCGCCGACCAGCATCTTCGGCTTGTGCTCGGTAGCCAGGCGCTGCACCTCGTCATAGTCGATCCGGCCATCGGCATCGACGCCGTACTGCACCGCGTTGAACAGCTTGCCGGAAATGTTGACCTTGGCGCCGTGGGTGAGATGGCCACCATGGGCGAGGCTCATGCCGAGGATCGTGTCGCCCGGATTGAGCAGCGCGAAGTACACCGCCTGGTTCGCCTGCGAGCCGGAATGCGGTTGCACGTTCGCGTAAGTGGCGCCGAACAGCTGTTTCAGGCGTTCGATCGCCAGCTTCTCGGCGATGTCGACGTACTCGCAGCCACCGTAGTAGCGCTTGCCGGGATAACCCTCGGCGTACTTGTTGGTGAGCTTGGAACCCTGCGCTTCCATCACGCGCGGGCTGGCGTAGTTTTCCGAAGCAATCAGTTCGACGTGGTCTTCCTGGCGCTGACCTTCATCAGCAATGGCCTTGGCCAGTTCATCGTCATAACCGGCGATCGTGCAGTTCTTCGGAAACATTCGGGCCTCTGCGGGTAACAAGCGGGATGGAGCCGGAAAGTGTAGCGCCGGCGGCGCGTTTGCGGCCACCGGCACCGCGCGGGGCGGCAATCCCGATCATTATCGAATGACATAATTTGAAATCTGTCATTCCAAGTTCTAGTATGTCGACTCCCGCACCCCAGCCCCACACCCCAGGACGACTTCGATGAAGCACCGCACCCTTGGCCACAACGGCCCGCGCGTTTCCGCCCTCGGCCTCGGCTGCATGGCCATGTCGGACATGTACGGCATCAGCGATCGCAGCGAAAGCATCGCCACCGTGCACGCTGCGCTGGACACCGGCATCACCCTGCTCGACACCGGCGATTTCTACGGCATGGGTCACAACGAGATGCTGCTCGGCGACGCGCTGGTCGGGCGGCCGCGCGACAGCTACCAGCTCAGCGTGAAGTTCGGCGCCCAGCGCGGCCCCGACGGCGCGTGGCTGGGTTACGACGCCCGCCCCGCCGCGGTGAAGACTGCACTGGCCTATACGCTCAAGCGCCTGCGCACCGACTACATCGACGTGTATCGTCCGGCCCGTCTCGATCCCAACGTGCCGATCGAGGACACCGTCGGCGCCATCGCCGAACTGGTGCAGGCCGGTTACGTGCGCCAGCTCGGATTGTCCGAGGTGGGCGCCGCGACCATCCGCCGCGCGCATGCGGTCATGCCGGTGACCGACCTGCAGATTGAATACTCGCTGATCTCGCGCGGCATCGAGGACACCATCCTGCCCACCTGCCGCGAACTGGGCATCGGCGTCACCGCCTACGGCGTACTCTCACGCGGCCTGATCAGTGGCCACTGGTCGAAGGAACGCTCTACCCATGCCGGCGATTTCCGCACGCACTCACCACGCTTCCAGGGCGAGAACCTGGAACACAACCTGCAGCTGGTCGACGTGCTGCGCGGGCTGGCCGAGGCACGCGGCGTCAGCGTGGCCCAGCTCGCAATCGCCTGGGTGCTGGCGCGTGGCGAAGACATCGTGCCGCTGGTCGGCGCGCGCAGCCGCGAACGTCTGAACGAAGCGCTGGGTGCGCTGCAGGTAACGCTCGGCACCGACGACCTCGCCGCGATCGAGCGTGCCGTGCCGCCCGGCGCGGCTGCGGGCGACCGCTACGCCGCCGCACAGATGGCGATGCTGGACAGCGAGCGCGACGCGCGCTGAAGCACGCCCCTCCCTTTCCGTCACCACCCGAGGAACATCACATGCACGTCATGGCATCACAAGACATGTACGCAATCATGGGCATCAGCGGCCAGGTCGGCAGCGCCGTCGCCAGGCACCTGCTGGACCGCGGTCAGCACGTCCGCGCGATCGTGCGCGACAGGGCGAAGGCGGCGGCCTGGGAAGCACAGGGCGCTGAAGTTGCCATTGCCGACTGGTCCGATGCCGACGCACTGGCTGCTGCATTCAGCAACGTCGGCGGCGTGTTTGCCATGCTGCCGGCCAACTTCGCGCCCAGCCCCGATTTCGCCGAGCCGCGCGCCCTGCTGCAGACACTGACCACCGCCTTGCACCGGGCGCAGCCGCCCAAGGTCGTCGCACTGTCCTCGGTCGGTGCCCAGCACCAGCGTGATCTTGGCCTTATCACCCAACTGCACCTGCTGGAAGAGGCACTCGACGCGCTGCCCATGCCGCACGCGCATGTGCGCGCCGCGTGGTTCATGGAAAACCTGCGCTGGGACGTGGCGCTGGCGCAGCGCGAGGGACGCCTCGTCAGCTGCCTGCACCCGCTTGATCGCGCGATACCGATGGTCGCCACCGACGACATCGGCCGCACCATCGCAACCACGCTCACTGAAACATGGCGTGGCCGCCGAGTGATCGAGCTGGAAGGCCCGCGGCGTTACAGCCCTCTCGACACGGCACAGGCGCTAGCCGCGGTGTTCGAGCGTGATGTCGAGGCGACCGCGGCGCCGCGCGCGCAATGGGCGACTCGCTTTGAGGCCGAAGGCATGCCGACTGGCCGTACGGGTCCACGCATCGCCATGCTGGATGGATTCAATAGTGGCTGGATCGACTTCGAAGGCGGCGCGGTGGAGCACAAGCACGGCCATATCCCGCTGGGCTATGTGGTCGACGAACTCGTCAACGCCAGCCGCGACGTGGTTGAATCCGTGGCATGAACGACTCCGCACTGACCCCCGAACGTATCCTCGCCGCCGCCGAGGATGTGCTGCGCCGCTACGGCCCAGGCAAGGCCACCGTGGTCGATGTAGCGCAGGCACTGGGAGTCAGTCACGGCAGTGTGTACCGCCATTTCGCCAGCAAGGCCGCGTTGCGCGATGCCGTGTTGCACGGATGGCTGGAGCGGGTCACCGCCCCGCTGCAGGCGATCGCCGCCAGCCACGCTGCGGCGCCCACACGGCTGCGCCAGTGGCTGGGCGCGCTGCGCGAGATCAAGCGCGACAAGGTGCTGGGCGACCCCGAATTATTTGCCACTTACGGTGCGCTGGCCGCGGATGCGCGTGAGGTCATTGGCGAGCACGTCGAGCACCTTCAGCAGCAGATCACCTCGATCATCGCCGCCGGCGTGGCCAGCGGCGACTTCCGCAAGGTGGATGCCAGGGCCACCGCGTTGGCGATCTTCGACGCTACCTCGCGTTTCCACTACCCCGGCATGGCCCACCTGTGGAGCGGCCCGGGCGAGGACGCAGCATTCGCGCAACTGCTCGATCTGCTGCTGGCAGGCCTGGCCCTGGCGCCAGCGCCAGCCAAGCGTCGCAAACCGACCGCCTGAACTCTGACGCAATCGCTATAATGCCGGGTTTATGCAGCCGCCCAACGGGCGGCTGCCGTGACACATCTTCCCGGAGTCAACATGCAATACATCTACACCATGAACGGGGTCAGCAAGATCGTCCCGCCGAAGCGCCAGATCATCAAGGACATCTCGCTGTCCTTCTTCCCCGGCGCCAAGATCGGCCTGCTCGGCGTCAACGGCGCG
>Ga0302314_10001602_pt1 | contig 42152 bp, 37 predicted proteins | sample III_Palsa_N2_3_FD_200533 | JGI IMG/M metagenome (GOLD analysis project Ga0302314, IMG submission 200533) | Peat permafrost microbial communities from Stordalen Mire near Abisko, Sweden - III_Palsa_N2_3 | ecosystem: Environmental > Terrestrial > Soil > Palsa > Peat permafrost | place: Sweden... | reverse complement strand
CGGGCAGCTCGATAGCCTGCTCCGCGATCCCGAGATGGCGGCGCTGCTCGCCGCAGCGCCGGTATCGCTCCGCCGCCCGCTCCGGTCGCTCTGCTGGATGCTGCGGGTCGAGCCGCCAAAACTCCTGGCCCGGCCGGCAAGACCGGCCAAACCCCGCACGCCGCGGCAACCACGCCCCAGGCGGGAACCGCTGCCCCACTACCGTCCGCCGACGCCGCCGGACGCTCCCGCGTGGATGCAGAACTGGCCGCCCTCCCGAACCCGATGGTTCTCCCGCACCCGAACCCGCAGCCCGCCCCGAAAAGCCTGACCGGAACCCGGCGCATCCGCACGGCCATATTGTTCCACTATAGGAACAATAATCGAAGCGTGCAGCTGGCAGCCGCCGGGGCCGCGTGACGCTCAGGCTTTCGCCGCGTCCAGCTCCTTGAACGTCTCCTGCGCCGCCTTGAAGGCTTCCAGCCCGGCGGGAATGCCGGCGTAGATGCAGGCCTGGAGCAGAACCTCCTTGATCTCGTCGCGCGTGACGCCGTTGGTCAGGGCGCCGCGCACGTGCAGCTTCAGTTCCGCCGGCTTGCTCATCGCCGCCAGCATCGCCAGCACGATCAGGCTGCGGTCGCGGCGCGGCAGGCCGGGGCGGGTCCAGATCTGGCCCCACGGCACCTCGGTGGTGATCTGCTGGAACGCCGCGAAGAAATCGTCGGCCTTTTCCAGCGACTGCTCGACATAGCCGGCGCCCAGCACCTCCTTGCGGACTTCCAGGCCGCGCTTGAACAACTCGCTCTGGTATTCGGGGCGGTCGGGGATCTTGGCCATGCTGCGTCTCCTGGCGCTTTGTGTCGTCGCACCCTATGGGCCGGTCAAATGGGCGGCAAGGCTGGAGCCCGCACCATATTGGCACCACACTACCCGGATGGCCCCGACATGATCCGCTGGCTGCGCCGCCTTCTCGCTGCCGTCGTCACGCTGCTGCTGCTCGCGGTCGCGTTCGCGGCCGGGCTCGTCTGGCTGACCTTGCCCGGCGGCGACCTGTCGGACGCCATCCCCGGCCTCACCGCCCCGGTGACCGCCGAGCTCGACAGCGACGGCATCCCGCGCATCCACGCGCAGAGCGAGGCGGACGCCGCCGCGGCACTCGGCTTCCTGCACGCGCGCGAGCGCATGTTCCAGATGGACCTGATGCGCCGCGCCACCTCCGGCGAACTGTCCGAGTTGTTCGGCGCGCAGGCACTGCCGATCGACCGGCTGATGCGCACGCTCGGCCTGCGCGCCCGCGCCGTCGCCGACCTGCCGACGCTGCCGCCGGACACGCGCGCGCTGCTGGAGGCCTACGCGCGCGGCGTCAACGCCTGGATCGACCGCCGTGGCCGGCTCGCCGCACCGGAATTCGTGGTGTTCGGCGCGCCGCGCCCGTGGACCCCGGTGGACAGCCTGCTGTGGGGCAAGACCATGGCGCTGTATCTCGCCGGCAACTGGCGGGCGGAGCGCGGCCGGCTGATCCTGGACAGCCATTTCCCGCCCGCCGAGGTGGACGAATTGTGGCCCGGCGCGTCCGGCCCGGGCCACCCCGAGGCGGCGCTGCGGCTCGATCCCATGCTGGGTGCGGTCGCCACCCGGCTCGCCGCGCTGGTGCCGGAATTCCCCGCCCCGTTCACCCTGCCCGACCGCGCCAGCAACGCCTGGGCGGTCGACGGCAGCCACACCGCCAACGGCGCGCCGCTGCTGGCCGGCGACCCGCATCTCGGCTTCGGCTTTCCGAGCGTCTGGTACCTGGCGCGCATCGAGACGCCTCAGGGCGCGCTGGCCGGCGCCACCGCGCCCGGCGTACCGTTCCTGGTGATCGGCCACAACGGCCATATCGCCTGGAGCTTCACCACCACCGGCGCCGACACGCAGGACCTGTTCGAGGAAACCCCGGTCGGCGACAGCCAGTACCAGACGCCGGACGGCCCGAAGCCGTTCACGCTGCGCGAGGAGCGCATCCGCGTGCGCGGCGCGCCGGACGAGGTGATGACGGTGCGGGAAACCCGGCACGGCCCGGTGATCAGCGATCTGGTCCCCGGCAAAGGCCCGGTGCTCGCGCTCGCCGCCACCGAACTGCTGCCCGGCGACACCGCGGCAGACGGGTTGTTCGCCCTGAACCACGCCAGGGATGTCGCGGCGGCCGGCGAGGCGGCGGCGAAAATCACCTCGCCGGTGCAAAACCTGATGGTGGCGGACGCGAAAACCATCGGCCTGTTCGTCACCGGCCGCGTCCCCGTCCGCGCCTCGGGCGACGGCAGCCGCGCCGAGCCGGGCGCCGACGGCGCGCACGACTGGACCGGCTTTGCCAGCGGCGCGCAGCTCCCGCACTTCGTCGCGCCGGAGAGCGGCCGGCTGGTCAACGCCAACGACCGCATCGCGCCGCCGGAGTTCCCGGTGTTCCTGGCCCGCGACTGGTACGACGACGACCGCGCCCGCCGCATCCGCGAGCTGCTCGGCAGCTCGGACCGCCACACCATGGCCGACTTCGCGGCCATGCAGTCCGACGTCGTCAGCATCGCCGCGCGCGAGTTGCTGCCGGCGCTGCACGACGTCCCCGCCGAGGGCACCGCCCGCAGCGCCCTGGCGCTGCTCGACGGCTGGGACGGCAAGATGGCGCGCGACGCGCCGCAGCCGCTGATCTTCAACGCCTGGATGCGCCGCTTCAACGACGACCTGCTCGACCATATCGGCGTGCCGCACGAGGCGCGTTCGGCGGTCGCCCCCTGGTCGCAGATCGTGCGCCACGCGCTCTCGCCCGCCGGCGCGCACTGGTGCGGCGGCGACTGCCGGCCGATGCTGGCGCAAAGCCTCGCCGCCTCCGTGGCCGACCTGGTGACCCGGTTCGGCCCCGATCCCGCCACGTGGCACTGGGGTGCGGCGCACGAGGCGGTGTTCGCCCATCCGGTGCTACGGCTGATCCCCGGCCTCGGCGACCTCGCCGAGGCGCGCATTCCGGCCTCCGGCGCCGACGGCACGGTGGATGCGGCCGGCATGGCGCCCGGCTCGTTCGAGGCCGTGCACGGCCCGGAATTCCGCGGCGTCTACGATCTCGCCAACCTCGACGACAGCCTGTTCATGATGGCGCCCGGCCAGTCCGGCAATCCATTCTCAAAACTCGGCCGCGCCTTCCTGCTGCGCTGGCGCGACGGCGCCACCGTCACCATCGGCCCGCGACCGGCGGCCGTCGCCGCCCACATCACCCTCGCCCCAGGGAACCCGCCGCCATGACCATGCCGTACGACGACGCGCGCGAGGCCTGGGCGCTGGAGGCGATGCTCTCCGAGGGCACCATTGTCCGGCGCATCTTCGCGCTCGTGGTCGATGGCATCATCGTGGTCATCATCACCAAGTTCCTGGCGGTCGGGTTCTTCGTGTTCGGCGTCCTGACGCTGGGGCTGGGCTTCCAGCTGCTCGGGCTGCTGCCGTTCGTGGCGCCGGTGTACAACTGGCTGGCGCTGGTCTCGCCGCTCGCGGCCACGCCCGGGCAGGCGCTGCTTGGCCTGACGGTGCGCGACCACGTCGATCTCGGGCCGCCGACGGCGCTCGCGGCGCTGGTATGGACGGTCGGGTTCTACGCCTCGCTGGCGCTCTCGGGCGTGCCCTTGCTGCTGGCGCTGTTCAACGCGCGCCACCGCACCGCGCACGATATTCTCAGTGGTCTGGTGGTTGTTCGCTCGCGGGCGTTGACCGGATGGCTCGGACGCTGGAACATGCCATTCGGAGGTCCGCCCGCCGCATGAGTTACAAGCCGCCGCGCCGTCCGCAGTTCTTCTACACCACCGCGCCCTTGCCGTGCCCCTACGTGCCGGGGCGCACCGAGCGCAAGGTGGTCACCGAAATCGCCGGGCCGGAGGCCGACGCGCTGCACGACCGCCTCTCCCGCGCCGGCTTTCGCCGCAGCCACAATATCGCCTATGCCCCGGTCTGCCCCGGCTGCAACGCCTGCGTGCCGATCCGCATCCCCACCGCCACGTTCCAGGCCGACCGCACGCTGAAGCGCATCGCCCGCGCCAACGAGGGCGTCGAGGGGTTCGAGGTGCCGCCGCGCGCGACGGCCGAGCAGTTCCAGTTGTTCCAGCGCTACCAGCAGGCCCGCCACGGCGACGGCGACATGGCGACGATGAGTTTCTACGACTATCGCGCCATGGTCGAGGACACGCCGATCGACAGCCTGATCGTCGAATTCCGCGAGCCGGACGACCGCCTGCTCGGCGCCTGCCTGACCGACCGGCTCGGCGACGGGCTTTCCGCCGTCTATTCGTTCTTCGTGCCGGGCATCGAGAAACGCTCGCTCGGCACATTCACCATCCTCTGGCTGATCGAGCGCGCGAAAGCGCTTGGCTTGCCCTACGTCTATCTCGGCTACTGGGTCAGCGAGAGCCGGAAAATGTCGTACAAGGCGCGCTTCCGCCCGAGCGAGATTCTCGTGGCCGGCACGTGGCGGACGCTGACCGAATCCGAGGCGGGCGGGGCGCACGGCGAGGCGCCGATGTCGCTGATGAACGAGACGGCGGGGTGAGGCTGCGCCGCGTCGGCACGCGGTTGTTTCTTGAGACCAATGACGCGAGCGAGGTTACAACCAGCCGGCGGCTGTCGTCACGAGTAGCCTGTCGTCTCGGTGAATCATGAAGGTCGCATACCTTGGGTAGAACGATTGGCACGCGGCTGCACCGAATGATTCCCGCGTGACCTATGGACACGGAGGCGGCGGCCCTGGTCGCCGCGCCAATGACCGCCGAAAGGTGGTCAAGATGCCGCACGATATAACTGACCCCGAGCATCGGCGTTTGGCTGAAGATGCAGCGAAGTTGCAGTCGTGGCGCCTTTGGGGTCCGTATTTGAGCGAGCGGCAATGGGGGACCGTTCGGGAGGACTACAGCCCGCACGGCGATGCCTGGAACTACATAAGCCACGATGATGCCTGTGCCCACGCGTATCGCTGGGGCGAGGATGGCATTGCCGGTATCAGCGATGTTGACCAGCAGCTTTGCTTCGCGCCCGCATTTTGGAATGGCAAAGACCATATCCTGAAGGAACGTTTGTTCGGATTGACCGGCCCGCAAGGCAGCCACGGCGAAGACGTGAAAGAGCTGTATTGGTACCTCGACGCGGTGCCGAGCCATTCCTACCTTCGAATGCTTTACAAATATCCCCAGGACGCTTTTCCGTACGAGGCGATTGTCCGGGAGGCGCAGCGGCGCAAGCGCAGCGACCCGGAGTTCACCCTTCTCGATCTGGATGTGTTCGGCGAAGGCCGCTATTTCGATGTGATTGTCGAGTACGCGAAAGCGGGCGAGGCCGATATCCTGGTGCGCATCACGGTCCATAACCGGGGGCCCGACGCAGCGCCATTGCACGTGCTGCCGCATCTGTGGTTTCGCAACGAATGGAGTTGGCGCTCCGGCACGAAGCGGCCGAGCTTGACCGAAGGCCGCGCCGGCACGGTGGTCGCCGCGCATCATGAACTCGGCGAGTACGTGCTCTTCACGTCGGACTCGCCTCGGCTGATGTTCTGCGAGAACGACACGAACCCGCGCCTCTGGGGCGAACGCCGTGTCGGCCGCTACAAAGACGGCGTGCACGATGCGGTCGTCCGCGGGCACGAGAGCGCCGTCACGAGCACGGGCCCCGGTACCAAGGCGGCGGTCTGGCATCAACGCGTCGTACCCCCCGGCGCATGCTGGACGATCCGGCTGCGGCTCGTACGCGACGGCATGGCCGAGCCGTTCGGTGGCTTCGACGCCCTGGTCGACACACGGCAACAGGAAGCCAATGCTTTCTATGCCAAGATCCAGGCCGGCATCGGTGAAGCGGACGCACGACTTGTGCAGCGCCAAGCCCTTGCCGGCATGATTTGGAGCAAGCAGTATTACGGGCTCGATGTCTACCGCTGGTTGCGTGGCGACCCGTTGCAACCCGATCCTCCACCTGAGCGCCGCCGCGGCCGTAACGCCGATTGGCGACATCTCAGCGCCGGCGACATTCTGTCGATGCCGGACAAGTGGGAGTATCCGTGGTTTGCTGCCTGGGACACCGCGTTCCACTGCATTCCGCTCGCCATGGTGGACCCCGTGTTCGCGAAGGAGCAACTGCTGCTCCTCACCGGCGAAGACTACATGCATCCGAATGGCCAGATCCCAGCTTACGAATGGTCGTTTGGCGACGCGAATCCGCCAGTACACGCCTGGGCCGCGTGGCGGGTGTTTGAGATCGAGCGTGAGGCCGTCGGCGGCCGCGGAGACCTGTCGTTCCTGGAACGCATGTTCCACAAGCTGATTCTGAATTTCGGCTGGTGGGTGAATCGGAAAGACGCCCAGGGGCGCAACGTGTTCCAGGGCGGCTTTCTCGGGCTCGACAACATTTCCGTATTCAACCGCAGCGATCCTCTGCCAACCGGCGGCTACCTTGATCAGACGGACGGCACCGCCTGGATGGCGATGTACGCGCTGAACCTGATGCGTATCGCGCTCGAACTGGCACTGTACAACGATGCGTTCGAAGAAATCGCCAGCAAGTTCTTCGAGCATTTCCTGCGGATCGCGCGTGCTCTGACGGACATAGGCGAGCAGGGTGTCGGGCTGTGGAACGAGGATGACGAGTTCTTTTACGATGTGCTGAACCTGCCCGATGGGCGCATTCACGAACTTCGGCTGCGCTCGATGGTCGGGCTCATTCCGATGTTTGCAGTTGAGACGATCGAACCCGCGCTGTTCCGGCGCCTGCCGCATTTCGCGAAACGGCTGGAAGTGTTCCTGACGCGGCGGACCGACCTCGCGACGCTGGTATCGCATTGGGATGAGCCCGGATTCGGCGAACGACGCCTGCTGGCACTCCTGAATGGACATAGGCTGAGGCGGGTGTTGTACCGCCTGCTCGACGAAACGGAATTCCTATCCGACCACGGCGTGCGCTCGCTGTCGCGTGCCCATGGGGAAGCACCATATGTTTTTGAGCATCAAAAAGTACGGCTGACGGTCGGGTATGAGCCCGGCGAGAGCCAGACCGGGCTATACGGAGGCAATTCGAACTGGCGTGGCCCCGTTTGGATGCCGGTCAACTACCTGATCATCGAGTCTCTGCTGCGCTTCCACAACTACTATGGCGACGATTTCAAGGTGGAATATCCGACTGGCAGTGGCCATCATTTTAGTCTGAAGGGAGTCGCGCAGGCACTGGCCGGCCGGCTGACACGATTGTTTCTAAAAGACGAGCAAGGCAACCGGCCCATCTATGCGGGCAAACCTTGCTTCCGCGACGATCCTCATTTTGCCGACCTTATCTGGTTCCACGAATATTTCCACGGCGACACCGGCAGGGGCCTCGGCGCTGCGCATCAAACCGGCTGGACCGGTCTGATCGCCAAGCTGATACACGCATAGTTTTCCCTCGCTGAAGTCGGCCGCCGCTTGCCCAATGACCCCGTAACGGATTCCCGTTAGCATCCCGCCGAGTCGCAGGGAGCGCGGTCATGGGTCGGGAATTCGGGTTGGCGGCACTGGCCGCCTTGGCCGCGCTGGTACTCGCCGCATCGGCGACCGCGCAGCAACTGCCGCAGAGCACGGCGCGAGCCCCGGCCACGCAGCCGGTCGTGTTCGACGTCTACCTGAAGCTCAGCCATTCCGCCGACCTGGACGCGCTGTTGGAGGAACAGCAGCGCCCCGGCTCACCCGACTATCATCGCTGGCTGACCCCTGCCGCCTTCGCTGCCCGCTTCGGGGCCGAGCCGGCGCAAATCGCCCGCGTCGCCGCCGCGCTGCGGGCGGTGGGGTTGCACGTGGAGCCGAACGGCAGCCACGCGCTGCGCGCCACCGGCACCGCCGCCACGGTGGAACGCGCGCTCTCCACCCGCCTCGCGACCGGCCGCTTTGCCGACGGGCATACGCGACTGGTCGCCGAGGCACCGCCGGTGCTGCCCGCGGCGTTGGCCGAGGCGGGCGCGGTGGTTGCGCACTTCATGCCGGCCGAGCACATGCGCCGGCATTCGCGCCTCGTCGCCAGCAACCTGCCGCTGAACCGCATCAGCACCACCGGCCTCTACTGGTTCGACGACCTCAAGCAGGCGTACCAGTTCCCGTCCTACGCGGTGGCCAACGGCCGCGGCGTCACCATCGGCATCCTGATGTCGAACGACTTCCGCCCGGGCGACATGGACCTGTATTTCGGCAATGAGAACATCCTGCCGCCGCCGATCACCACCGAACCGATCTTCGGCGGCGCCCCGTTCGACCCGAACCTGTCCGACGAGACCTCGCTCGACATCCAGCAGGCGGGCGGCATGGCGCCGCTGGCCTCGGTCATCCTGGTCAACCCGCCCGACCTGTCCGATGCCTCGCTGCTCGCCGGCCTGACCACGATCGTCGAGGACAACACTATTGACATCGTCAACATGTCCTTCGGCGCCCCCGAGGCGGAGTACGGCCCCGCCTACAACGGCGGCGTGACCTACACCGGCATCCTCACCGTCTTCGACGACATGTTCCGTCAGGGCAACGCGCAGGGCATCACCTTCGTCGCCGCTGCCGGCGACCTCGGCTCGCGGTCGCTGCCGGCGGTGGCGTGCTTCCTCGCCGACGCGAAAACCACCTGCGGCGGCTACCGGCTGTCGGTGGAAATGCCGGCTTCCAGCCCGCACGTCACCGCGGTCGGCGGCACCAATCTGGTGACGTTCCACGACGCCCGGAACGCCAGCGACCTGCGCTCCACCTATGTTTCGGAAAACGCCAGGCCGGACCCGCTGGCGGAGGACATCTTTTTCGGCACCCCCGCGCAACACGGCCTGTGGGGCTCGGGCGGCGGCATTTCCACCGTGTTCGCGCAGCCGAGCTACCAGACCGGCGTCAGCCCGCTGTCCACCGACTGGCGGATCGTGCCGGACATCGCCTTCCAGATGGGCGGCTGCCCGCTGGGCGCCGTCACCCCGTGCGGAGCGGGCCGCAGCGGCGTCGTCGCGGTGCTGAACGGCGCCGCAATCGGACTGGTCGGCACCAGCGCCGCCGCCCCGGGCATCGCCGGGCTGCTGGCGCTGCGGGTGCAACTGACGCACAAGCGGCTCGGCAACGCCAATCCCTCCATCTACGCCCTGGCGGCGGCGCAGGCGGCGGGCACCGGCGCGCGCGTGTTCCACAACGACACCACCGGCAGCAACGGCACCTACCGCTCGACCCAGGGCTACAACCCGGTGCTCGGCAACGGCACGCCGATCGCGAACGCCTTCCTGGGAGTCGCCAACAAGGCGGCGGCCGGCAACCCGCAGACGCCGAGCAACCCGTAGCCGCGCCGCTACGGCATCACCGCGCGGATCGCGATCCGCAGCACCAGCGCCGCGAGGCCGAGGCTCAGCACCCCGCCGAGCCAGAGGCCGACGAACCACAGCAGGCGCCGGCGCATCGCCGTTGGCGCCTCAGTGGTAATGGACACCCGCCTTCACCTTGCCGCGGAACACCCAGTAGGCGTGGCCGGTGTAGGCGAGGATGATCGGGATCAGCACCACCGCGCCCGTCAGCAGGAACGCCTGGCTCGAATGAGGCGCGGAGGCGTCCCAGATGCTGATGTCCGGCGGCACCATCAGCGGGAACATGCTGATGCCGAGCCCGGCGAAGCACAGCACGAACCAGCCGAGGGCGCACAGGAACGGCGCCACCTCCCCGTGCGCCAGCCCACGCCAGCCACGCCACGCCAGCAGCGCCATCAGGATCGGAACGGGGCTGGTCAGCAGGATGCCGGGCCAGCCGAACCAGCGTTCGGAGAACCGCGGGTTGAGCATCGGCGTCCACAGGCTGACGATGACGATCAGCGCCAGCGTGGCGACGCCGAGCGCCCGCGCGTAGCCGCGGCAGCGCTGCTGCAGGTCGCCTTCGGTGCGCCAGATCAGCCACGTCGCGCCGAGCAGCGCGTAGCCGACGACGACGGCGAGGCCGCACAGCACGGTGAAGCCGGTCAGCCAGTCCCACCAGCCGCCGGCATAGGCGCGATTGGCGACGTGGATGCCCTGCAGCAATCCGCCCAGCGTCAGCCCCTGGCAGAATGCGGCGCCGGCCGAGCCGAGCCCGAACGAAATGTCCCACAGCAGCCTCCCGGACCGGCTGGTCGCACGAAACCGGAACTCGAAGGCGACGCCGCGGAAGATCAGCGACAGCAGCATGCCGATGATGGCCGGATACAGCGCCGGCAGGATCGTCGCGTACGCCAGCGGGAAGACGGCAAACAGCCCGCCGCCGCCCATCACCAGCCAGGTCTCGTTGCCGTCCCACACCGGCGCCACCGAGTTGACCATCACGTCCCGCTCGGTCTCGCCATGCTCGGCGGCGAACAGGATGCCGACGCCGAGGTCGAACCCATCCATCAGCACGTAGGACAGCACCGCGAAGGCGATCAGCGCCGCCCAGATCAGAGGGAGGTCCATCGCTAAGCCTCCCCGGTCAGCGGCTGGTGCGGCGTGATGCCGGCGGCATGCATCGGCGCAGGCGCGGGCTCGGGCTCCCCCGGTTGCGGCGGGTGCACCAGCAGTCGCAGGATGAACGCGGCGCCGGCGCCGAACACCAGCACGTAGACCACGACGAAGGCGACGAGCGACGTCCCCACCCCGGCCACGCCGATGGGCGAGACGCTGTCGGCGGTGCGAAGCTGGCCATACACCGTGAACGGCTGCCGCCCGACCTCCGTGGTGATCCAGCCGCAGAGCAGCGCGACCAGCCCGGCGGGTGCCATCGCCACGACCACCCACAGCAGCGCCGGCACATCGAACAGCCGCTGCCGCCAGCGCAGCCACAGGCTGAAGAACCCCACCGCCACCATCAGGAAGCCGATCCCCACCATCAGCCGGAACGACCAGAACAGCACGTCGGCGCGCGGCCGGTCCTGCGCCGGCCAGTCCTTGAGGCCCTGCAGATGCCCGTCCCAGGAATGCGTCAGGATCACCGCAGAGAGGTGCGGGATGGAAATTTCCCAGTCCATGCGCGCGTTCTTGTCGTCCGGCATGCCGAGCAGGATCAGCGGTGCGCCGTCCTGGGACTCGTAGTGGCCCTCCATCGCCGCAACCTTGGCGGGCTGGTGCGCCAGCGTGTTCAGCCCGTGCGCGTCGCCGACCAGTACCTGCACCGGCGCCACGATCGAGGCCATCCACATCGCCATCGAGAACATCGTCCGCGCCGCCATGTTGCCGCGGTCGCGCAGCACGTGCCACGCCCCGGTCGCGCCGACGACGAACGCCACCGAGAGATAGGCGGCGATCACCATGTGCGGCAGGCGCAGCGGGAAGCTCGGGTTGAAGATGATCTGCCCCCAGTCCGCCGGCAGGAAGCGACCGTCCGCACCGACCGTGAACCCGACCGGCGTCTGCATCCAGGAATTGGCGGCCAGGATCCAGAACGCGGAGATCAGCGAGCCGAAGGCGACGATGCAGGTGGCGGCGAAATGCATCCGCGGCCCGACCTTCTGCATGCCGAACAGCATCACGCCGAGGAACCCGGCCTCCAGGAAGAACGCCGTCAGCACCTCGTAGCCCATCAGCGGGCCGACGATCGGGCCGGCCTTGTCGGAGAAGCCGCCCCAGTTGGTGCCGAATTCGTACGACATCACCAGCCCGCTGACGACGCCCATGCCGAAGGTCAGCGAGAACGGTTTCAACCAGTAGCGGAACAGGTCGAGGTAGACGGACCGGCCAGTGCGCAGCCACAGGCCCTCCAGCACCGCGAGGTAGCTCGCCAACCCGATCGAGAGCGCCGGGAAGATGATGTGGACCATCACCGTGAAGGCGAACTGCACGCGCGCCAGATGCAGGGCATCAAGCCCGAACATGGCGAAACCCTCCGCCGTCGATCGCTGGTGGATGTATGAGCCCTTGGCGCCGCAAAGTCACATCGGGTCGGCGCGTGACGGCAGGACTACACTGGAAGTTTGCCGGCGCGCTTGTCGCATCTTGCCGCGCCCGCACCGAAACGTGCGGCAACGTTCGCGGACGGCCGGCTGCGGATGGCGCGGGCCTACCTGAATGCGGCGCGCATCGAGGCAGCATCGGCGGAAGAGGAAGACTTCGCGGCCTGGGCCGAAGCGGAGATGCAGCGCCGGCGCTGACCGATTGTCACGCCATCCCGCAGTCGCCTACCCCCCGTCCCGCGCCCGCGTCGCCAGCACGTCGGCGCGTTCGTTCATCACGTCGCCGGCGTGGCCCCGCACCCATTTCCATTCGATCGTGTGCTTCGCCGCCGCGTCCAGCAGGCGGCGCCACAGGTCCATGTTCGCCACCGGGTCGCCGGCGGCGTTGCGCCAGTTGCGGCGGACCCAGCCGGTGTGCCAGCGGGTGATACCGTTCTTCACGTACTCGCTGTCGGTGTGCATCACCACGCGGCACGGCCGCGTCAGCGCCTCCAGCGCGGCGCAGGCGGCGGTCAGTTCCATGCGGTTGTTGGTGGTCGCCGGCTCGTGCCCGGAGAATTCCTTCTCCACCTCGCCGTAGCGCAGGATCGCCGCCCAGCCGCCGGGGCCGGGGTTGGGCTTGCAGCCGCCGTCGGTCCACACCTCGACCAGGCGCGGCGCATCCGCCTCAGACGCCATAGGCGTGCGCGTCCGGCGCCGTCAGGTGGAAGCGCAGGCGGCGCACGTATTCCAGCGGGTTCTTTCGCGTCACCAGCGCCCCCGGCGGCGTGTTGGTCCAGTCGTACAGGCGGGTCAGCGCGAACCGGATCGCGGCACCCTGGCACAGCACCGGCAGTGCCACCAGTTCCGCCTCCGTCAGCGGCCGCGTCGCCGCGTAGGCGCGCAGCATCGCGCGCCCCTTGGTCACGTTGAACGACAGGTCCGGCTCGAAGCACCACGCGTTCAGGCAGACGGCGATGTCGTAAGCCAGCAGGTCGGTCGCGGCGAAGTAGAAGTCGATCAGGCCCGACAGCCGTCCATCGAGGAAGAACACATTGTCGGGGAACAGGTCGGCGTGGATGTGGCCGCGCGGCAGGCCCGCCGGCCACGCCGCCAGGATGCCCTGCAGCGCCGCCTGCAACTCGTCGCCGAGTCCCGGCTGCACCGCCTCCACCGCAGCGCCGCCGTCGGCCAGGCTGCGTGCCAGCAGCGGCGCCCAGCCGTCCGGGCCGAGTGCATTGGGACGCACCGGTGCGTAATCGGCGCCGGCGCGATGCAGCGCCGCCAGCCCCGCCCCCACCGGCCCGCAATGCTGCAGCCCGACGCGGCGGGGCCAGACCCCCGGCAGAAACGTGGTGATCGCGGCGTGCCGCCCGGCCAGCACGCGCAGCGCCACCCCGTCGCGCCCCGCCACCGGCAACGGGCAATTGATGCCGCGTTTCGCCAGATGCTCCATCAGGCCGAGGAACCAGGGCAGGTCCGCCGGGTCCACGCGCTTCTCGTACAGCGTCAGGATGTAGTCGCCCGCGGAGGTTTTCAGCGAATAGTTGGAATTCTCCACGCCCTCGGCGATGCCGCGGAAGGCGACAAGGTCGCCAATGTCGAATTCCAGCAGGAACGCGCGGAGCGCGTCGTCGGTGACCTCGGTATAGACAGCCATGGCGGGCGAAACGATCCTTCAGCCGACGGGCGCCGCCTCCGCCAACGGCGCGGGCAGCTTGAAGGTGACGTCCTCTTCCGTCACGCGCCGCTCGTCAATCTCCAACCGGAACCGGGTCGCCAGACGGCGCAGCAACGCGTCCACCAGCGACTCGGGCGCGGAGGCGCCGGCGGACACGCCGAGCGTGCGCACCCCCGCCAGCGCCGACCAGTCGAGCGCCGCTTCGCTCGGGATCAGCAGCGCCCGCGCCGCCCCGGCCCGTTCCGCCACCTCGCGCAGCCGCTGCGAGTTGGAGGAGTTCGCCGCGCCGATCACCAGCACGAGGTCGGCACCGGGCGCGATCGCCTTCACCGCCGCCTGCCGGTTGGTGGTGGCGTAGCAGATGTCCTCCCGCCGCGGCCCGTCCAGCGCCGGGAAACGGGCGCGCAACACCGCCACGATCTCGGCCGTATCGTCGACGCTGAGCGTGGTCTGGGTGACGAAAGCCAACCGTCCCCCTGGTGGAACAACCCGCGCAGCATCGAGCACCGTCTGCACGAGGGAGATGCTGCCGGCCGGCAGCTGCCCGAGCGTGCCCTCCACCTCCGGGTGGCCGGCGTGGCCAATCAGCAGGATGTGGCAGCCGTTGGCGAAATGCCGCTCCGCCTCCCGGTGCACTTTCGAGACCAGCGGGCAGGTGGCGTCCAGATACTGCAGGTTCCGCCGCTCCGCCTCGGCCGGCACGGATTTCGGTACGCCGTGCGCGGAAAACACCACCGGCGCCGCTTCCGGCACCTGCGCCAGGTCATCGACGAACACGGCGCCCTTGGCGCGCAGATCCGCCACCACCGTTGCGTTGTGGACGATCTGGTGGCGCACGAACACGGGCGCGCCGTAGCGGCGCAGCGCCTCCTCGACGATGCGGATGGCGCGGTCCACGCCGGCGCAGAAACCGCGCGGGCTGGCCAGGCGAACGGCCAGCGTCGGCCGTTCGTCCATGCCCGATAAGGCCGCCGGGTCAGGCCAAGCGGCAGCGTCGTCCCGTTGCATGTTGTCCCGTGGCAAGGCTGGCCGCACTATGCCCCCCCGCCCGGCCTGCGACAATGCGCCCGGGTCACAATGCTTAACACCAGTCCTGCAGGTCGCGGAGTTTTCGATGCCCGCCATGCCGTCCCTTTCCCCACCGCATCCGGTGGGGCACTCCAGCACGCGTCCGCATGGGCGCTCACGTGGGCGCTCCTGGGCGCCTGCCCTGCTGCTGGCGAGCCTCGTCGGCGCCTGCGGGCCCGGCGACAACCAGTTCCCGCCGGTCTGCCCGACGCTCGGGCTGTTGCCCGACGCGGCGGACGTGACGCGCTTCAACGGCGGCGGCCAGGATGTGACCAACATGCTGGTGCGCGCCCGCATCACCGGCGTCCCGGCCAAATGCGACATGGCCGAGCCCGGCTCCCTGCGCGCCACGCTGCATGTGGACGCGGACCTGTTCCGTGGCCCGGTCGCCGCCGCCGCGTCGCCGCCGATCGGCTACTTCGTCGCCGTGATGAAAGCCGGCACGGTGCTGCAGGAGCAGGACTTCGCCTTCACTCCAACCTTCGCGCCCAATGTCGACCGGTCGTCGGTGCATGGCGAGGACATCGAGTTGCTGCTGCCGGTCGGCAAGTCGAAATCGGCCGCCGCCTACCGCATCTATGTCGGCTTCCGGCTGACGCCGACCGAACTGGCGTACAATCGCGCGCATCCGCGGCCGTAGCGGCCCGCCGCCCGAAGCGGGCGTGGAGGGCAAGTTTTCTTCCCTCCCCGCCCGCGTTCCGGCACACTCCGGCGCATGTCCCGTCGCACGTTCGAGATCACCCCGGAACTGATGCTGCGGGCCTACCGTGCCGGCCTGTTTCCGATGGCCGAGACCCGGCGGGGCGAACGGCTCTACTGGCTCGATCCGGAGCAGCGCGGCATCCTGCCGCTCGACAGCTTCCATTTGCCGCGCCGGCTGCGCCGCACCGCGTTGTCCGATACGTACGAAGTGGTGGCGGACCGCGACTTCGCCGGCGTCATCGCCGGCTGCGCCGCCGCCGCGCCGGGGCGCGAGGACACCTGGATCAACACCGAGATCGAACGCCTGTTCGGCGACCTGCACCGGCTGGGCCATGCCCATTCCGTCGAGTCGTGGCAGGATGGCGTGCTGGTGGGCGGCCTGTACGGCGTCGTGCTCGGCGGCGTGTTCTTCGGCGAGAGCATGTTCAGCCGCGCCCGCGACGCCTCCAAGGTGGCGCTCGTGCATCTGGTGGCACGCCTGCGGCTCGGCGGCTTCCGGCTGCTCGACACGCAGTTCGTCACCAGCCACCTGTCGCAGTTCGGCGCCGTCGAGATCCCCCGCGAGGACTACAAGGCGTTGCTGGCGACGGCGGTGGACGAGCCGGCCACGTGGCGGCGGCATGTCGCGCCGGCACTACTGCGGGCCGAGGTGGAACGGCTTGCCGATGCGTAACCGCGCATCCGCCGCGTCGCCTCTGGCGTAACGCTGCGGCAGGGCCAGAGTCCTCCCCGCGACAGTTCCGGATTCCCCAATGCGCCGTATCCTCGCCGCCACCTGTCTGATCGCGCTGCCGCTGCTGGCGGCTTCCGGCGCGCGCGCCGCCGACCAGCCGACGCTGACGCCGACGCGGGACGTGGACATCACCTACCGCGTCGCCGGCCCGAACGGCACGGCGGAACAGCGGGTGCGCTGGGACGTCGCCGGCGGCCGCCAGCGCATCGACCCGCCGACGCCGGGCCTGCACATCATCGTCGATACCCACACCCACCACCTCGACTCGATCCGCGACGCCGAGCAACTGGTGCTGGAACTCGACGCCACAGTGGCCGTGCCCAGGCCGGGCGCCGACCCCGCCTATGCGCGGCACGGCACCGACACGGTGGCCGGCCTGCCCTGCACCGTCTGGCAGGCCGGTGCCTCCGAGGGCGGCGCCGAGCTCTGCTTCACCGACGACGGCGTGCTGCTGCGCATCACCGCCGGCGGCCATGTCGTCACCGAGGCCGAGACCGTCACCTACGGACCCAGCAACCCGGTCGATTTCGCCATCCCGTCCGGCTACCGCCGCATCGGTGCCGGCCAGACCGCTAAGAAGCCCGCCGCCGCAACGCCCGACCCGGCAGCGCCGAAGGAGAGCCCGCCATGAGCCTCACCGGCGTCGTCCGCGACCCTGCGGGGCGCGTCTCCGCGCTGAAGCTGGTGACGCTGCTGCTGGTGCTGTGGCCGGGCGTGTCGCTGGCGCTGGACTGGTGGATGCAGAATCTCGGCCCACGCCCGGTGACCGAGGTGATCCACGGCACCGGGCTGTGGGCGATCCGCTTCCTGGTGATCACGCTGGCGGTGACGCCGGCGCGCGGCGTGCTCGACTGGCCGCGCGTGGTGCAGTTGCGGCGGATGCTGGGCGTGACCGCCGCCTGCTACGCGGTGGCGCACCTGACGCTGTTCGCGGTCGACCAGAAATGGAATCTGCTGAAAGTCGTCACCGAGATCGCGTTGCGTTTCTACCTGACCATCGGCTTCGTGGCGCTGCTCGGGCTGCTGACGCTGGCGATCACCTCCACCGACGGGTGGCAAAAAAGTCTCGGACCCCGGTGGAAACGGCTGCACAAGCTGGTGTTCGTGATCGCGCCGCTGGCGCTGTTCCACTACGGCATCCAGTCCAAGGCCGATGTCTCGGACATGGTTTTCCTGACCGGCCTGTTCCTGTGGCTGGCGTTCTGGCGGCTGGTGCCGCGGCGGTTGCAGACGAAGCTCTGGCCGCTGCCCGGATTCGCGCTCGGCGCCGGGCTGGCGGCGGCGCTGATCGAGGCCGCCTGGTACACCGTGCGCAACGGCGTCGACGGTTTCATGGTGCTGTCGGCCAACCTCGACCTGTCCTACGGCCCGCGCCCGGCGGTCGCGGCGGCGATCGTGGGCATTCTGCTGATCGGCGCGGTGCTGCTGCGCCGGCTGGTCAAGCGTTTCGTCAGGCGGCGGCGGATGCCGAGCGGTGCGGTGCGGCAGGCGTAGCCCTCACGCTACCGCGACGCCCCTGCCCCGCTCACCCCAGCGCCTTGACCGCCGCCAGCACCTCGGCGGCGTGGCCGTCGACCTTCACTTTCGGCCACACCTTCGCGACGATGCCGTGCTTGTCGATCAGGAACGTGCTGCGCTCCATGCCCATGTATTTCTTGCCGTAGTTGGATTTCTCCACCCACACGCCGAACGCCTGTGCCACCTCGGTGCTCTCGTCCGAGGCCAGCGGGAATTTCAGGCCGTATTTGTCCGCAAATTTCTCAATGGGGGGAATCTTGTCCTTGGAGACGCCGATCACCTCGACACCGACATGGCCAAGCTGCGGCAGCGCCTCCTGAAAGCCGCAGGCTTCGCGCGTGCAGCCCGGCGTGTCGGCCTTCGGATAGAAATACAGCACGAACGGGCGGCCTTTCATCGCGGCAAGGCTCACCGTCCGGCCGCCGCTCGCCGGCAGGCTGAATGCCGGCGCCGCATCGCCCTCGTTCAGGCTCATCCCTGGACCTCCCCCACCAGCCGCACGAACGCGGCGCGTACCTGCTGCGCAAGCTGGTCCAAGGTGGCCCGCAACCCGGCCACGTCAACCGCCGCCACCCCCGCCGCCTGCGTCGCCGCCAGCAGCGCGTCGGCCGCGGCTTCCGAGAGCACCTCGCGCGGCACCGGCCCCTCGGTCAGCCGCAGCATGCCGAGCACGGTGCGCCAGATCCGATCGGCACGGATCAGCAGCGCCGCGTCGGCCTGCGGCAGCACGCCCGCCGCATGCAGGTGCGACAGCGCAATGCGGGTCGTCGGGCTCAGAACCTTCGGACGCGCGGGACAAAACACCAGTTGCAGCGCCTGGGCGATGAACTCCACCTCCATCTGCCCGCCGGCCCGGTGCTTGACGTCCCATGCCTGCTTCGCCGGCAGGTCGCGCGCCAGCCGGCCGCGCATCGCCGCGGCATCGGCGCGGATCTTCTCCGCTGGGCCGGCGGCCGCGATCGCCTCGCGGATCGCCGCCTCCACCCGCTTGCGCAGCGCCGGCGGCCCGGCGACGACGCGGGCGCGGGTCAGCGCCATGCGCTCCCAGGTCCAGGCATCGCCGCGCTCGCCCGCGTGGTAGCGGCGGAAACCGGCCAGCGACACCGCGACCGGGCCTTTGTTGCCGGAGGGCCGCAGCCGCATGTCCACGGCATACATCGGCCCGCTGGCATCCGGCGCCGTCACCGCGGCGATGAAGGCGTGCACCGCGCGGCTGAACCACTGGCTGGCGGCCACCGGCCTCGCGCCGCGGCTCTCCGTCGCGGTCTCCGGGTGGTCGTAGACCAGCATCAGGTCGAGGTCGGAGCCCGCCATCATCTCCCGGCCGCCGGCCTTGCCGAGCAGCACCACGGCGAGGCCGCCGCCCCGCACGCTGCCGAAGCGGGCGGAAAAATCCTTCAGCACGCGCGGCAGCAGCGCCTCCAGCGCCGCATCGGCCAGCGCCGACCGGGCAAGGCCGGCGGCGTCGGCGTCCATGCGGCCTTCCAACGTCGCCACGCTGATGGAAAAATCCTCCTCCCGCACGGTGCGGCGGATCAGGGCGATCGCGTCCTCCAGCGCGCGCGCATCCGCCAGCCGCGTGCGCAGCAGCCGCGCCGGATCGCTCTCCTCCTCCGGCGCCAGCAGCCCTTCGAGCGCGCTCGGCGTGCGCGCCAGATGGTCGGAGAGCGAGGGCGCCGCGCCGAGCACGGCGGCGATGCGGTCCAGCAGCATCGGGTTGCGCTGGAACAGCGAGAGCAGTTGCACGCCGGCCGGCAGGCGGGAGAGGAACGCGTCGAACTGCGCGAGTGCCGCATCCGGCTGGCGCTGCCGGGCGAATGCCTGCAGCAGCGCCGGCAGCATCTGCTGCATCAGTTCGCGCGCCCGCTCCGACCGCAACGCCCGCACCCGGCCGGAGCGCCAGCCCTGCACCGCGGCGAACACCGCCGCCGGGTTTTCGTAGCCCAGGTGCTTCAGCGCCGCGACCGTCTGCGGCGGCGGCTCGCCGGTGCCGGAGAAATCGAGGCTGGCGACCGGACCCTCCGGCGGCTCCGGCACGTGCTCGAACACGTCGAGGTAGCGGCTCTGCACCCGGTTGAGGTGGCGCAGCAGCGCCACCGCGAAGCTCCTGCCGTCCTCGTAGCCCATGAACAGCGCGAAGGCCGCCAGCGCCTCCGGCTTTTCGGGCAGCGAGTGGGTCTGCCGGTCGGCTACCATCTGCAGCCGATGCTCCACGTGCCTCAGGAAGCGATAGGCGAGCACCAGTTCCGCGGCGGTGCGCCTGGGCAGGTGGCCGGCGCGGACCAGCAGGTGCAGCGCCTCCAGCGTCTGCGGGTGCCGCAGTGCCGGGTCGCGGCCGCCCCAGACCAGTTGCAGCGTCTGCGCCAGGAATTCGATCTCGCGGATGCCGCCCTCGCCGAGCTTGACGTTGTGGCCGGCAATGCGCGCCACCGGGTCGGCCGCGTTGCCGAGTCCGGTGCCCTTGTGCGCGTCGATGCGCCGCTTCATCGCATGGATGTCGGCGACGGCGGCGAAGTCCACGTGCCGGCGCCAGACGAACGGGCGGATCGCCTCCAGGAACGCCGCCCCGGCGCCGAGGTCGCCAGCCACCGGGCGCGCTTTCAACATTGCGGCGCGCTCCCAGTTCTGGCCCATGCTCTCGTAGTACGCGATGGCAGCGGGCAGAGCGATGCAGGAGGGTGTGGCAGCAGGGTCGGGGCGCAGGCGCAGGTCGGTGCGGAACACGTAGCCGTCGGCGTCGCGTGTCTCCATCATTGCGACGAGGCCGCGGGCGATGCGGGCGAAGCACGCCACCGGCGCGTCGCCGCGGTAGATCCCGCTATCGGGGTCGTGCAGCAGGATGAGGTCGATATCGCTGGAATAGTTCAGCTCGCGGGCACCCAGCTTGCCCATGCCGAGCACGATGAAACCCGAGGCGCGCGCCGGATCGTCCGGATGCCGCAGGGTAATCTCGCGCGCGTCGTGGGCGGCGCGCAGCAGATGCGCGACCGCGAGGCCGAGCGTCGCCTCGGCCAGGTCGGACAGCGCGGCGGTGACCTGCTCCAGCCGCCAGATCTGGCCGATATCGGCAACCGCAGTCGCCAGCGCCACGATCCGTTTGGCCTGCCGCAGCGCCGCGGCGACCCGCTCGCGCGGCGCCTTCGGCGGCACCTCGGCCAGGGCCGCCATCGCCTGCGCGATGACGGCGCCCGGCCCCTGCCGGGTCAGCGCGACGAGGCTCGCGGCCTCGCGCAGCGCGAGGTCGGACAGGTATGGCGAATTGCCGCCGAGGCAGCGCAGCAGCGCCTCCGGCACGTCATGGCCCGGTACGGCGTCGGCGAAGCGTTCGACCAGCCGCGTCGCAGCATTCGGATCGGCCGGCGGCGGCCAGTCCTGCGGCAGGCGGGGGGCATGTTGGGCGGGCGCTTGGGCGGGCGGGGGCAGATCGGCCATCGCCGGGCAGGCTGCGCGTGAGGCGGCTCGCCGGTCAAGCCGCCCGGCATACCGGCCGGGTGTTGCACGCGCTGGTGCAACTCGCCTTCGCGCTGGTGCTGACCTCGGTCGGCCTGCTCGCGGCGCTGACCTGGCGGCTCTCCCAAGGCCCGCTGGAGCTGCCGTGGCTGGCCTCGCAACTGGAGCAGGCGGCCAACCTCGACCAGACCAACAGCCACCTGACGCTCGGCAGCGCGGCGCTGACCTGGGAGGGGTTTACCGAGGGCGTCGACCGCCCGCTCGACATTCGCGTGACCGACGTCGTCGTCACCGATGCCCACGGCAACCGGCTGGCAGCGGTGCCGCGCGCCGAGGTGTCGCTCTCGACCAGCCGGCTGCTGCTCGGCCAGATCGTGCCGCGCGCGATCGAGGTGGACGGCGCGCGGCTGCGCGTGCAGCGCGCCGCGGACGGCGACGTGACGCTCGACCTCGGCTCCCTACTGGAGAGCACCGAGTTGCCGCAGCAGGCGGAAGCCGCGACGGCCGCATCGGGCCAGGACGGCGTGCCCGGCAGTCTGCTGCGCGAATTCCTGGCACCCGCCGTGGGCGACCATGCCGGCGCGCACACCTCGCGCTGGAGCCAGCTCCACCGCGCGCGCATCCGCGACGCCACCGTCAGCGTCACCGACCAACAGTTCGGCGTCACCTGGGCGCTGCGCGGACTGGACGTGGATCTGCGGCGCGAAGCCGCCGGCGGTGTCGCCGGCCGGGCCGACGCCGATTTGCGGCTCGGCACGCAGACGGCACATCTCGCCGTGACCGCGGCGCTCGACAAGGCGACGGAGCGCACCAGCGTGACCGCAACGCTGGGGCAGATCTCGCCGTCGACGCTCGCCCGCGAGGTGCACGCGGCGGAAGCCCTTGCGCCGCTCGACGTGCCGGTCGCCCTCACGGCCGCGGTCCAGCTCGCCCCCGACCTCGCGCCGGTACATTTCTCGGCGCACGCCGAAGTCGGCGCCGGCACGCTGCGGGTGCGCGACCAGCAGACGGTGGTGCTCGGCGCCAAGCTGGATGCGGACGGCACGCCGGAGCACGTGGCGCTGCACCTGCCGCGGCTGGAGCTCTCGCCGCAGCAGGGCGGCAAGCATACGGTGCTGCAGGCGAGCGCCGACCTGACGCGGGCCGCTTCCGGCGACATGGCGGCGACCGCCGCAATCGACCTCGACGAGGTGGCGTTCGCCGACCTGCCCGCGCTGTGGCCGGCCGGCGTGGGCGGTGCCGGCGCGCGGCCCTGGATCGCCCAGAACATCACCGACGGCATCGCCCGCAACGGCCACGTGGACATCGGCCTGCGCATCCCGGCGGACGTCTCCGATGTCGACGTCACGCGCGTGGAAGGCGGCATCGACGGGCAGGGCCTGACGGTGCACTGGCTGCGGCCGGTACCCCCGATCGAAGGCGGCGCGGCCCGGTTGAGTTTCGCCGGGACCGATGCGCTGGTGATCACGGTGACCGACGGGCACCAGGGCGGCCTGCACATCGATGGCGGGCACGCGCTGTTCAGCGGGCTGAACGAGAAGGACCAGTTCCTCGACATCGACGCCGACATCGCCGGGCCGGTGCCCGACCTGCTGACGCTGTTGCGCAACCCACGGGTGAAACTGCTGGACCGCAGCCCGCTGCCGGTGGCGGACGCCGCCGGGCAGATCGCCGGCAAGGTGACGGTGGCGCACCTGCCGCTGCGCGACCAGGTGAATATGGACGATGTCAACATTCGCAGCTCGGCCAAGCTGACCGGGCTGCGGCTGTCCGGCATCGTCGCCGGCCGCGACCTCGACCACGGCAATCTGGCGCTCGACGTGACGCCGGACGGGTTGCACGCCAGCGGCAGCGCCAGCATCGCGGGCGTGCCGGCGCAGTTGCAGCTCGACCTCGATTTCCACGCCGGGGCGCCGACCGAAGTGCTGCAGACCGTCAAGCTCACCGGCACCGCTCAGGCGGCGCAACTGCAGGCGCTCGGGGTCGACTCGCAGGGCCTGCTGGCGGGCAGCGTCGGCTTCGACGCGACTTACACGTCGCGGCGCGACAAGCATGCCGAGGCGGTGGTCGCCGCCGATCTCGGGCCGGCCACCTTGACGCTGTCGCAGTTGGGCTTCACCAAGCCGGCCGGCGCCAAGGCATCACTGACCGCGACCGCGCAGATGCAGAACGACCAGATCACCGCCGTCGCGCCGATCCGGCTGGACGGCGACGGCATGCAACTGGAAGCCTCGGCGACGTTCGTCGGCGGCCAGCCGGATGTGGTGACGCTGCAGCATCTGGCGCTCGGCAGCGGCACCGATCTGCATGGCGAGGTGCGCTTGCCGCATCGAGCCGGCGACCCGTGGCGCGTCGGCGTGCGCGGCGCGAGCCTCGACGCCTCCAGCGAATTCAAGCGCCAGCCGGCGCCGGAGCCGGCACCGCCCGCGCCGGCGGAGCCGCCGCCGGGACCGCCCTACATCGTCGATGTGCAGCTCGACCGCGTGGTGATCGGCAAGGGCGGTGCGCTCGCCGGCGTCGCGGCGCACGTGGAGAACGACGGGCGGATCATGCAGCACGCCAGCGTCACCGGCCGCACCACGTCGGCCGGTGGGGCCGGCCGTGGCGGTGGCACGCCGTTCACGTTCACGATCGAGCCGAAATCCGGGGTGCGCCACCTCGCCATGAGCACGGCCGACGCGGGCGCGCTGCTGCTGGCGTTCGACATCGACGACAAGGTGCAGGGTGGGCGCCTGAGCGTCATCGGCAGCTACGACGACAGCCGCCCGGACCACCGGCTGGCCGGCACCGCGGTGATCGAGGATTTTCGCATCCGCGGCGCGCCGATGCTGGCCAAGCTGCTGCAGGCCATGACGCTCTACGGGCTGATGGACGTGGCGCGCGGACCGGGCCTTGGCTTCACCAGACTGGATGCGCCGTTCCACTACGGCGACAACGTGCTGGAACTGACCGACGCGCGCGCCTTCAGCGCCAGTCTCGGGATGACGGCGAAGGGCACGGTCGACCTGGCGCGCCATGCGGCCGACCTGCAGGGCACCATCGTGCCGGCGTATTTCTTCAACTCGCTGCTCGGCAACATCCCGCTGATCGGCAAGCTGTTCAGCCCGGAGCGCGGCGGCGGGCTGTTCGCCGCCACCTACACGGTGCGCGGCCCGCTCGCCGACCCGAACGTGTCGGTCAACCCGCTGGCGGCGCTGACGCCCGGCATCCTGCGCAACCTGTTCGGACTGTTGCCCGGCTCGTCGAACGCCACCCAAGCCGCACCGGCGCAACGGCCGACGGCGACGATACGCTAAGGCTTGCCGGAGCGCCGCAGGGGCTACATCCCGCCGCGATGGCTTGCCAAGCCGTGCGTGCGGTGCTGTTCGGCGTGAAGCCACAACTCGACCCGCGAACAACGCAAGGTCATTTGTAGAAGTTCCTTGGCCACGCATGCGCGGGCAGCGCGACGGCAAGCTCCGCTGGGAATGTGGCGCCGTCGGAATAGGCGATATTCATATCGACCTCGCGCCGGTTCTTCATGCCGGGAATGACCGTGGAAACCATGGACGGGCTCAGCGCATACCGCATCGCCGCCTCGGCGAGGGTTGCGTAATGGGGCGCGCAAAGGTCTTTCAGCGCCCGCATCCGGCGCAGCGTCTCGGCAAAACGTTCACCGCGGAACAGCCAGGCGGGGATCGAGTCCGGTTCCCAGTTGGCGGCGGTCGCCTCCGTCCAGTTGCCAACCAGCGAACCGGAATCGAGCGGGACGCGGGCGATGAACGCGGTGTCGGTCGCCGCCCCTGCCGTGAACAGCGCCTCGGCGGGACGCTGCTCGAACATGTTGAACACGACCTGCATCGACTCGACCAAGCCCAACTTCGCCAGATCGATGCCGTCCTCTGGCCGATAATCCCGGATCGACACGCCGATCCGATCGATCTTGCCTGCGATGCGCAGCGCATTCAGCGTCTCAAGCCAGTCGAGCACCCGCACGCCGTCGGCGAGCCAGCAATGCAATTGGAACAGGTCGATCCGCTCGACGCCCAGCCGACGCAGCGAGTCCTCGACGCTCTCGCGCAGATACCAGTCTGGATAGCGTCCGCGCATCTGCGGATGATCGAGGTCCGGGTTCGGCCAGCGGATCGGCTGCGCCTTGGTCGCGACGTAGATCCTGCCGCCCCGCCAGGCTTTCAGCGACTTGCCGATCACCTCCTCGCTTCGGCCCTTCCCATAGAGCTCGGCTGTATCAACGATAGTTGATGCCCTTCTCGTACGCGTACAAGAGGGTGTCGATGGAATCCGCGTCGTCGACGTTGCCCCATTCGCCGCCGATCTGCCACGCGCCAAAGCCGATCTCGCTGACCTGCCAGCCGGTCCGCCCAAAACTCCTGTAGCGCATAGGGGACTCTCCGTGTCGGGGGGCCACTCAAGGCGCTCTCCGTCAGACCGGCGGCAAGCTGAAATCGCTGATCTCGACCGGCGCCACGGCTTGCAGCAGGGCCACCGACCGACGCACGCCCTCGCGGCGCGACAACAGAACGTCCTCGTGCTCGATGGACAGCCAGCCGTCGTAGCCGACCATGCGCAGCCGATAGCAGAAATCCTTCCACCATGCCTCGTCGTGGCCGAAGCCGAGGGTGATGTAGCTCCAGGCTCGCGCCGGAATGTCGGTCAGCGATCCGTTCTCCAGCAGGCTCGTCGTCGCCTGCTTCGGCGGGTTCAGAAATGTGTCCTTGGCGTGAACGTGCAGGATGGCGTCGCCAAGCGCATCGATCGCCGCCAGCGGATCCGCGCCCATCCACATCAAATGGCTGGGGTCGAGGTTGGCGCCAACCACCGGCCCGATCTCCCGCCGCAGCCGCAGCAGCGTCGGCACGTTGTAGACCAACTGGTTGCCATGCAGCTCGACGCACAGTTTTGTCACGCCGCTCGCAGCCGCGAGCGCGGCCAGTTCAAGCCAGCAAGGCAGCAGCTTCTCGGTCCACTGCCATTGCAGGATGGTCTGGGTCTCGGGCGGCCACGAGGAAACCACCCAGTTCGGCAGCCGGTCTTCCGGGCCGCCGGCGGGCAGCCCCGACATCATGCAGACCTTGTCCAACCCCAATTCGCCGGCGAGGCGGATGGTGTCTCGCACCACGCCGAGTTGCCGCGCGCCGTCGGTGGGGTGCAACTGGTTGCCATTGGCGTTGAGCGCGATCAGATCCAGGCCGCGACGCTCGAACGCGGCGCGAAACCGGATGCGGGCGCCCGCGTCGGCCAGCAGCTTCGCCAGGTCCATGTGCGGCGCGCCGGACCAGTTTCCGGTGTTCACCTCGATGCCCTGAACGCCCAACGCCGCTGCCGCGTCCAGCATGTCCTCGAACCCGAGATGGCCGAGAGAATCCGACACCATTCCAATTTTCATGAGAGCCTTCCTAGATCGTCGCCATGTCGATGCGGCGCCCTGTGGCCAGCGATTGGTACGCGGCCTCGGCCAGGCGCAGCGCCTGTCTTCCGTCTTCCCCTGTCGGATTGGGCGCTTCCTCTCCGTGGAGTACCCGCGCGAAATGGTCCCATTCATTGCGGTAGGACTGGGCGTAGCGCTCGATGAAGAAGAACTGGGGCTTTTCGCGCCGAACTCCGTCCGCGCGTTCCTGCACCAGCAGGGTCTGCGGCACATTCTCGGTGCGCAAAGTGCCGAGCGCGCCGTGCGCCTCGACCCTCTGGTCGTAGCCGAAACTCGCGCGGCGGCTGTTGGTGATGACCGCGATGCGGCCGCTGGCCGTCTGCATCGAGACACACGCTGTATCGATGTCGCCGAGTGCTGCAATCCCGGGATTGGTGAGCGTGGCGGCCGTGGCGCTGACGGTCACGAGCTCCTCACCCATGATGAAGCGCGCCATATCGAAATCATGGATCGTCATGTCACGAAACATGCCGCCCGAGGCTTTCAGGTACTCCAACGGCAGCGCACCCGGATCCTTCGACACCACGGTCACGAGCTCCAGCGGCCCGATGTCGCCGGCGACGATGCGCCGGCGCATTTCAGCAACCGCCGGGTCGAAGCGGCGGTTGAACGCGAGGAACAGCGGCGCCTTCGCGTCCTTCACCGACTCCAGCACGGCGTTCACGCGCTTGATGGACAGATCGATCGGCTTTTCGCAAAACACCGCCTTGCCAGCCTGCAATCCCTTTTCGAGCAGGCTGGCGTGGGTGTCGGTCGCGGAGGCGATCAGGATTGCGGCGATCTCCGGATCGCCCAGAGCCGTCGCCTCGTCGACATGGGCCGCGCCGTGGGCGGCCGCCAACGCCCGCGCCGGGACGGCCGCCGGATCGACGACGTAGGTCAACACGGTGTCCTTGTGGTCGGCGACGCTCCTGGCATGAACATGTCCGATGCGTCCGGCACCGAAGATGGCGATCTTGAACATGATGTCTCACTGTCCGCGTTGAATCTGACGTCAGTCGCGCAGCCCCCAGTCGCCTGTTGCGGCGCGTTCCGATCAGCCACCGACCGGTGGCGGATGGCCATCGTGTGCGGCCATATAGCTCGCGATCTCTGCTTCAAGTTCGGCCATATGCTCGCCGCCCGCCATCAGGTCGGTGATCTCCTCCCGGGTCTTCTCGCCCTTGCGGAAATCTGCCGCCTTGGCGCCTTTGATGAGGACGGCGAAGTGGTCCCCAACGGTCAGCGCATGGATGACGTTGTGGGTGATGAAGATGACGGCAATGCCCCTCTGGCGTGCTTGCAGGACGATGCGGAGAACGTGAGCCGCCTCCTTCACGCCGAGCGCCGCCGTTGGCTCGTCGAGGATCAGCACGCTCGCGCCAAAATGGACCGCGCGGGCAATCGCCAACGCCTGACGCTCGCCGCCCGACAGACCGCCGACGAGGCGATCGCCATCGTCGATGCGTGTTATCCCAAGGTCGCGCACCGCCTTGACGGCGATGTCATTGGCGCGCCTGCGGTCCAGGCGCTTGAACGGCCCCCACCCCTTCGTGGGCTCTTCGCCGACAAAGAACGAGCGTCCGATGCTCATCAGCGGGAACGTGCCACCAAACTGATGGACGGTGGCGATGCCATGGTCGCTGGCGTCGCGCGGGCTGTTGAACACGACGCCCTTGCCGCTCATTTCGACCGTGCCGGATGTTGCCGTGTGAACCCCGGAGAGGATCTTGATCAGGGTCGACTTCCCGGCGCCGTTGTCGCCAAGCAGGCACAAGACTTCGCCCGCGTTCACCTCGAGCGAGATGTCGAGAAGCACGTCGATCGGACCGAAGGACTTGCTGATGTTGATGAGTTTGAGCAGAGGCACCGTCATTTCCGGGTTCTCCCTCTCCCAGGCGAGTATGCCAGGGCCAGCTTGCGGAACGTATTGTTCATCAGCACCGCCAGGAGCAGCAGAATGCCGATAATCAGGCTGGCCCAGTTGGCGTCGAAGCCGGTGTAGTAGATGCCTTGGTTGACAATGGCGAAAGTGACCGTGCCCAGCACGATGCCGACCACCGAGCCATATCCGCCGGTCAGCAGCACGCCGCCCACGACGACCGAGATGATGGCGTTGAAGATGTACGACTGCCCCGCGGAAACCTGGGCGCTGTTGTAGAGAATTGCTTGCGACAGGCCGACGAACGCCGCGCTGACGCTGCTGGACATGAACAGCAGGATGGTCATTCGCTCGGTCGGGATCCCGGCGTTGCGCGCGCTGACCTTGTCGCCGCCCATCGCAAGGATCCAGTTGCCGTAATGCGAATAGTGCAGCACGAAGCCGAACAACAGCGCCGCGGCGATCCACCAGAAGATGGTCACCTGAAACGTGCCGCCGATGAAGTGCCCCAGCAGCCACTTGGCCTCCGGTCCCGCCTTGATCGCGACGCTTGTTGTCCCGGTCAGGATGACCGACAGGCCCAGCACGAGACCCGCCACGGCGAACAGCGTCCCCAGGGTGACGATGAACGACGGCACAGCCGTCCGGACCACAAGCAGGCCGTTGATGAATCCGACAACGGCGCCGAACGCGAGCGCCGCGCCGATCCCGACCAGGATCGGGAGGTGAAAATGCCCAGACAGGATGGCCACGGTCATGGAGCCCGCGGGGACCATCGAGCCGATGGAGATATCGAGCTCGCCTGCGATCATCAGCAATCCGATCGGCAGTGCCACGATCCCGAGCGACGCCGCAACGTTGAGCCAACTCGCAGCACCCGCCGCGGAGACGAAGTTGGCGCCGCCGAAGACCGCGAAAAAGACGAAGACGGTGACGAGACCGAGGAACGAGCCTGTCTCGGGTCGCCGCAGCAGGCCGCCGAGCCAGGGCCGTTGGGTCTGGGTGCTCATGAAAACTCTCTGGGACTGGGGCTTGAACATTTCCTGTGGAGCGCCGCTGCTGTTCCAAGGACGGCGCGCCGGATCATGTCCGGCCCTCGGACGGATCCTCGGGCCGGACACCAGGACAATGTTCGCTTAGCGATAGCCTGCCTTTGCGCCAGCGACGGTTGCGTCGATGTTGGATGCGTCAACGATGCCAGGCCCGGTCAGGATCGTCGCCGTCGCGGTCTTGAGCCCGTAGTTGACATATCCGTCCGAGAGCGACACCGCCAGGAAGCCTTGCAGCCAGGGCTGCTGGTCGATCGCAAACATCTGCGTGCCATCCTTGATGCGGTCCAGATTGGTCTCGTTCATATCGAACGCACCGAGCTTGACCTTGGCAGTGCGACCGGCCTGCTGGATGCCATTGGCAGCGCTGTCGGCGTCACCAGCCGAGATCGTGACGACGCCATCGATCGTGGCATCCTTCAGGAGGGTCGCCTTGATGGCCTCGGCAACGGCGGTCGGGTTGCCAAAGCTGCTGGCGGGCAGCGGCAGCTGGGTCGATTTGCCGCCCTCCTTGGAAATGCCGTCGGAAATGCCTTTGCAGCGAGCCTCGAGATTTCCGGCGCCGGGAACGGTATTGACGCAGATCACATTCTTCGAGCCGTGGGCGGCGAAATAGGCCCCGCCGGCCAGACCGGCCGGGTATTCTTCATTGCCGATATAGTTGATGGCGCCGAGCTCTTTGGCTTTGTCGCCACCGCCGGCGTTGTAGAGCATGACAGGGATACCGGCGGCCGTCGCCGCCTTGTAGGCTTCATCTTCGGAATCGGCGACCCAATCGGGCGCCGCGATGACGCTGGCGTGCTGCGATATGGCGGTGCGGATAAGGTTCGCGGCGTCTCCGCCAATATTGTCGTAGGTCTGCAGCTGGAGGTAGTTCACCGACCCGCCGTGCGCCTTGACGACCATGGCCGCATCGTCGATCCCCTTCTTGATTTTCGCAAAGAAGGGGTCGTCCGACTTGCCGCCGATCACGGCGATCTTGGCGCCGTCAGCCATGGCGACTGTGGCGCTTGTGGCAAGGACGGCCGCTGTCACCATAAGAGTCATAAAGTGTTTCATATCTGTTTCCCCCGGAAATGCCGTCTCTCAACGGCTCATAGAAGCGTGTGTTCTTGTGTGGACGCGTGGCGCCGATCGCATGGTCTGAACTGTCCGTGACGATCTTCGCGCCGGTCGCTTGGACATCAACTGGTTCTGTTCACCTCCCGTATTCAGCACCCTGCCAGGTCTTGTGCGAGCCTAGCTGTGCATGTTTTTTCTACCGTTCAAACCCGGTGTAGTCGACTTGCAGCGCGCCATATGCGATCTCGCTGACCGTCGTGCCAATCCTGCCAGGCCGCCGAGATGTCATGAGGCGCGCTCGGTCGCGGCCCGTCTTTTGCGCGCCGCCGCCAGAAACTGCTCGTTCATGGCTTCGGTCGAAGCCGGCGTGCCATCGTTGAACGTGCCAAACCACTTATCCAGGGGCAAGACGCCATCGGCGCCGTAGTTGCACTCGAAGTACTTGTGATGAAGATAATGGAAAAAATCATTCGTCTTCACCGCGGCACCCTTGTGAAGCACGACGCGCTCGAACCCGGCATGGCCCTGCGCCGGCGTCAGCGCGGCATGCTGGAGATGAAAGATCGCGTGAATCGGATGGGATGGTACGATCCAGTGTATTGCGACGCCCGACCAATAGAGCAGGTGCTCGACGGGGTGCATCGACAAGCCGGTGATCGGCCCGACGTCGACATTGGTGTGGTGAAGACGATGTACACGATCGTAAAGAGGCTTCCAGTGAATGAGGCGGTGGATCAGGTAAAAATGGAGATCACGCAGCACAGGAATGATTGCCATCATCGCCACGCAATAGATCGGATGGTCGCGAAAATCGACATAGGGGATCAGTTTGTTCGCATAGAGCCACATCGTGACCGCCTCCCAGGCGGTCCAAATCGGGACTCCACTTGTGAAAGTCCAGAACAGATTGTCCAGCACCTGATTGCCGAACATGAACTGTGGCTTGTCCCGCGCCATCCATTTGTTGGTATATTTGAAATCGGTTCCCTGGGCCTTGAGCACATGGAGACGCAGATGCCAGGCGCCGGCGACCAGGGCGATCAGGACTGCATTGCGGATCAGAATATAGGCGATCCAGCCGGGCCGGAACGTCGCCATGTCCGACATAGGCGGCGTGAACCATAGCCATGTGACGACGGGGAACGCCATGTAGACGACACCCCACGGCAGAAAATAGCCGGGATAGCCAAAGAGCCATCTCAGGAACGCCAAGGGGCGCGGCGGCCATACCAGCAATGGCGCATAGCCCAGCGCCTCGTCCGGCTGCCAATCGCCTCGTCTGTTGCGCTTTCCAGCGAAAATAGTCTCCACGGCTTCCTTCCGGATTGATTGATTTTTGAGCGGGACCGCCACCATGATAAGCACCATAATCGCATCATGCGAAGCGCCTATTTGATGTAAAACACACCATTCAACGATAAAATCGTAATCCCGGGCATTTAGTCGCCGCGGCATCTGGACAACTCGCCCGACCATGCCGATTGATGCAGATACCATCAATCAATCCGGCGGAGCAGCCAGGTCATGCCCGAACAGGATCAGCGCGACTTGCAAAGGTGGAAGGGTCCCACCGTCGCCCAGATCGCGGCGCTGTCGGGCGTCGGCACAGCGACCGTGGATCGCGTGCTGAACGGCCGCAGTTCCGTGCGAGAGGCCACGCGCGTCCGCGTACTGGAGGCGCTGGCCAGACTCGAGGGCCACGCCGCGCCGCCGGTCGCCGGGAACCCGCTGAGGGTCGCGGTGATCGTCGACTCCGGCATCAGCTTCAATCGCACGCTTGAGCAGGCGGTCGCGGCGCATGGCGACAGCAACCAGTCGGTCGAACTCAGCTTTTTCGGGTTCGCGACGCAGGGCCTTGTGGCGGTCAAGTTCGCGCAGCTTGTCGAGCGGTGCGCGCAGACGGCTCACGGCCTGATCGTCGTCGCGCGCGAAGACCTCACCATCAACCGGGCGCTGCGGGCCGCCTCGGCCCAAGGCGTCCACGTCGTCTGCCTCACCACCGATCTGCCGACCTCGGGACGGATCGCTTACGTGGGCAGCGATCAGGCCAGCGCGGGCGCCACGGCCGCCTATCTGATGGGCCGCCTGCTGGGCGGCCAACCAGGCCGAATCCTGTTCGTCTACAGCGCGCCCTACCGGTGCCAGGAAGAACGCGAACTTGGATTCCGGCGCGTGCTGCGGTCGGAGTTCGGCAACATCGAGATCGAGGAGCGGGTGAATTCCAACGACCAGAGCGAGAGTGCTTACGAAAACATCTGCCGCTACATCGCCGAGCGCGGTCCGCCTTCCGGGATCTACAATGTCGCGGCCGGCAATGTCGGCGTGGCGCGCGCGCTGCAGCAGCATGATCTGGTCGGACGCGTGCTGTTCGTGGGGCACGAGCTGAATCCGAATTCCCGCATGCTGCTGGAATCTGGAGCGATGGACATCGTGGTCGGCCATGACGTGGATGTGGAATTGCAGCTCAGCATTGATCTGATCCGCAAGCGGATGGCTGGTGTGACTGCCATCTCGTCCATTCGCACGCCGGTGCGGGTGTTCACGAAATACAGCTGCGGTTGATTTGCCCGGCTGCAACTCACGCCGGGCGATGCGGTCGGTCGAGGAGGACATGGGTGGCTCCAGCCTCGCCCGCCTCGCAGATCATCGTGTTGACGCACCACGCCCACCTGGGAAGAGTCGCGGCGGAATTGGGTGACAGGCGTGTCCAGCTCCTCAGTCTCTGATCCGAGGTCCCAGTGCGGGGCGCGTCATTGAACGGCAGCCATCCGGCCGCCCGGGTGCTGGATTCACTGCGCGATGTGTTGTGTCGGGCGGCCAAGAGGGTAGGAAAATGGCTGATTTTAATGGTCCAGACGTGAAGGCAGTCCTTTTCGACGTGTTCGGCACCGTGGTGGACTGGCGCGGCAGCCTGATCGCCGACCTCGGCGCCTGGGCGTCGGCGCGTGGCATCGCCGCCGATTGGGCCGGGCTCGCCGACGCGTGGCGCGACGCCTATGCGCCCTCGATGGAGGCGGTGCGGCGCGGCGCACAGCCCTGGACGGTGCTGGAGGACCTGCACCGCGCCTCGCTTGAGCGGCTGCTGCCGCGGTTCGGGCTGGCTGGGCTGGCCGATGTTGACATTGTCCATATCAACCGCGTCTGGCACCGGCTGGCGCCCTGGCCGGATTCGGTGGCCGGGCTTGCCCGGATCAAGCGCACGCGGGTGATTGCCGCGCTCTCCAACGGCAACGTTGCTCTCCTCCTCGACATGGCGCGGGCGGCAAAGCTGCCGTGGGACACGGTGTTCGGCGCCGACCTATTCGGCCACTACAAGCCGGACGAGCAGACCTATCTCGGCGCCTGCCGGCTGCTGCGCCTGCAACCGGCGGAGGTGATGATGGCGGCAGCGCACGAAAGCGACCTCGCCGCCGCCGGCGCGCTCGGCCTGCGCACGGCGTTCATCGCGCGGCCGCTGGAGCACGGGCCGGGCGGCACCGCCCACGCCACCGGCACCTGGGACATCGTCGCCACGACCATCGAAGACCTGGCCGACCGGCTCGGGTAGCGGCGGTCCGCCGCCGCGCGTCAGCCGAAACGTCCGAGGCCATAGGGCGCCAGCAGGCTGTCGCGCTGGCCGGTCAGCAGTTCGTCGGCGACGAACTGGCCGATCACGGGCGCGAGGGTGACGCCGGAGTGCGTGACCGCTGTGTAAAGGCCGCCGATCCCGTCGGCACGGCCGATCGCAGGAAACCGGTCCTGCAACATCGGGCGGCGGCCGATGACGTGATGCTCCAGCGACAACGCGGCGCCGGACACAACCATGCCCTGCATCTCCGCAAACAGCGCGGCGGCTGCCGCCTGCGCATCGGCGCCGGGAGCGGCGTCGTCGAACGGGCCGGCCGCGAGCAGCCGGCCCTCCTGCGTCTGCCGCAGTTCCATGGCCGGCGAGAGCACCAGACCATTGAGGCATTTGCCGTGGGGGCTGGTGGCAACGAGCAGCGCCGGCGAGGCGACCATCGGCAGCGCGACCCCGGCGGTGGCCAGCAGGCGTGGCGCACCGACGCCGGCAGCGACGACGACCTCATCGGCGTCAACACGTCCAGCGTCGATCGCGACGCCGGTGACACGGCCGGCCAACAGCGCCAGCGCGCGCGCCGGCGTGTGCGCCATGACGGCCGCGCCGAGCCCCTGCGCCGCGGCCAGCAGCGCCTGCGCGGTGGCCAGCGGCTCCACCACGCCTTCCGCCGGCGCATGCACCGCGAGCGCCGGAGGGCTGGCGAGATGCGGTTCGATCCGCTGCACCTCGGCGCGCCCGACGAGGCGAATGTCGTAGCCCCAGGCCGCGTGCTGCGCCGCGAAGACTTCAAGCTGCGCCGGCGGCAGTTCCCAGTACAGGCCGCCGACCCACGCGACCCGCACGCCGGCCACCTCCCGCTCCAGCCGCCGCCACTCGGCCATGGAACGAACCCGCAGGCGGAAATACGGCTCCGGGTTGCCCCAGGTTGCGTTGATCCAGGCCCAGGACGCGCGGGTGGCGACGCCGCCCGGCTCGCCGGCCTCGACCACGGTGACGCGCGCACCAGCCCGCGCCAGATGCCAGGCGATCGAGGCGCCGATGATGCCCGCACCAACGACGACGACATGCGGCCGACCGGCCATCTGCAATCCTCCTCGACTTCGGTGCCCTGGTATAGGTCGCCGCTCCCCCGCCCGGAAGCGGCAGCAGCGTTCAACCGCTCTTGGGCCGATGCCGGCTGACCTGGGCGCCGTCCTCCGGTTGCAGGCGCAGGAAGCCCGGCACCGCGAGCAGCGGCAGGATCGCCGTCAGCAGGAAGACCTCGTGAAACTGCGCTGGCGTCGGCGCGTGGCCATGGCCGCTGACAATGCCGAGCAGTACCGCACCCAGCGACACGCCAAAACTGACGGTGAGTTGCTGCAACACGCCGAACAGGCTGGTCGCCTGACTGAGCCGCGCGTCCGGCGTATCGGCATAGGAGAGCATGTTCGATGTCATGAACTGGGTCGAGCGGATCAGGCCAAAGACGAAGACGCAGGTGCCGATCAGCCAGCGCGGCGTGTCCGGTTGCAACTGCGCGAAGGCCACGAGGATCGCCGACGCAAGGATCGCAGTGCCGATCAGCACCTTGGCGAAGCCGAGCCATCGCAGCAGCGGCGCGATGAACGTCCGGAGCAGCAGCGATCCGCCACTGCCCACGAACACCAGCGACCCGGAGGCGACCGGGCTCATGCCGAAGCCCACTTGCAGCATCAGCGGCAGCAGGAACGGGGCGCCGTTCATGCCAACGCGGCAGAGCCCGCCGGCCAGCGTGCCAACGGCGAAGGGGCGCAGCCGGAACAGGCTGAGATCCACCACCGGCGAGGCGACGCCGCGGGCATAGCGCGAAAAGCCGAGCAGCAGCGCCGTCGCCGCCACGAGCACGGCCACGATCGCCGCCACCGACAGCGCCGGCCGCCCGATATTCTCCATGCCGACCTGCAGCAGCGCGACGCCGGAGCCGACCATCAGGAAGCCCGGCAGATCGAATTTCAGCGTCGCATCGCCGCGCCGATCGGCAATGAAGCGCACCGCGAGAATAATGCCGACCAGCCCGAACGGCACGTTGACGTAAAAGATCCAGCGCCACGACAGGTAGGTCGTCAGCACGCCGCCGAGCAGCGGGCCGAGCAGCGGCCCCACCAGCGCCGGCAACGTCATGTAGGTCATCGCCGTCACCAGTTCAGCGCGCGGGAAGCTGCGCATCAGGATCAGCCGGCCGACCGGCGTCATCATGGCACCCCCCAAGCCTTGCAGCACCCGCGTCGCCACCAGCATGGCGAACGTGGTCGCGACGCCGCACAGCACCGAGCCGACCGTGAAGATCGCCAGCGCCAGGATGAAGACCCGGCGCGCACCGAAGCGGTCGGCGATCCAGCCGCTCAACGGAATGAACACCGCGAGCGTCAGCACGTAGGCGGTGACGGCCACGTTCATCCGCACCGGCGTCGTGGCAAGGCTGCGCGCCATGTCCGGCACCGCCGTGGTGATGATCGTCGAATCGAGCTGTTCCATCAGGAACGCGATCGCCACGACCATCGGGATGAGAATGCGGAGCCGCGGGCTGGTCTGTTCGTCCAAGGCGCACTCCGACACGATCAGCATGGCAGGCGGTGCGGCAGTTGCATGCTATCTCCGCCGCTCCCCCCGATGGGGTCGCCCGAAGGAGCCGCCATGATCACCCTGTACTACTCCCCCGGCAGTTGCGCACTGGCCTCGCACATCGCGTTGGAGGAGGCCGGCGCCGACTACGCGGCCGTCCGCGTCCGGTTCGCCGACAACGAGCAAAAGGGCGCCGCCTATCTCGCACTGAACCCCAAGGGGCGGGTGCCGGCGCTGGCCACCGACCGGGGCGTCGTGACCGAGAATCCGGCGATCCTGGCATTCGTCGCGCAGTCCTGGCCCGCGGCCGGCTTGGCGCCGCTCGACGAACCGTTCGCATTCGCGCAGGTGCAGGCGTTCAACGCCTACCTGTGCTCGACCGTGCACGTGGCGCACGCGCATCGCGGCCGCGGCTATCGCTGGGCCGACGACGCGGCCGCCATCGCCGAGATGAAGCGGAAAGTGCCGGAAACGGTCGGCGCCTGTTTCGAGCTGATCGAACGCGAGATGATCCGTGGCCCGTGGGTGATGGGCGAGGCCTACACGATCTGCGACCCGTACCTGTTCACGCTGGCACAGTGGCTGGAGGGCGATGGCCTCGATCCGGCGCGCTTCCCGAAAGTGCTGGCGCACCGGCAACGGATGGCCGAGCGGGCGGCGGTGCAGCGGGCGATTGCGGCGGAGCAGGGCTGAGGCTTCAGCCGTGCAGCACCAGTTTCTGCACGCGCCAGTTCAGCAGTTCGGCGACGTACAGCACGTTGTCCGCGGGACAGGCCATTTCGTGAATCCAGCCGAACTGCTTCAGCCGCTTGCCGGAGCGGCCAAGCACGCCCAGCAGCTTGCCGTCGAGCGTCAGCTTGTAGATCCGGCCGGGAAAGGCGTCGGAACTGTACAGGACCTGATCCGGTCCCGGCGAGATACAGATCGCCCAGGGCGAGCCGGGCGCAAACGTGCCGCCGGCGATGGCCGCCTCATCCGGCATGTTGCCGATCGCCGGCCGCGCGTCGGCCGGCACCGGCACGTCGATGGTGAACTGGCGTTGGAAATTGCCGTCGCCGTCGAACACCTGGATGCGCCGGTTGCTGCGATCGGCGACATAGACGCTGCCGGCGGCGTCGACGGCGATGCTGTGCGGCGTGTGGAACTGGCCGGGGCCGGTGCCGCGCTCGCCCCAGGATTTCAGCCAGTTGCCGTCCTTGTCGACCTTGGCGACGCGCGAGTTGATGTAGCCGTCACTGATATAGGTGTTGCCGGCGGCGTCCCAGGCCACGTCCGTCACCTGCCGGAAAAGGCCGTCCACGGCCGGCAGCGGCGGGTTCGGATGCTTTAACGGTCCGGTGGCTTCGTCCGCGGCCTCCTGCTTGCGGCCGAACACCATGTCCACGCGGCCATCGGGCGTGAACTTGATCACCATGTCCGAGCCTTTGTCGGTGACCCAGATACTGTCGTCGGGCGCGATCTTCACGGTGTGCGCGAAGGACCAGGCATAGAGGTTGTGGCCGATCTCGCGCAGGAAGCGGCCGTCCGCATCGAATTCCAGCAGTTGCGCGGCGGCTGCGCCATAGGCCGGGCCGGTCGTGCTGCCGCGCGACAGGACAAACACGTGGCCCCGGGAATTGACCGCAACGCCCGATACCTCGCCGAGATAGAGGTTGTCCGGCAAGCGCAGCAGATCGGGAACCGAGTCGTAGCCGATCGTCGGGATGGCATCGGCGTGCGCGGGGGAGGGCGACAGCGCGAGCCCGGCGATGGTTGCACCGGCGGCCGCCAGGAAGCGGCGCCTGTAAAAGGCTCCGCGAAGCGCGCCGCTGCAACACAAGCAAGGTGCAGGAAAGCTCATTATTGTTCCCCCCGGTCGCTGCAGCCGGCTTACGCTCCCGCGACGAAACGCTCCAGCCAATGGATCGTGTAGTCGCCGGCCAGGAACTCCGGGGCTTCGATGATGCGCTGGTGCAGCGGCAGCGTGGTCTTGATGCCGACGACGGCGAACTCGGCGAGGCTGCGGCGCATGCGGGCGATCGCGTCGGCGCGGGTCGGCGCGTGCACGATCAGCTTGGCGATCATGCTGTCGTAGTACGGCGGCACCTTGTAGCCGGAATACAGCGCCGAATCGACGCGCACGCCGAGCCCGCCCGGCGCATGGAAGGCGGACACCATGCCGGGCGTCGGCATGAACGTCTCCGGGTCCTCGGCGGTGATGCGGCACTCGATGGCGTGGCCCTCGAACCGCACGTCCTTCTGGCCGTAGCCGAGACTCTGGCCGGCGGCGATGCGGATCTGCTCGCGCACCAGATCGACGTTGCAGACCATCTCCGTCACCGGATGCTCGACCTGCAACCGGGTGTTCATCTCGATGAAGGCGAACTGCCCGTCCTGGTACAGAAACTCCAGCGTGCCGGCATTGCGGTAGCCGAGGCGGCCGAGGGCCGCCGTCACCGTAGCACCGAGCGCGTCGCGCTGTGCCCGGGTGATGGCGGGGGAGCCGGCTTCCTCCAGCAGCTTCTGATGGCGGCGCTGCAGGCTGCAATCGCGTTCGCCGAAATGCACGACGCCGCCAAAACTGTCGGCCATCACCTGCAATTCGATGTGGCGCGGCCGGTCGAGGTATTTTTCGAGGTAGACGGCATCGTTGCCGAACGCCGCGCGCGCTTCGGTGCGGGCGACGCGCCATGCTTCCTCAAGCTCGTCCGGGCCGAGCGCCACCTTCATGCCGCGCCCGCCGCCGCCGGCCGCGGCCTTGATCAGCACCGGGTATCCGACCCGTGCCGCCACCGCGCGCGCCTGCTCGATGTCGGTCAACTCGCCGTCCGAGCCCGGCACCAGCGGCACGCCGAGCGAGGCCATCGCCGCCTTGGCGGCGATCTTGTCGCCCATCATGCGGATATGGCTCGGCGCCGGGCCGATGAAGGTCAGGCCATGCGCCTCCACCATCTCCGCGAACTCGGCGTTTTCCGACAGGAAGCCGTAGCCGGGATGGATCGCGTCCGCGCCGGTGATGGTGGCGGCGGAGAGGATGGCGGGGATGTTGAGGTAGCTGTCGCGCGCCGGCGGCGGGCCGATACAGACGCTCTCGTCGGCGAGGCGGACATGCATCGCCTGGGCGTCGGCGGTCGAGTGCACCGCGACGCTCGGGATGCCCATTTCCTGGCAGGCGCGCTGGATTCGCAGCGCGATCTCGCCGCGGTTGGCGATCAGGATTTTCTGGAACAGGCCGGCCACCGCGTTATTCCAGGATCAAGAGAGGTTCGCCGTACTCCACCGGCGCGCCGGGCGTGACCAGGATGCGGGTGACGGTGCCGGCGCGCGGCGCCTTGATCTGGTTGAAGGTTTTCATCGCCTCGATCAGCAGCAGCGTCTGTCCGGCGGAAACCACCTGGCCCGGGGTGATGAACGGGGTCGCGCCCGGCTCCGGCGCCAGATAGGCGACGCCGACCATCGGGCTCAGCACGGCGCCGGGGTGGCGGGCAATATCCTCCTCGGTCGGCGGGGCCACGGCGGCGGGCGCGGCAGCCGGGGCGGCGACGGCCGGGATGGCGGCGACGGTGGTCACCTGCGCGGGCGCGCGGGCGACGCGGATGCGACCCTCCTTGCCCTCGATCTCGATCTCGGTCAGGCCGGTGTCGACGAGGATGGTCGCGAGCGCACGCACTGCGCTGGGATCGAACGGCACCGCCATCACGGACCCTCCCCGAGCAATTCCGCCATCGCCCGCAGTGCGAGCCCGTAGCCCTGGATGCCGAGGCCGGCGATCACCCCGACCGCCGCTTTGGAGATGTAGGAGTGGTGGCGGAATTCCTCGCGCCGGTGGATGTTGCTGATGTGGACCTCGATTGCGGGCAGTTCCACCGCCAGCAGCGCGTCGAGCAGCGCGATGGAGGTGGTGGTGTAGCCGGCGGGATTGATGATGATGCCGGAGGCGCGGCCGCGGCATTCCTGCACCCAGGACACCAGTTCGCCCTCGCCGTTGCTCTGGCGGAAGTCGATGGCCAGCCCGAGCTGCTCGGCGGTCTCGGCGCACAGCGCCTCGACGTCGTCGAGCGTGGCGGTGCCGTACACCTCGGGCTGGCGCAGCCCGAGCATGTTCAGGTTGGGGCCGTTGAGCACCACGATCAGCGGCAGGGTCGGTCTGGCCGTCATGCCGTGCGGCCTAGCACGCGTCTCGGTGTCACGACAATGATTGGCAGCCCAGGCACCCGGCGGGTCTGCTTGCCGCCCGGCCGGGCCCCCATATACTCCGCCGTATGGACAGGGCGATGACGATCACGCTGAACGGCGAGGCGCGGGCGCTGGCCGACGCGACGACGGTGGCGGCGCTGCTGCTGGCGATCGGCCTGGACGTGCGGAAAGTCGCGGTCGAGCGCAACGAGGAGATCGTTCCCCGCTCCGCCTACGCCGCGACCCTGCTGGCCGAGGGCGACGCCCTGGAGATCGTACACTTCATCGGAGGCGGCTGACATGGATTCCCTTCCCGCCGAGGCCGATAGCTGGACGGTTGCCGGCCGCAGCTTCCGCTCGCGGCTGATCGTCGGCACCGGGAAATACAAAAGCCTGGAGGAAACCGCCGCCGCCATCGCGGCGAGCGGCGCGGAGATCGTCACTGTCGCGGTGCGGCGGGTGAACCTCTCCGACCCGAACGCGCCGATGCTGCAGGATTTTGTCGATCCAAAAGTCTATACATATCTGCCGAACACCGCCGGCTGCCACACCGCGAAGGACGCCGTGCGCACCTTGCGGCTGGCGCGCGAGGCCGGCGGGTGGAATCTGGTCAAGCTGGAGGTGCTCGGGCCGCCGCCGCATCTGTATCCGGACATGCAGGCGACGCAGGAAGCGGCCGAAGCGCTGATCAGGGACGGGTTCGAGGTGATGGTCTACTGCGCCGACGACCCGGTGGCGGCCAAGCGGCTGGAAGACCTGGGGTGCGTCGCCATCATGCCGCTCGGCGCGCCGATCGGCTCCGGCCTCGGCATCCAGAATCCGGCGATGATTTCCCTTCTCATCGAACAGACCAAGGTGCCGCTGGTGGTGGATGCCGGCGTCGGCACCGCCTCCGATGCGGCGATCGCGATGGAGATCGGCTGCACGGCGGTGCTGCTGAACTCCGCCATCGCGCATGCCGGCGACCCGGTGACGATGGCGCGGGCGATGAAGCTGGCGGTCAAGGCCGGGCGGCTCGCGCATCTGGCCAAGCGCATGCCGCGCCGCATGGGGGCGGACCCGTCGAGCCCGTTGACGGGGTTGATCCGGTAGCGCCGCCGCCGATGCGCATGGCCGGCGGCAGCGGCGTTAACGGTCAGGCGGCGACGGCTTTCGACGCCGGGGCCTTGCCGACGGTGGCGCCAACAGTGGCGCCGGCGATCTGCTTCAGCAGGCTGTCCGCCTTCTGCTCCTCCGCCAGCGTCTCTTGCAGCAGCTTCGCCGATTCGGGCTTGCCGAGGGTGTTGGTCCAGGAGATCAGCGACAGGTAGCGCGCCATCTCGTAGTGCTCGACGGCCTGCGCGTTGGCGATGATGCCGGCGTCGCGCACGGCGCCCATCTCGAAGTCGTGCACGCACTCGTCGCCTTCCTCCAGGATGCCCTGGATCGC
>Ga0302314_10001601_pt1 | contig 42185 bp, 35 predicted proteins | sample III_Palsa_N2_3_FD_200533 | JGI IMG/M metagenome (GOLD analysis project Ga0302314, IMG submission 200533) | Peat permafrost microbial communities from Stordalen Mire near Abisko, Sweden - III_Palsa_N2_3 | ecosystem: Environmental > Terrestrial > Soil > Palsa > Peat permafrost | place: Sweden... | reverse complement strand
ATCTTCTTTTTCAAAATACCACCCCCAATTAACATTTTCACTTTTTACGTATCTTATTGTGCACAACACGCCTCCAGCTACTGTAAGTCGACTGTTTACACTGGCGTCTGTTACATTCTTCAGAGAAGAAAACGCCCCTGCAGCACGTCCATCAACTGTGTCCTCAACCGCATCATTTGCCTCGCTCATTTTCACCTCTCTTACCTGAAAGAGTATATTATTAATAGTTATTAATAATATTTAATCTCTTAAAAGTAGCATAAATTTACACGGAAACATAGCGACATAGGGATGTGCCGCAACAAGCTACCGAGTTCCAGGCTCTGAGCCGTTGCGCCCACGGTCGAAATAGACAGGCCAAATGCGTAAGGCCGCACCAGTTTATTGGCATCCGCTTTTTCTGTATCCGCCCTTAGAGCGGCCAGTCGCTTTACGGCCCAGGAAAGAAATAAGCCTCTCCCCCAAGATGCCGTGCAGACCCCACGCCCCCTACGGCAGACAACAAGTAAATTGCGCGCGACGCGCAAGGACGCCTGCGTCGGCTTACCTCATCCAGCCAGGGAACCCGAAAACACCCGAGCGGCAGAAAAGCCGCCTACAGCCACTTCACTCTTCGGAACCAGCCGAAGAGACCGAGGCACACCGCCGCCATTCCCCCCAGCACGACGTAATAGCCATATTTCCAGTGCAGCTCCGGCATGTTCTCGAAATTCATGCCATAAATGCCGGCGATGGCGGTCGGCACGGCGAGGATCGCCGCCCAGGCCGCCAGTTTGCGCGTGATCTCGCCCTGGGCCTGCTGTTCGAGCAGCGCGCTGACCTCGAACACCGAGGACAGCACGTCGCGCTGTGCCTCGACCATCGACGCGACGCGGCGCACATGGTCGCGCACGTCGCGGAAATAGGGCTGGATCTCGAGGTCGACGCAGGGAAATTCCTGATGCTCCAACCGCGCCGCCACTTCCTCCATGAAAACCAGCATACGGCGGAAGCGCATCATTTCCCGGCGCAGGGCGAACAGGCGCGCCACCTGCCCGCGATGCAGCAGGGACTGCAGCGCCCGGCGCTCCATCGCCTCGACTTCGTCCTCGATCTCTTCGATGACGGGCAGATAGCCGTCGACGATGTAGTCCAGCACCGCATGCAAGACATAATCGCTGCCGTTCCTCAGCATGCCGGAGATGGTTTCCAGGCGCTTGCGCAGGTCGCTATGGTCGCGCGCCGAGCCGTGGCGGACGGTGATGATGTGGTTGCAACCGACGAAGATGTCGGTCTCGCCATAGACCAGCTCGCCTTGTTCGAGATGAGCGGTGCGGGCGACCACGAACAGCTGGTCGTCATAGACCTCGACCTTGGGGATCTGGTGCGCCGTCAGCGCGTCCTCGACCGCCAGCGGATGCAGATCGAAGCGCGCCTGCAGCACGCGCAGTTCCTGCTCGCTCGGCTCGACCATGCCGATCCAGGCGAATTCGCCCTTGGCCATGTCCAGGCTGCGCGGATCGTCGAGATCGACTTCGCGCAAGCGGCGGCCATCGGCGTAAATATAGGCGGCGACGACGCTCACCCGGTCCTCCCTGACGCTGCGTTGGGCGTCAGCTTCCCATCAACGCGGCGCTTTTTCCACCCGCCTCGTGCCCTGAACCGCCCGTCTCCGGCAACATTAGGAAAAGTGTCATCAATGCCGCCGCGGCTGCCGCGCCGAGACCGAGGAAGGCAGGTCCATATCCGAGATGATCGACAACGACGCCCGCCGCCAGTCCGCTGACCGAGGCGCCGATCGCCTGGGCCGAGGCGACCACGCCGAGCGCCAGAGTGTAATGGCCAGTGCCGCGCATCAGATCGGCCACCACCAGCGGCAGCAGCACGCCATAGATCCCGGCGCCGATTCCGTCGAGCAGCTGGACGCCGATCAGCCAGGCGGGATCGTCGGACAGGGTGTAGAGCACGGCGCGGACAGGCAGGATTGCGAAGCCGATCAGCAGGACGGGCTTGCGGCCCCAGCGGTCGGCGAACCGCCCGGCCAGCACCGCGACCGGCAGCATCACCAGCTGCGCCGCCACGATGCAGGAGGACATCATCGCCGTCGCCCAATCGGGATTGGCCTGGGCCAGCTTCTGCCCGACCAGCGGCAGCAGCGGCGCATTGGCGAAATGAAACAGCAGCGCGCAGAGGGCGAACACCATCAGCGGCCGGCAGCCGGCGATGACGCGCCAGCCCGCCTTCCCGATCGCCGGCTTTTCGCCCTCCTCGACGCCGCGCGCCCGCTCATGGTCGATGGCGTCGCCGGGAATGGCCAGCACCGCCAGGATCGCCAAAGCGGCGAAGACCGGCCCGAGCAGGAACACGGCGCGCTGACCGAACAGGCGCCCGATCAGTCCGGCGGCCAGGGCGATGAAGACGTTGCCGGCATGGTCGAAGGCGGAATTTCGTCCCATCCGCCACGACAGAACGCGTCGCGCGAACAGGCCCAGCGTCAGGGCCGCGACCGCCGGCGCGAACACGTCGCCGACCACCGCCAGAACGGTATTGGCCGCCAGTACGGGCCAGAAATCGGGCCAGGCGAAGATCACCGCCGTGCCGATGCCGAGGATCGCCAGCGCGACGACGAGCAGCCCCCGCTTCGCGCGGGTCGCGTCGATCAGCGCGCCGGCCGGGGCCTGCCCCACCAGCCCGAGCAAGCCGCTGATCGTGGTCACCAGCCCGACCGCGGACTGGCTCCACCCCTGCTGGGTAACCAGAAAGACATTGAGAAACGGCCCCAGCGCGCCGCGCACATCGGCGAGCAGGAAATTGACGGCGTCGAGCGCGTCGAGGCGTGCCCATTTACGGAGCGGAGTTTGGGTGGTCATAAGGCCGAAAACCCCGCAGATCGCCGGAAGATCCGGACTACTAAAGAGAGGATATTCACCACTGACGCGCAGAGGACACTGAGGTAAAAGCGCCGCAGGCAGTCATTCCTCCATACCGGCACGGTACCGCGAATTAGAAATGACTGCGCGTCGCGCTTCTCTTTTCCTCAGTGTCCTCTGTGCCTCAGCGGTGAACCTCTCTTCTAAAGACTCCCGAGGAAACTCATCAGCGCGTCTCGGTCGGTGGCCGACAGACCGGCAAACGCATCCCGCGCCGCCTGCGCCTCGCCGCCATGCCAGAGGATAGCTTCGGCAAAGCTGCGCGCCCGTCCGTCATGCAGATATCCGGCTTGGGAATTGATCGTCCTGGCCTGCCCCAGTCCCCATAGCGGCGCCGTGCGCCAATCCGACGGCCCGGCGGCGAAGTCGGGCCGGCCGTCGGCCAGGCCGGGGCCCATATCGTGCAGCAGCAGGTCCGAATAGGGATGGATCACTTGCCCCGCCTGGATCCGCCAGTCCGGCTTGTGGCATTGCGGGCAACCGAGCTTCGAGAACAGCGCCTCGCCCTTCTTCACCGCAGAATCCTTGGTGTTGCGTCGCTTGGGCTCGTCGAGTGCGGTGACATAAGCAGTCAGATCCTGCAGCCGGCGCGCATCGAGATCGGGCTGGGGACCGCGAAACGCCGCCGCGCAATAGGTCTGCGCCGGCTGGCAGTTCTTGTCGGGGAAGAAGACCGAGGTCAGGCCCATATCGCCCAGCGCGGCGCTGGCATCCTGGACCATCAGGCTGGGCTGGTTGGCCTTCCAGCCGAAGCGGCCTAGCGCCATGTCGCCGGTGGAGGGATCCCATACCCGGTTGGCGCGGCCATGGCCCTGCCCGGCATAGGCCAGGATATCGCTTTCGGGAACCGCCTCCAGCAAGCCGGCGCCGAACAGCGGCTGGGCGATGCGGGCGGAGGTCATTACCCCATCGCCCAGCGGCCCGAAAGCCAGATCCTCGAAGGCAATTTGCGGCGCGCGCAGGGTGATTTCCGTGCCGTCGGCCAGCGTTATCGGCTCGTCGCGAAAGGAGATCACGGCGCGGCCCTCGGCCGCGACGCCGGCGATGGCGCGGTCGTTAAGCTGATCGCCGTAATTCGGAACGGGCAGTGGTCCGCCATGCTCGTCCTGGCCGGGCAGGCTGAGCCGCACCAGCATGCCGCGAAGATGCTGATCCGGCCCATCCGGCGCCCCGCCGCGGCCATTGCCGACATGGCAATTGCTGCAGGCGGTGTCGTTGAAGACCGGCCCCAACCCTTCGAACCCATGGGCGGCGTGCGGCGAGGCCGGAACCCAGACCTGGGTGAACAGCACCCGCCCCCGGTCGGCGGCCTCCTTCTGCGCGGGGGTAAGATCGGCAGCCGAGGCGGCCCCGCCCAACAGCAAGGCGGCGAGACCGTAGGTCACATACTCTTTGAACGACACTCACACCTCTCCCGAAGCGAGCGGAGAAAGCCCGACGCCGCGCGTTCCCTCGACGCGCCTCATTGTGACGCCTGTTGTGGGATCCCTTTTGACGAAGATCAATCGCTATCAAGTCGGTCGTTCAGCGAACTGGCGATAACAGTCATTATGCCGCGTATCCTACTCGTAACGCAGCGCGGTGGCCGGTTTCGCCCAGGCGACCCGCATCACCTGCAGCAGAACGGCCAAACCCGCCACCAGCAGCACTAGCACGCTGGCGGCGGGCAGCAGCCAGAGTGGGACGGTGGTGTGATAGGCGAAGCCGCTCAGCCACCAGGTCGCGCCGAAATAGGCCAGCGGCCAGGCGATCAGATTAGCGACGATCGCCGGCATCAGCAGATCGCGCGACAGCAGCGCCGCGATCTGCGCCGAGCTCGCGCCCATCGCCTTGCGGATGCCGATCTCCTTGGTGCGCCGCTGCGCCATGAATTCCGCCAGCGAGAACAGGCCCAAGGCCGCGACGAAGATCGACAGCAGGGAAAAACCGCCGATGCTCTCGGCGTCGCGCAGCATGTCGAGATAGCGGCTGTTCAGCAGGGCGTCCATGAACCCGTCATGATAGACCACGTGGCCTGAGACCTCGCGCTCGGCCCGCTTGATGGCCGCGACCGTGCCCGGAACGTCGCGCCCGGTCAGCTTGACCATCAGCAGGCTGTAATCGGATGGCGGGGTGACGATGAAAACGCGCGGCGGAATGCGGCCATAAATGGTCTCGACCATGAAGTCGGGCACGATCCCGACCACCGTCAGCCGGCGCGTCGGCTTCGAGCCGTCGGGCATCTCGGCGACGATCTCCTGGCCCAGCGCCGCTTCCGCCGAAGCGAAACCGAAGGCCCCCACCGCCGATTGATTGAGGACGATCATATCCGTGTCGGTGTGGTCGCCGTCGAACAGGCGTCCCGCCTGCGGCTTCAATCCCCAGGCCTCGAAGAACCGCGAGCCGACCGGGGTGTTCATGATCTTGGCGGAGCCGGCGATGACCTGATCCGGGCGGTGGAAATACCAATCGTCGCCGGTGCCGAGTGCGCCGACCATCGCCACGCCGGGCAGAGCGCCGATCAGATCGAGCAGGCGCGCCGGGAAAACATTTGGCCCGGCGCCATAATCATCGACCTGATAAACCAGATTGTTATCAACGCCATCTATGTCATTGGCTGCATAGTGATATTGGCGATAGATCACGACCGCGCCGACGATCATGGCGATCGAGACGGCATATTGCAGCAGCACCATGGCCTGGCGCAGCAATCCCCTGCCCTCCGCCTGCCGCCCGAGGCGCAAGGACTCGGCGGGGCGACCGGCCGACAGGACCAGCGCCGGATAAGCGCCGGCCAGCAGACCGAAGACCACCGCGAATCCCGCCAGCGCCAGCAACAGGCCGGGCTGGTGCAGGTAATCCACCGACAAATGGACGAACATGAGCGTGCTGAAGACCGGCAGGACCAATTCCGCCAGCGCGATCGCCAGCAGCGTGGCGACGCAGGTAAGCGCCACCGATTCGGCCAGGAGATGCAGGATTATCTGCCGACGCGAGGCGCCGATCGCCTTGCGCACCCCCATCTCGACGCCGCGCCGCCCGGCCAGCGCGGTGGCCAGATTGATATAGTTCAGGGTCGCCACCGCCAGCACCAGCAGTCCGACCGCGTCGACGGCGAGGAGACGGATCAGCGGATGGGCGTCGATATCGCCATATTTCTTGCCCTGCAGCCGCCAGGCATCGAGCGGCATCAGGACGAAATAGGCCTTCATGCCGTCGATATAGAATTGATAGTGGCGATGGGCGAAATCCGCCAATCCCGCCTCGATGCGGGCCCGCACATCGGGCGAGCGGATCAGCAGATAGCTGGCGATATAGGTGAAGGGCAGCACATGCGCCGAGTCCTGCTTATCCATCCGGCTGAGCACGCTGTTTTCACCCGCGCCAGACAACATGATCCGCGCGCCATCCTGGACTTCCACCATCTCGCGATAGATCGCGGTGACGCGCACCGTCTCACGGTCGGACAGCGAGAAGGTCCGCCCCAGGCAATCGAGCGTGCCGAAAAGCTCGCGCGCCAGCGTTTCCGAGATGGCCACGCTGTCGGGCGCCGACAGCGCGCTGTGCGGATCGCCGCGCAGCAGCGGGACGCCGACCACGTCGATATAGCTGGGATCAACGATCAGGACGGTCTGATTGGAGATGACCTGCTCGCCGTTGACGACCTCCTCCTGGGTGTCGGCGGCGCGGGCTATGCCATCGATGCCGGGGAAATCGAGCTTGAGCTGGGCCACGCTGTCGGCGGGCTCGGGCGTCGTCACCGCCTTGGAGCCGTAAATTTCGCTGCCCATACGGATCATGTAGAGATCGGCGTGATTGGCGAAATGAGCGTAGTAGTTCGTCTCCTCGTGAGTGAACAAGGCCACTAGGATGAAAGTCGCCAGCCCCAGCGACAACCCCAGCAGATTGAGCGCGCTGTGCAAGGGCGTGCGCAGCGCGTTGCGCCACGCCGCCTTGAGATAGAAGCCCGGCATCAGGCCGCCACCCGCGTCTCGCCGACCATCCGCCCGTCCAACATCCGCACCACCCGCGCCGCCATCGAAGCATGCCCTTCGGAATGGGTGACCATCACCACCGCCGTGCCGCCCGCCACCGCATCGAGCAGCATGCCCATCACCGCCGCGCCATTGCCGGTGTCGAGATTGCCGGTCGGTTCGTCGGCGAGGATCAGCTTCGGCCGCGCCACTAAGGCCCGCGCTATGGCGACGCGCTGCTGCTGGCCGCCCGACAGCTGGCCGGGACGGTGCTTGGCGCGATGGCCCATGCCGACCTGCTCCAGCGCCTCGGCAACGCGCTTTCTACGTTCGCCTGCTGAAACCCCACGATAGATCAGCGCCACCTCGACATTGTCGGCCACCGACAGATCGTCGATCAGATTGAAGCTCTGAAACACGAAGCCGACCGCCTGGCGCCGCAATTGGGTCAATGCCTGTTCCGGCAGGCTGGCGACTTCCTCGCCGAACAGCCGGTAAGAGCCGGCGCTGGGTGAATCGAGCAGGCCGAGGATATTGAGCAAAGTCGATTTGCCACAGCCCGACGGGCCCATCACGGCGACGAACTCACCCGCTCCCACCGACAGCGAAACCTCGCGCAGCGCGCCGGTCTCGATCTCGCTTGTGCGATAGAGCTTGGACACCCCGGTCAATTGCAGCATTTGGCTTGCTCTCCCTACTCTTCGATATCCACCCGCTCCACGCGCTCCAGCCCGTGATAGTCGGAAGTGATGATTTTGTCGCCGGGCGCGGGTCCCGACAGGATTTCCAGCTGCTCGGCATTGCGGCGGCCGACCTCCAGCGGACGGCGCCAGGCCGTGCGCCCGCCCTTGTCCAGCACGAAGACCCAAGTCCCGCCGCTTGCGGCCGCATAGGCGCCGCTGGGCGCGATCACCGCGTCGGAATCCCCGCCCAGCGACAGGCGGCCCTGCACCGTCTGGCCGGGCAGCAGCAGGGTGGGCGGCGGCCCGTCGAAGGTCAGATCGACCTTGAAGGTGCCGTTCTTCACCTGCGGATAGAGCCGCGAGACGGTCAGTTCCGCTTCGTGCCCGGCGATCTCGACCCGCGCCTTCTGCCCGACGGCGAGACGCGGCAGATAATATTGGTCGACTTCCTGGATCAGCTTCACCCCCGTATTCGGGGTGATTTCGGCGATCCGGCTGCCCTGGGTCAAGGTCTGCCCGATCTTGAGATCGATATCGGTGACGCGGCCCGCCTTCGGCGATCGCACCAATAGACTGTCGAGCTTGCTGCGGGTGATCTGCAGATCCTGCTGCATCATCTTCAGCTGCGCCTCGATCTGCGGCAGCTGGCGCAGGCGGATCTCCTCCTGCTTTTTGTCGCTGTCCTCCTGCAGCGGCTTGCGGCGCTGCCAATAGGCCAGCTCGTCCTCGACCTGCTCGCGCCCCTCCACCGTCTCGAACCCCTTGGCGGCCAATTGCTGGCGGCGCGGCAGGAGCCGCGACAGGCGGACGATGTTCCAGTCGATCTGCGCCATCGTCGTCTCATTGGCCAGCCGGCTTTGTTCGAGCTGGGTCTGATAGGTCTCCTGCAGCGTGATCGACTGGATCAGCTGCCCCTCCTTCTCCAGCACCGTCAGTTCCAGCTGGGTGTTGGAGAAAGCGACCAGCGGCTGCCCCTGCTCCACCAGATCGCCCGGATTGACCAGAATGCGCTCGATGCGCCCGCCATCGACTGAGTCGACATAAAGGGTATCCTGCGACACCACCTCGGCGCGCAGCGGAATGAAATCATGCATGCGGCCGCGCTCGACGTGGCCGATCTCGATATCGCGCCGCGCCAGATGCACCGACGGGGTAGCCAGACTTCTCGTCATCTGCAGGCCACCGCCTCCCATCACCGCGACGGCCAAGGCGGCCAGCGCCGGCTTGCGCCAGCGGTGCCAGGGGGTTTGCTCCAACGGTCTGTCCATCGCATCGCTCATGCCCTTTGTTTCGCAAGCGGCGTGCCAGCCGGAAAAGCGCGGAAATCGGTCACTGACTCCGCATGACTGTACATTATCGGACACTCTCTGTACATTTTCGGACATGAAAACCGATATCCTGCTGATCTGCGACGACGATCCCGACGTGCTGACCGCGGCGCGCCTGGCGCTGCAGCCGCTCGGCCGGACGATCGAGACGGCGGGCTCGCCCGCCGATCTGCGCACCCGACTGGACCGCGGACCGGTCGAGGCGCTGCTGCTCGATCTGAATTTCACCCGCGGCGCCGCCGACGGCGCCGAAGGGCTGGCCCTGCTGGACGGGATCCGGCGCGACGATCCGACGCTCTCGGTGGTGCTGATGACCGGCTTCGGCACGGTCGGGCTGGCGGTCGAGGCGCTGAAGCGCGGCGCCGTCGATTTCGTGCTGAAGCCCTGGCAGAACGACAAGCTGATCGCCACCCTGTCGGCCGCCCTCAGCCTCACCCGCGCCAAGCGCGAGACGCGCGACTTGCAGCGCCGTCAGGAGGGACTGACCGCCGAGGCGCCGGAAACCGCCGGCATCATCGGCCGCTCGCCGGCCATGATGCGGATTTTCGACATGGTGCGACGCGCGGCACCCACCGACGCCAACATCCTGCTGCTGGGCGAAAGCGGCACCGGCAAGGAAGTGATGGCGCGCGAGATCCATCGCCAGTCACGCCGGGCCCACGGCCCGCTGGTCGCCGTCGATCTCGGCGCGGTGCCGGAAACCCTGTTTGAAAGTGAATTGTTCGGCCATCGCAAGGGCTCCTTCACCGGCGCCCAATCCGACCGGGTCGGGCGGGTCGAGGCGGCCCATGGCGGCACCCTGTTCCTCGACGAGATCGGCAATCTGCCCATGCATCTGCAAAGCAAGCTGCTGACCGTGATCGAGCGGCGCGAAGTGGTTCCGATTGGCGCCAATCGGCCGATCCCGGTCGATATCAGGCTCGTCTCGGCCACCAACCGCAGCGCCGCGGATCTGACGCGCGAAGAACTGTTCCGCCAGGATTTATTGTTCCGGATCAAGACTGTGCAGATCGTTCTGCCGCCGCTTCGGGAACGACGTGACGACATCGCTCCCCTGCTGGAACATTTTCTCGCCTTCTATGCCCGCAAGCATCATGTGCCGCGCCGCCGCCTCTCGCCCGAGCTGCTGGCCCTGCTCGAGGATCATCACTGGCCCGGCAATGTACGCGAGCTGCGTCACGCCGCCGAAAGCGCCACCATCCTGGCCGCCGGCGAAAGGCTGCAGCCCGACGATTTCCCCATCAGCCTGTCGGCCCCGGGCGAAAGCGGCGAACCCGGCTTCGATCTCGACACGGTCGAGCGCCAAACCATTCGCCGGGCCTTGCTGCATTTCGCCGGCAATGTCTCGCTGGCGGCGACGGCGCTCGGTCTGACCCGCCCCGCCCTCTATCGACGGATGGCCAAATATGGGTTGTGAGCTGTTCGTCCTCGGCCTCGCCTTGCGCACGCTCCTGCTCGCCGCGCTGTTGGTGGGAGGCGCGGAATTGGCCCTCCACACCAAACTCTATGCCTGCGTCGCGGTGATCGGATTGGCGGCACTGCTCTGCCTGGCCGAGCTGGCGCGGCATGTGCGCGCCATCGACAGCACCCTCGGCCAGTTCCTCGACAGTCTGGGCGACGGCGACCCGCTGAAACCGCGCCGCCCTCTCTTGAGAAAGCTTGCGGAGGCGGTGGACAAGACCGGCCGCGCCATGGCCGACCGCGAATTCGCCCTCCAGCGCGAAATCCACCATTGGAAAGCCCTGGCCGATACCTCGCCGGTGGCCTTGTTCGTCCTCGAAGGCACCGCCCCGCCGAAGCCGGTCAACCGCGCCGCGCATGCCTTGACGGTCGGAACCACCCTCGGCGCCGCGCTGCGCCAGGCGGCCGGAGCGCTGGGCGGCCGTCCGACCGGCAGCTCGGTGCTGGTCGAGACCCCGTCGGGACGCCGCATGGTGGCGGTGGGCGGATCCTGGTCGGACGGCGCCACCAGTTGGCAGTTAATCGCGCTGCATACCGCGGATCCGACCTTCGATCTGGTCGAGGTGGCGGCCTGGCAGCGTCTGGTGCGCATCCTGGCTCACGAGATCATGAATTCCCTGACCCCGATCGCCACCCTGGCCGACAGCATCCGCCCGTCGGTCGAAGCCTTGGCCGCCGACCAGCCCTCGCCCCGCACCAGCGACATGGTCGCCGCCATCGAAGCTATCGCCCGGCGGTCTCGTGGATTACTGGGATTCGTCGATCGCTACCGCGCGGTGGCGGCGCTGCCGGTGCCGCATCGCCGGCCTTTCGCGCTGGCGGAGCTGTTCGATAAGATCGGTGGATTGCTGAAAGCGACTTTGGAACAGCGTCATGTCGCATTGCGGCTGGATATCGAGGAGCCCGGCCTGGCGCTGGAAGCCGATCCCGATCTGATCGAGCACGCCCTGATAAATCTGATCCTCAACGCTATCGACGCGGGGGCCGAAGGCAAATCTCCTGTGGTCACAATGACGGCGCGGCGCGACGAGGATTGGTTGAGACTGACTGTCGCCGACAATGGCCCGGGGTTCGCGGCGGAGGCGCGCGCCAATGCCTTCGTGCCGTTCTTCACCACCAAGCCGAGCGGCTCGGGTATCGGCCTGACCCTGGTGCAACAGATCATACTGGCCCATCACGGCATGGTGGAGATCGCCGCCGGCGAAACGGGCGGCGCGGTAGTGTCGCTGAGTCTGCCTTTGCGCTAAGCCAGCCTCGCCATCACCCAGCGCCCGACCAGCAGCCAGATGCCGGTCAGCCCGACCATCACCCCGAACAGGACGCGCAGTTTGCGTTCCGGCAGGCGATGCGCCATCTCGACGCCGGCCGCGACCGTCGCCACGCCGCCGATCGACAGACACACGCCGGTGGTCCAATCGACATGACCTTGGCCGGCATAGGTGCCGAGCGCGATGATCGAGCTCGGCGCCACCAGGGCCAGTCCGAGCGCCTGGGCGGTGCGCTGGTCCAGGCGGAACAACCGAACCAGAAAGGGGATCGCCACCAGCGCTCCGCCGATCCCGAGCAGCCCCATGCTGCCCCCGCCGGCGATACCGACCAGCGGCACGAAGCGGCGGTCGAACCCTTTGCGCGCCGAGGACTCGGCGTCGGCCGGCCCCGCGATCATCTGCTGCGCGACGAACAGCAGGAACAGTGCGAACAGCGAGCGCAACAAACCCTGATCGAGGTCACCCGCCAGCTGCGCCGCGCCCCAGGTCGTGACCGTGCCGGCCACCGCGATACCGACCGCCTCGCGCAGCGGAATCGGATTGTGGCGGGCATAGCGCCAAGCGCCGATCAGCAGATTGGGCACCATCAGCACCAGCGCGGTGCCTTGGGCCGTCGCCTGGTCCTGCCCGAAAGCGAGGATCAGCACCGGAATGGCGATGATGCCGCCGCCGATGCCGAACAGCCCGCCGGAAAATCCGAGGACCGCGCCGAGCACCAGCAGACCAAGAAGGTGAAGCGGCTGGCTGAAGAGGCCCATCAGCCGCGATAGGTCAATTTGACCTTGGCCGCCGCGGCGCGGGCCGCGGCGCGGGCATCCTCGACAGAGCCCTCGCGGGCCAGCGCCAGGGCGACGCCCATGCGGCGATAGGGCCGGGTCGTGGGCTTGTTGAAGATGCGGACATCGATATCGATGCCGGGCGCTTCCGGCACCAACGCCTCAGCCACACCCTCGACGGCGAAATCGGCGGACTCGCGATCGGCCAGGATCACCGCCGAAGCGCTCGGGCCGTGCAGCGTGATCGAGGGGATCGGCAGCCCGAGAATGGCCCGCGCGTGCAGATCGAACTCGGACAGGTTCTGCGAGATCAGCGTGACCATGCCCGTATCGTGCGGACGCGGCGACAATTCCGAGAAAATCACCTCCCCGCCTTTGACGAAGAATTCGACGCCGAACAGCCCATAACCGCCCAGATCGTCGACCACGGCTTTCGCGATGCGCTTGGCCTCTTCCACCGCTTCGGCGGTCATCGGCGTCGGCTGCCAGCTTTCCTGGTAATCGCCGCGCTCCTGGCGATGGCCGATCGGATCGCAGAACACCACGCCTTGCCGGGTCCGGATCGTCAGCAGCGTGATCTCGTAATCGAAGGCGATGAAGGCCTCGACAATCACCCTCTTCCGGTCGCCGCGCATGCCGGCCACCGCGTACTCCCAGGCGGCGTCGATGGCATCGGCGCTTTTCACCGTGCTCTGGCCCTTGCCCGAGGAGGACATCACCGGCTTGACCACGCAAGGGGCCCCGACCTTGGCGACCGCGTCGCGCATCTCCTCCAGCGTCTCGGCATAGAGATATTTCGAGGTCGGCAGGCCCAGTTCGGTGGCGGCCACCTCGCGGATGCGATCGCGGTTCATGGTCATGATGGTGGCGCGCGCCGAGGGCACCACATTGAGACCCTTATCCTCATATTCCTTGAGGATCTCGGTGCGGATCGCCTCGACCTCGGGGACGATGAAGTCGGGCTTGTGCTTGTCGATGGCCGCGCCTAGCGCGGCGCCGTCCAGCATGGAGAACACTTCAGCCTCGTCGGCCACCTGCATGGCCGGCGCGCCCGCATAGGAATCGCAGGCCACCACATGGGCGCCCAGGCGCTTGGCCGAGATCACGAATTCGCGGCCCAGCTCGCCGGAACCGAGCAGCAGAATCTTGGCGGTGGCGGTCACGAGGTCTCTCCGTCAGCAGGGAAGCGAATGGAGCGGGACCTTAATTCAGCCGCCCAGCCGGGACAAGAACTGCCGCACCCGCGACAGGAACATTTCCGGGCTTTTGAGCGGCGCCGTCTCCTGCGAGTTCAACTCGCGCAGGAGAATTTCATGACGGTGCCGGACCAGCTTTTCCAGACCGTCCATCATCCCGGGCCGCGCCATCATCGTCGAGGTGATGTCCTCCTTGGTCAGACGATAGGCCGACAGCGGCGTCAGCGCCTTGGCCGACACCGAATAGGGCGTGTCGGTGACCAGGGCGATCAGACCGAACGCCTCGCCGGGGCCCAGGCGACTGATCGACAAAGATCGCCCCTCATGATCCATCTCGGCCGTGCCCGAGACCAGCAGATACATCATGGTGGGCAGGTCGCCCTCCTTGACCAGGAAGTCGCCCGCCTCGAAGGACACCTTGACGAAGCGCTCGGCCAGCGCGGCCCGATCCTCCGCGCCGAGAACGCTGAAAATGTCCGACTGCTCCAGCAGGTCGCTGATGTCCGGCACCTTGACCGGCTCAATGCTGGCTTGACCCGCGACGGCGAAGGCGATGCCGGAATGGCGCAGATGGCGGTGGATCTGAGTGAACAGTTCGGTGCGCGCCGCGCCGATCTCTTTGCTGGACGGCACTGAATACCACACCTCGTAGCGCGCCCCGTCGCCCTGCAGGCCGGTGCACAGCACGGTCGGCGCGGGTGCCGGGAGCGGGATGCGGCAGGAGCGCACGGCGGCGCCGAGGGCGGCGATGCAGCGGCGCGGATCGACATGCGGATCCAGGCTCACCACCACATTGTCGCCGCGCATCGTGGTCGGCGAGCTGCGGTTCTCGATCCGCGACTTGGCGATGATGCTGTTGGGAATGCTGACGATATTGTTGTAGCCGGTGGCGATCTGGGTGGAGCGCCAATTGACCTGCACCACCGTGCCTTCCACCCCGCCCTCGACCGCCACCACGTCGCCCGGCTTGTAGGGACGCTCGAGCCCGACCGCGATGCCGGAAAACACGTCGCTCAGCGTGCTTTGCAGCGCGAGGCCCAGCACGATGGCGATGATGCCCGAGGTGGCCAGCAGACCGCCGATAGGTAATCCGAAGGCGAAGCGGATGATGGCGAAGATGGTGGTCAGATAGATCACCGCCGCCAGCAGGTCGGAGACGATCCGCACCTCCTGCCCGCGAGTCTTGCCGCCCAGCGCCAGCCGCCCGATATGCACGGCGAGGCGCCCGCAGGCGATCCACCAGGCGGCGAGCAGCAGATGGGGGCCCAACCCGCCGCCCTGGACCTCTGGACCGAAGGGCGAGCCTGCCTCCTGATGCACGAACCAGGTCAGCGCGGCCAGCACGGCCGCCTCCACCAGGATCAGCAGGAGGGATTTAGCGAGAGGATGTGTGTTCATTCCTCCATTTTATCGTTCAAGGCTCGCCTTGCGGCAAGCGGGGCCTTTTCCCATAATGGTTGCGCTACCGGGAAAAGGGGGAGAGACGGGTTGAACGATGTCGTCGCCTAAGGCGCCGCACCCCGAAGATGCCGACGATCTTCTGTCGGCGCTCAGCCGTTCGCTGCGCACCGCGGAGGAATGGCGGGCGACGCTGATCGACGCGATCGAAAGCATTTCCGAGGCCTTTGGCTTGTTCGATTCCGAGGACCGGCTGATCCTCTGCAATCGCCGCTACGCCCAGACCTTCACGCCGCACGACAATTTCTCCGCCATCGCCGGGTGGCATTTCACCGATCTGGTGCGCGCCTCGGTCGCCAAGGGCGAGGTGATCGAGCCGGCATTCGAGGGCGACATCGAAGCCTGGGTCGCCGAGCGCGCGCGCCGCCACCGCTCACCGGGCGGCAGCCTGCGCCAAATTCGCTTAGGCGACGGCAGCTGGCTGCAGGTCTCCGAACGTCCCACCCGCGGCGGCGGCATCGTCGGCGTGCGCACCGACATCACCGAACTGAAGGCGGCCCAGCATGCCGCCGAGACCGCCAACGAGTCCAAGACGCGCTTTTTGCGCAATATGAGCCACGAGATCCGTACGCCGATGAACGGCGTCCTGGGCATGGCCCAGCTTTTGGCCGACACCAGGCTCGACCAGACCCAGCGCCGCTATGTCGAGGCGATCGAGCAATCGGGCCGGCATCTGTTGGGGATCATCAACGACATCCTCGATTTCTCGAAGATCGAAGCCGGGGCGTTCGAGCTGGAGCAGACGCCCTTCGACCTGGCCGCCCTGGTCGAGGACAGCGCCGCCATGCTGGGCCAACCGGCCCAAGCCAAGGGGCTGGAGCTGGTGGTGGACATCGAGCCGCAAACCGCCTTCTTCCTGCTGGGCGATCCGCTGCGCCTGCAGCAGATCGTCATCAATCTGGTCAATAACGCCATCAAATTCACCGAGTCCGGCGAGATCGTGCTGACCCTGCGCTCGACCGGCCCTCCTGGCGACCGCCTGGCCTTCGATCTGTCGGTAACGGACAGCGGCGTCGGCATCGCCCCGCATCTGCATGAGAAGGTGTTCGACCATTTCGCCCAGGCCGACGGGTCCACGGCGCGCAAATTCGGCGGCACCGGGCTGGGCCTGACCATCTGCCGGCAATTGGCGCGGCTGATGGGCGGCGACATCGCGCTCGACAGCGCGCCGGGCCGGGGCTCGACCTTCCGCCTGTCCCTGGCTTTGGCCGCGCCGGCGCCGGCGCCGCCGGCGCCGTCCGACAGCGGCGACCTCGCCGGTGTGCCGATCCTGCTGGTCGAGGACCATCCGGCGGCGCGGGCGGCCCTGACCAGGCGTCTGTCGGCCTGGGGACTGGCGGTGACCGCCGCCGCCACGGCCGAGGAGGCGCTGGCCGTCCTGACGGACACGCCGTTCCGCCTCGCCCTGGTCGATCTGACCCTGCCCGGCGGCGAACAGGCGCTGGCCGAGACGATCCGCCGCGCCGGACCTGCCCTGGTGACGCTTACCCCCGCCGGCGCGCCGCGGATGGCGGACGGATCCACCCTGGCCAAGCCGGCGCCGAGCCGCGATCTTCTCGCCGCGCTGCGCGCCGCCTTGAGCGGCCGCGAGCGCCCCGCCGCCGACCCACGCGCCGGACCCGATCTGCCGCGGCTACGCGGCAAGGTGCTGCTGGCCGAGGACAATGACGTCAACCGCACCATCGTCGTGGCCTGGCTGACTCGCCTCGGCCTGACCATCGTCCATGCCCGCAACGGACTGGAAGCGGTCGCGGCACGGCGTGAAAGCGCGTTCGATCTGGTGCTGATGGATTGCCAAATGCCGGAGATGGACGGTTTCGCCGCCACCGAGACGATCCGCCGTTTCGAGGCGGAGCAAGGCGCCAAGCGCACGCCGATCATCGCCCTGACGGCCAACGCCATAGAAGGCGATCGCGACAGCTGCCTGAGGGCCGGCATGGACGATTATCTGCCGAAACCGTTCAAGGGCCCGCAGCTCGCCGAGATGCTGCTGCGCTGGCTGCCGGCCGACGCGGCGGACACACCGGTGGCGCATGATCGGGCCGCCTTCGCCCATCTGGCGGCGCTGTGCCAGGACTATGCCGATCGAGGCGGCGCCGAAACCCTGGCCGCTATCGACGCCGCCTGGAAGGCCCTGCGGAGCCCAATTAACAGCAATTAAATGTTGTTGAATAATTTTTAGTATAGCGCGTTAATGGACAAAATTCCCTAGCAGGAGTGAGCATCCATGGCCGCGCAGTTCTCCCGCCGCACCCTTATCGCCAGCGCCGCCGCGACTCTCGCCGTGCCGCGCGCCTTCGGCCGCGCCGCGCCCGCCGGCCCGCTCAAGCTGACCTTCAACGCCGCGGCGGTCTGTACCAGCGCCGCGCCGGTGGCGATCCAGAAGGGTTTCTTCAAAAATCACGGGCTGGACGTCGAGTTGACCAATTTCGCCGGCTCCACCGACCAGTTGCTCGAAGCGCTGGCCACGGGCAAGGCCGACGCCGGCATCGGCATGGCGCTGCGCTGGTTCAAGCCGCTGGAACAGGGCTTCGACGTCAAGATCACCGCCGGCATTCATGGCGGCTGCACCCGCCTGGTGGCCCCCAAGGGCTCGGGCATCACCTCGATCGCGGCCCTGAAGGGCAAGACCATCGGCGTCGGCGATCTGGCCGGCCCCGGCAAGAACTTCTTCGCCATCGTGCTCAAGAAGCAGGGACTCGACCCCGAGCGCGACGTGCAATGGCGCCAATATCCCGCCGATCTGCTCGGCGTCGCCCTGCAGAAGGGCGAGATCCAGGCCGCCGCCGACTACGACCCCAATATCTGGCTGATCAAGGAGCGCGACAATCTCGAGGAGATCTACAGCAACCTGTCGGGCGAGTATGCCAACCGGGTCTGCTGCATCCTCGGCGTCCGCGGCAGCCTGTTGCGTCAGGACCCGGCCACCGCCCGCGCGCTGACCGTCGCCCTGCTCGAGGCCGGCCAATGGGTGTCGGAGAATCCGGACGAAGCGGCCGCCATCTTCGCGCCCTATGGCAAGGCCCCGCCGGCCGAGCTGGCCGCGATGCTGAAGAGCCATACCCATCACCACCACCCGACCGGCGGCGACCTCAAACAGGAAATCGTCGCCTATGCCGAGGAGCTCAAGCTGGTCGAGGTGCTGCGCCCCAACACGGATCCGGTCAAGTTCGCCGATCGGATCTATGCCGACGTGCTGACCTGAGGCGGATCGTGGACGGCACCGGTTTCGCGTCGCGGACCGAGGAACAGGCGCACTCCCGCCCGCCGCGCGGCCCTGTCCTGGCCGCCGCGGCCCTGTCCTGGGCCGCCTTCGCCGCCCTGGTACGGTTCTGGCCCGACCTGGACGACAGCGTCGCCTATGGCAACCTGCTCGCGCTGGCCAGCCTCGCGATCGCCCTGCCGCCCGCCGCCGGCTTCCTGTTCGCCTGGCGCTTACCGGCCCTGCGCCGGCTCGGCCCGTGGCTGGTGGCGCTGCCGATCGGATTGGGCGTATGGGAGCTAGCCACCGCCAAGCTGATGTGGCTGCCCCGTCCTTTCTTCGCCCCGCCCCAGGCTCTGCTCGAAGTCTATATCGAGGATTGGCCAAAGCTGCTCGACAGCCTGGTCCATTCGCTGGAGTTGCTGGGCTGCGGTTATGCGCTGGGCGCCGCCTCGGGATTCGTCACCGGGGTCGCGATCGGCTGGTCGCGCGCCGTCGGCTATTGGGTGCATCCGGTGATAAGGCTGATCGGCCCGCTGCCGCCCGTCGCCTGGCTGCCCCTGATGTTCTTCGTCATGCCCAGCAGCTGGGCGGCGGCGGTCTGCCTGATCGCCCTGGCCAGCAGTTTCCCGGTCGCCATCCTGACCTGGTCGGGCGTCTCATCGGTCGATCGCTCCTATTACGACATCGCCCGGACCTTGGGCGCCAACCAGCGCTTCCTGGTGCTGAAGGTGGCGATTCCGGCCGCCCTGCCGCATGTCTTCGTCGGACTGTTCATGGGACTGAGCTCCTCCTTCATCGTGCTGATCGTCGCCGAGATGATGGGGGTGAAATCCGGGCTCGGCTGGTATTTGCAATGGTCCCAGGGTTGGGGCGCCTATGCCAACATGTATGCCGCGCTGCTGGTGATGGCGCTGGTCTTTTCCGGCCTGATCACCCTGCTGTTCCGCCTGCGCGGCCGCTTCCTCGCCTGGCAGAAGGGACTGGTCGAATGGTGATGGCGCTCGACATCGCCCATGTGTCGCACCGGCTCGATCTGGCCGGGTCGCCATTGCCGGTCCTGAACGACGTGTCGCTGACCGTGGCGCCCGGCGACTTCATCGCCCTTCTGGGACCGAGCGGTTGCGGCAAATCGACCCTGCTGCGGCTGGTCGCCGGACTCGACAGACCGAGCGCCGGGCGAATCCTGGCCGACGACGCCGAAATCACCGGTCCCGATCCGCATCGCGTCGTGGTCTTCCAGGATCCGACCCTGTTTCCCTGGCGTACCGTGGCGCAGAACATAGCCCTCGGTCCCGAGGCGCGCGGTGAAAAGGCCGGCCGCCGGGAAGCGGTGGCCAAAGTGGTGAAACTGGTCGGACTGACCGGCTTCGAGGACGCGTTGCCGCACCAGCTGTCGGGCGGCATGGCGCAGCGGGTCGCGCTGGCCCGCGCCCTGATCAATTCGCCACGCCTGCTGATCCTCGACGAACCCTTCAGCAAGCTCGATTCATTGACCAGGCTGTCGATGCAGGGCGAGTTGCTGGGGCTGTGGCGCGAGGCCGGTTTTACCACGCTGCTCGTGACCCACGATGTGGAAGAGGCACTGGTGCTGGCGACCAAGATCGTGGTGCTGTCGGCGCGACCGGCGCAGATCCTGACCGTGATCGACAATGACCGGCCCTATCCGCGCCATCGCGACGATTCCAAGCTGGTGGCGTTGCGCCAGCGGATTCTCACTCTCCTGGGAATCACCGGCGTCGCGGCCAAGTGAGGTGATGCCGGTGGCCCCGACCCTGCCCACCGAATTGCTGCGCAGCTTCGTCGCCATCGTCGATGCCGGCACGCTGCAAAAGGCGACCGAGCGGGTATTTCTAACCCAATCGGCCCTCAGCCTCCAGGTGAAGAGGCTGGAAGACCTGCTGCAGGTGCGGCTGTTCCAGCGCGAAGGACGCCGGCTGGCGCTGGCCCCGGCCGGCACGACCCTGCTGAATTATGCCCGCAAGATCCTGGACTTGAACGACCAGGCGGTGGCGGCGGTGATCGCGGAAAGCTTCGCCGGGCCGGTGCGGGTCGGCATGGTGCAGGATATGTCGGATGCTTTGTTGACCGGCGTGCTGGCCGGTTTCTCGAAGATTCATCCCCAGGCGATGCTGCAGGCCCGCGTCGGCGGCACCGCCGAACTGCTCGACCTGCTGGCCTCGGATCGACTGGATGTGGTGGCCGGCTTCGGCCCCGAGAACGATCCGGCCGCGATCGCTACCGTGCCGGTGGTGTGGATGGGCAATCCCGAACTGCTCGACCAGGAGGTGCTGCCGCTGGCAGTGCTCGAGCCGCCCTGCCGTTTCCGCTCCGCCGCGACGGCGGCGCTCGACCGCATCGGCCGCCCCTATCGCATCACCGTCGAAACGCCGAATCTCTCTTCCTTGCGCTGCGCGGTGCGGGCCGGCCTCGGTCTGACCTGCCGCACCACCACCTTCGATCCCCTGCCGGCGGTCGATCGCGACGGGCTGCCCGACCTCTCCCCGGTCAGCGTGATCCTGACCCATCGGCCCGAACCGGCGGAATCTCTGCGGAGCCTGATCGGCTTCATTCGTGGCGCGGTCGAGGGAAACTAGACCTCATAACCCGGCGAGTGCCGCGCCAGCTTCCGAAGCAGGCCCGGCCAGGGCAGCGCCGCCTGTTCGGGTGACGGATTGCCGGTCTGGCGGCGCACTTCCTCCCGCGCTTCGTCCGGCGCCAACAAAATACCGTTCCGCCCGGCGCTCAGGGTCTTGACCTGAATCGTCGCCGATTTTTCCAGCAGATAGATGCCCTGAAAGGCCGCTGCCGCGGTTGGCCCCAGGGCCAGCGTGCCGTGATTGCGCAGCAGCATCAGCGACTTTTCGCCCAGATCGGCGATCAACCGCTCGCGCTCGTCCAGATTGAGGGCGATGCCCTCATAATCGTGATAGGCCAATCGCGGGATCACGATCAGCGAATGCTGGTTGAGCGGAAGCAGCCCCTCCTTGTGCGAGGCGACGGCGATTCCGTCCGGACTGTGCAGATGGATCACGAAATGGGCATCCCCGCGCGCGCCATGGATCGCCGAATGGATCACATAGCCGGCATAGTTGATGCCGTATTCCGGCTGACTCTGCGACGCGCCGGGAATGATATTTCCGTCGAGATCGACCTTGATCAGGCTCGAAGCCGTGATCTCGTCGAAAAACAACCCATAGGGATTGATCAGGAAGTGCGCTTCGGGCCCCGGCACGCGCGCCGAAATATGGGTATAGATCAGATCGTCCCAGCCGAACAGCGCGACCAGCCGATAGAGCGCGGCGAGTTCGACCCGCGTCGCCCACTCCTCGGGGCTGACATGGGATTTTAGTGAAAGCGGCGCGGATTGCGACCCGTCGGCCATGGCGGTCTCCTGTGATTATTTCTACCTCAGACTCATCCCCGGAGCCGCCTCGGTCAATCGAGAGAAACTCAATAAATCATTGAAGCCCCTCAAGGAACCGGCGCATTTCACACAAAACATATGAGGATCATTCATGATTGAACATAAAATATTTGATTGTTGCCAGATTAAAACACTGATCAGATAGATTTATGGATAAATTATACAAATTTAAATCGCTGTATAATTCCCGCGCCCTGCTTCCCCTGCTCCTGCTGCTGGTGTGGGAAGGCGCAGCGCGCACCGGCGTGCTTCCGCCGCGCATCCTGGCGGCGCCGTCGGCGGTATTGGGCACTTTCGTGTCCTTGCTGCGGAGCGGCGAACTCCCGATCGCGCTGGCGGCGTCCCTGACCCGGGTCGCGATCGGCCTGGCGCTGGGCGTCTCGGTCGGCACGGCGCTGGCGCTGGCGGCCGGTCTGTCGCGCAGAGGCGAAACCTTGGTCGACCCGCTCATGCATATCCTGCGCACCCTGCCCTTTCTCGGACTGGTGCCGCTGTTCATCGTCTGGTTCGGCATCGGCGAGGCGCCCAAGATCGGTCTTATCGCGCTGGGCGCTGCCTTTCCGACCTATCTCAACCTGTTCGCCGGCATCCGCAATGTCGACCCCAAGCTGGTCGAAGCAGCCGAAAGCTTCGGCCTGTCGCGCATCGGGCTGATCCTGCATGTGGTGCTGCCGGGTGCCGCCCCGTCCTTCCTGGCCGGACTGCGCCATGCCCTGGCCTACAGCCTGCTGAGCCTGGTGGTGGCCGAGCAGATCAATGCTTCTTCGGGCCTGGGCTATCTGATCAATACCGCCCGCGATTTCCTGCGCACCGACGTCATCGTCGTCTGCCTGCTGGTCTATGCCGGCCTCGGCCTGGCCTCGGATTATCTCGTTCGCCGCCTCGAAGCCCGCATCCTGGCCTGGCGGCCCAGCCTGCTGGAGCGTGCCGCATGACCATGGCTCTCGATATCGCCGGGGCCTTTCCAGTCCCGCGCCGGCCCGCCCCGAACGCGCCGGCGCCCGCCGTGAGGCTGCGCGGCCTGTCGCGCAGCTTCGGCGAGACGGCGGTGCTGCGCGACCTCGATCTCGATATCGCGCCCGGCGAGTTCGTCGTCCTGCTGGGGCGCAGCGGTTCGGGCAAGACCACGCTCCTGCGCACCTTGGCCGCCCTCGACACGGCGCCGGCTGGGCAGGTCTCCATCCCAGCCGCCCGCGCGGTCGTCTTCCAGGAACCGCGCCTGCTGCCCTGGAAGCGGGTCTGGCGCAACGCCGTGCTCGGCTTGCCAAGAGCCGGCCGCGCCGAGGCGGACGCGGCGCTGGCCGAAGTCGACCTCTCGCACCGGGCCGACGCCTGGCCCTCGACCTTGTCGGGCGGCGAGGCCCAGCGCGCCGCCCTGGCCCGCGCCCTGCTGCGCCGGCCGCAATTGCTGCTGCTCGACGAACCGTTCGGCGCGCTCGACGCCCTGACCCGGCTCAAGATGCAGGAGCTCGTCCTGTCGCTGTGGCGCCGCCATCGGCCCGCTCTGCTGCTCGTGACCCACGATGTCGACGAGGCGGTGGCGCTGGCCGACCGTGTGCTGGTGCTGGAAGAAGGACGCATCGCCGTGGAAGAAATCATCGACCTGCCGCGGCCGCGGCCGCGCAGCGGCGCCTTCGAAGCGGTGCGCCGGCGTCTTCTGGCGGCCCTGGGAGTCGCGGAATGACCGCCGCCCGCCTGCGTCCCGTGACGGAGCGCGCGAGCGCCCTGAGCGCGCTGACCGACGCCTTCGCCGCCACCGCCGAACGACATGACCGCGACGCCAGCTTCCCATTCGAGAATTTCCGCCTTCTGCATGAGCGGGGGCTGCTCGGCCTGACCGTGCCGAGGGAATTCGGCGGCGGCGGCGCCTCGCTGCCGGAGACGCTGGAGGTGGTGCAGGCCGTAGCCAGGGGCGAGCCCGCCACCGCGCTCGTGCTGGTGATGCAATATCTCTTTCATGTCGCCGTGCCCGGTCGCGGCATCGATCCCGCGGTTCATCGGCGGATCGCCCGTGACGCGGTGGAGAACGGCGCGCTGGTCAACGCCTTGCGGGTCGAGCCCGAGCTCGGCACGCCCGCTCGCGGCGGCCTGCCCGCCACCATCGCCCGGCGCACGCCGGAGGGCTGGCGGATCTCCGGCCATAAGCTCTACAGCACCGGCATCCCGGCCCTGATTTGGCTCAATGTGTGGGGGCGCACGGATGAGGAAAGCCCACGCACCGGCGGCTTCCTGGTGCATCGCGACAGCCCCGGCATCAGGGTGGTCGAGACCTGGGACCATCTCGGCCTGCGCGCCAGCGGCAGCCACGACGTGATCCTCGAGGATGTGCTGGTGCCTTACGACCACACCCTCGATTTGCGCCCGCCGGGCGAAATCTCGCCCGCCTTCGCCGTCTTCGCCCAGTGGTCGGCCGTGTTGACCGCCGGCATCTACGACGCGGTGGCGCGCGCCGCCCGCGACTGGCTGGTCGGCTGGGCGATCGAGCGCAAGCCGTCCAATCTCGGCGCCTCGCTCTCGACCCTGCCGCGCTTCCAGGAGGCGATCGGCGCCATCGATGGACTGCTGCTGGCCAATCGCTGCCTGCTCGATCGGGCGGCGCAGGGCGGTCTCGACGCCACCGAGGCCAATTTGGTCAAGCATCTGGTCACCGAGAACGCCATCCAGGCGGTACAGCGCGGGCTCGAACTTTCGGGCAACCCCGGCATCACCCGCCACAACCCGCTCGAACGCCATTACCGCGACGTGCTGTGCGGTCGCATCCATACGCCCCAGTCCGACGCGGTGCTGACGGCGGCCGGACGCACCGCCTTCGCCGCCCATTCCCAGCAGAAGGAGCTTCCGTGATGTCCCACAGCCTTCAATTCATCGGCATGATCGGCCATCAGGCCGGCTCGGAATCCCGTCCCGTCAGCGGCCCGATCGTCGATCTGGACTATATCGGCACCTTCGCCCGCGCCCATGAATATGCCGGCTTCGACCGCGTCCTGATCGGTTATTTCAGCACCGCCCCCGACGGTTTCCAGATCGCCGCCTATGCCGCCCAGCAGACCAGCCGGCTAAAATTCCTGCTGGCCCACCGCCCTGGCTTCGTCGCCCCCACCCTGGCCGCCCGGCAATTGGCGACGCTCGACCATTTCAGCCAGGGCCGCCTGGCGGTGCACATCATCAGCGGCGGCTCGGACGAGGAGCAGCAGCGCGACGGCGATTTCCTCTCCAAGGCCGAGCGCTATGCCAGGACCGACGACTATCTGGACGTGGTGAAGAAGCTGTGGACCAGCGTCGAACCGTTCGACCATGAAGGCCCCTATTACCGCACGCGCGGCTCGGTCTCCTACGTCAAGCCGGTGCAGCAACCGCATCTGCCGGTCTATTTTGGCGGCTCGTCGGACGAAGCCCTCGCCGTCGCCGGCAAGCATGCCGACGTCTATGCGCTGTGGGGCGAACCGCTCGACGGGGTGCGCGAAACCATCGCCAAGGTGCGCGCCGCCGCGGCGCCTTACGGCCGCCAGGACCATATCGCCTTCAGCCTGTCGCTGCGCCCGATCCTCGGCCGCACCGAGGACGAGGCCTGGGCCAAGGCCGAGCGCATCCTGGAAACCGCCCGCAAGATCCGCTCAAGCCATCCCTGGACCACCTATCGCCAGGCCGGCGCGCCGCAGAATGCCGGCTCGCAGCGCCTGCTGGCCGCCGCCGCCGAGGGCAAGGTGCGCGACAAGCGGCTGTGGACAGAGCTGGCGGCGCTGACCGGCGCCCAGGGCAACTCCACCAGCCTGGTCGGAACCCCCGAGCAGGTCGCCGAATCGCTTCTCGACTATTACGACGTCGGTGTGCGCACCTTCCTGATCCGCGGCTTCGACCCGCTGGAGGATGCCCTCGAATACGGCCGCGACCTGCTGCCCGTGGTGCGCCAGGCCGTGCGTGAGCGTGAATCGGCCCAGGCGGCGGCGGAATGAGCGCCTCCCGGCTGTTGGTCGCGAGCCAGTTGCCCGAGGAATTGAACGGCACAGTGGCGGCCCGCTTCGGCGATGTCGATATCCTGACCCTGCCGCGCGGCGCGCCCGAGCGGTGGCCGGAGCAGGCCGAAATCTTCGTCGCCGCCCCGTTCCGACGGGCCGGCGGGGCGCTGCCGGCCCGTCCGCCGGGCTGGCCGTTCAATCTGAAATGGGTCCAGCTGATGTCGGTCGGCATCGATTTCTATCCCGACTGGCTGTTCGAGGGACCGCAGGTCACTTCCGCCCGCGGCACTTCGGCGGTGGCCCTGGCCGAGTTCGCGCTCGCCGCCATCTTCGCCGCCGCCAAGCGTTTTCCCGACATCTGGATCGACAAGGCCTCGGCCTGGCAGCCGGTGCCGCTCGGGCTGGTCGAGGGCGGCACGTTGGGCCTGGTCGGCTTCGGCTCGATCGGCCGGGCCCTGGCGCCGCGCGCCCGCGCGCTCGGCATGCGGGTGGTGGCGGTACGCCGGAACGGCGAGGATTTCGGCGCCGAGGGAGTCGAGCGTGCCGACTCGGTGGCGGAGCTGTTCGCCCAATCGGACCATGTCGTGCTGGCGGCGCCGGCCACGCCGGAAACCGAAAGGCTGATCGGCCGCGCCGTTCTGGCGCGGGCCAAGCCCGGACTGCATCTGGTCAATGTGGCGCGCGGCGCGCTGATCGATGACGACGCCCTGCTGGATGCGCTGGAAATCGGCCAGGTCAGACGGGCGACCCTCGATGTCACCTTCCCCGAACCGCTGCCGGAGGGACACCCCTTCTACAGCCACCCCAAGGTTTTCCTGTCGCCGCATACCTCGGTCTTCACCCCGGACACCCATGTCAATCTGGCGGCCCGACTGTCGGACAATCTGATCCGCTATCGCAGCGGCGCGCCGCTGCTCGATCCGGTCGACCGGGCGAAGGGATATTGAGATGAGCCTTTTCACCCGGCGCACCGTCCTGGGCGGCGCGGGATCGCTGGCACTGGCCAGCCTGCTGGCGGCCTGCGGCAAGGACGATGCGGACGGATTCGCCGGCCTGACCCTGCATACCGCCGCCTATCGCGGCAACCCGGATTCCTTCTTCGACAAGGCCGGCCAGGCCAACACGCCCTACAAGGTCGAAACCTCGCAATTCGCCGGCGGCAATCTGATCACCGAGGCGATCAATGCCCGGGCCATCGATTTCGGCATGATGAGCGAAATTCCCCCCATCTTCGTCGCCGAGTCGCGCCCCCTGCTGCGGATCGTCGCCGTGCTGGAGGGCGACGTGAACAACCAGGTCGTGCTGGTGCCCAAGGGGTCGACCATCGACGATCCGAAGGGCCTCAAGGGCAAGCGGGTCGGCTATGTGCGAGCCACCACCTCGCAATATATGCTGCTGCACATCCTCAAGGAGCAGGGTCTCGACTGGAGCGATATCACGCCGGTCGCGCTGAGCCCGCAGGACGGGCTGGCCGCTTTTCAGAACGGCCAGCTGGACGCCTGGGTCATCTATGGCGTCATCGTCTACCTGGCCAAACAGGACGGAGCGCGGGTGCTGACCACCGGCCAGGGCATCCTGTCGGGCAATTACCTGGTCTGCACCTCGAAGGACGTGCTGGGCGATTCGCTGAAGAAAAAAGCCGTCGGCGACTATTTGCTGCGCTATCGCGCGGTGATCGACTGGGTCGAGGCCGATCCCGAGCGATGGGCCGTGGAGCGCGCCGAGGCGACCGGCATTTCGGCCGACTTCTACCGCCAGGAATATCGCGAGCGCAGCGCACCGCTCGCCCTGAAGCCGATCAGCGAGGCGGCGATCCGCTCCGAACAGACCGTGGCCGACGGTTTCGCCGCGGCCGGCGTACTGCCCGGCAAGGTCGCGGTCGCGCCCTTGTGGGACGATGCCTATAGCGATCTTCTGAAGAAGGGCTGAGCCATGACCATGATACCCCCCCTGCCTTTGGTGTCCTTCGTCGGCGAGCTCGAACGGCTGCTGGCGGCCTACGATCCCGACCCCGCCGCGCCGCCGCGCGACTTCCTGGTCCTGGCGGCCCAGGCGCTGGGTCGGCTGGTGCGCGGCGAAGGCTGGCTACCTCCCGCCTATACCGAGCCGCATCCCGAATATTACCGCCAGTTCCTGCTTTACCGCGATCCGGATGAGCGCTTCTCGATCGTCAGCTTCGTGTGGGGACCCGGCCAGCGCACGCCGGTGCATGATCACCAGGTCTGGGGACTGGTCGGAATAGTGCGCGGCGCCGAATATTCACAATCCTATCGCGCCGACTCCACCTCGCCCGACGGCACGCTGATCGCCGAGGGTCCGGACAAGAAACTAGCCGCCGGCGTGGTCGAGATCCTGTCCCCGGCCGAAGGCGATATCCATCGCGTCCGCAACGCCTATGACGATCGGGTTTCGATCAGCGTCCATGTCTATGGCGCCGACATCGGTGGCGTGCAGCGCTGGGTCTATACGCCCGGCGCCCCGCTTTCGGCGCGCAGACCGTTCGTTTCGAGTTACAGCAACGACGGTCCGGCTTTTTCCCGTTTCACCCGCTTGGAGACCGCCCGATGACGCCTGCCGAGATCCGCCGCCGCCTGATCGGCCGCCAGGAAATCGCCCTGCTCGATCTGCGGGAGGAAGATGTCTTCGCCCAGGCTCATCCCTTGTTCGCCGCGTCGCTGCCGCTGTCGCGCCTGGAACTCGAAATCCTCGACCGCGTGCCACGCCGCGACACGCCGGTGGTGCTGTATGACGATGGCGATGGATTGAGCGGGCGAGCGCAGGAGATCCTGGCGGAGTTGGGCTATGCGGCGGTGTCGGTGCTCCACGGCGGACTCGAGTCCTGGCGCGCCGCCGGCGGCGAGGTGTTCCGCGACGTCAACGCCCCCTCGAAGGCCTTCGGCGAGTTGGTCGAACAGGAAGCGCACACGCCCAGCCTTCCCGCGTCCGAGGTCAAGCGACTCCTCGAGTCCAAAGGCGATCTGGTGGTGCTCGACGCCAGGCGGTTCGAGGAATACCGCACCATGAGCATTCCGCGCGGGGTCAGCGTGCCCGGCGCCGAGCTGGTCCTGCGCGCCGCCGCCCTGGCCCCCGATCCCGACACCACGATCGTCGTCAATTGCGCCGGTCGCACCCGCAGCCTGATCGGCGCCCAGTCGCTGCGCAATGCCGGCCTGCCCAATCCGGTCTATGCGCTGAGAAACGGAACCATCGGCTGGACCCTGGCCGGCTTCGAGCTGGAGACCGGCCAGCGCAGGCGGTTCCCCGACGTGCCGGCGGCGCATCTGCAGCGCGCCCGCGAAGCGGCCCGAGCCGTCGCCTATCGCGCCGGCGTGCGCCATCTGCGCCATGCCGACCTTGCGGCGCTCAAGGCCGAAGCGGGGCGGACCACCTATCTGTTCGACGTCCGCGCGCCCGAGGAATACGCCGCCCGCCACCTGCACGGTTTTCGCAGCGCGCCGGGCGGGCAGCTAGTACAGGAAACCGACCATTTCGCGCCGGTGCGGGGCGCTCGCATCGTGCTGTTCGACGATCTCGGCCCGCGCGCCGACATGACGGCCTCCTGGCTGGCGCAGATGGGCTGGGACGCCATCGTGCTGGACCAGGTGCCGGACAACGCCCTGAAGGCCGACGGGCCCTGGCGCCCCACGCTGCCGCTCAGGCCGGCGGCGGAGACGATCACGGCCGACATGCTGGAAAAACTGCTGGCGGCGGATCAGGCGACCCTGCTCGATCTCGGACCGAGCCCGGCTTACCGGCGCGGCCATATCGCCGGCTCTCATTTCGTCATCCGCGCCCGGCTGGAACAGGATCTGCCCGCCGACCTGCCCCGGGAAAAGCCCCTCGTGCTGATTTCTTCCGATGGCGAGCAGGCCCGCTTCGCCGCCCCCGAACTCGCGGCGCTCGGCTTCCGGCCGCTGGTCCTGAAGGGCGGGCTGGCGGCCTGGTCGCCCCGCCCCCTGGCAAATGGCGACGGAGCTCCCTTTTCGGCATTCGACGATGTCTATCGCCGCCCCTATGAAGGCACCGACAACGCCGCCGAGGCGATGCAGGCCTATCTCGACTGGGAATACGGCCTCGTCGCCCAGCTCCGGCGCGACGCCACCCATGGCTTCACGGTCCTGCCTGCGCCGGCCGCCGAGACGCGGCGCCCGAAAGCCGCCGCCGTGCCCCGCTTCTATTATTCGCCGAATGCCTGCTCGCTGGGCGTGCATATCGCCTTCGAAGAGGCCGGCGCGCCCTATCAGGCGATCCGCGTCAGGGTGGCCGAGGGCGAGCAGAAACTGCCGGACTATCTGGCCGTCAATCCTCTGGGACGCATTCCGGCGGCGCTGATCGACGGTCGGTTGCTGACCGAGTGCGGCGCGCTGCTGACCTGGATCGCCCATAGCAATCCGGGCTCAGGACTGCTGCCGCTCGACGATCCGTTCCTGACCGCCAAAGCGATCGAATGGCTGGGCTGGTTCGCCAGCACGGTGCATGTCTCCTTCGCCCAGGCCTGGCGCAGCGAGCGCTTCACCGACGAGGCGGCGACCGCGGCGGGCCTGGCCAAGGACGCGCCGGCCCGCATCCGCGGCCACTTCCGCCGGGTCGAGGGGCAGTTGGCCGGCGCCGGGCCCTGGCTGCTCGGAGAGCGCTACAGCGTTGCCGATCCCTATGCGCTGGTCTTTCATCGCTGGGGCAACAAATTCGGCCTCGACATGACCGCCTATCCCGCCTGGAACGCCCATGCGGCGCGGCTCTATCAGCGGCCCGCCGCGCGGCGGGCGCTCGAGCAGGAGGAATTGGCGCCGATCCTGGCGGCGGCCGCCGAATAATCCGAAAACACCTGGAACAAGCCGAGCGGCTTTCGTCGCCTTGCGGACTTACGATCTGATATTGCGAATAAGTCGCAATAGCGATAATGTCCGCACACTCTCATTCCAGTTCGGACATCCCATGACATCCCGCCACGCTTTGCTCGCCGCCGCCTCGACCCTGCTCCTCGCCGCCTCCGCCCATGGCCAGGACGCCCAGGAAATCATCGTCACCGCCCAGAAGAACAATCAGACCCAGGTGACCCAGGGCGGCCAGGTCGGAATCCTAGGCGACAAGGACGGGCTCGACACGCCCTACAATATCCGCAGCTACTCGTCCTCTTTGATCCTCAACCAGCAATCCGAGACCCTCGGCCAGGTGCTGCAGAACGATCCCTCGGTGCGCACGACGCAAGGTTACGGCAATTCCTCGGAACTGTTCGTCATCCGCGGCTACCCGCTTTATGGCGATGATATTTCCATCGACGGCCTGTTCGGCGTCACGCCGCGCCAGCTCGTCTCGCCCGAGCTCTATGACAGCGTGCAGATCCTCAATGGCGCCAACGCCTTCCTCAACGGCGCGGCCCCAGGCGGTTCGGGCATCGGCGGCGGCGTCAATCTGCAGTTCAAGCGCGCCGAGGACACGCCCCTGACCCGCGTCACGGTCGGATGGACGGACAGCAGCATCTTCCAGGGCAGCGCCGATGTCGGCCGCCGCTTCGGCGACAATGGCGAATTCGGCCTGCGCCTCAACGCCATGGAGCGCGAGGGCGATTCGGCGGTGGATGGCGAGCATCACCAGACCAATCTGATGGGCGGAAGCTTCGACTATCGCGGCGACCGCCTGCGCGCCTCGCTCGACGTCGCCTATCAGCGCGACATCGTGGACGATGAACGCCCGGAAATCTTCCTGGACACCACCACCGTGCCGAAGCCGCCCAAGGCCAGCGCCAATTACGGCCAGGACTGGACCTTCACCGATCTGCGCGATTATTTCGGCATCGCGTCGGTCGAATACGACATCGCCGACCATGTCACCGCCTATGCCAAGGTTGGCCTGCGCGACGGCACCGAACGCGGCAATTATTCCTCGCTGACCCTGACCGACGTAGCGAGCGGCGCCGGCGAAGGCTATGGCTTCTACGTGCCGCGCCATGACGACAATGAGAGCGTCGAAGGCGGCGTGCGCGGGCAGTTCATGACCGGCCCGATCAAGAACGAGGTCAATGTCGGCGGCACCAGCATCTGGGAGCTGAACCGCAACGCCTATTCCTTCAGCTATCCCGACTACGACACCAATCTCTACAACACCCAGCAGGTCCCGCTGCCGGCCAATATCTTCAAAGGCGGCGATCTCGCCTCGCCCTTCCCGATCACCCGCACCAGCATGCAAAGCGTGTATTTCTCGGACACGATCTCGGCCTTCGATGATCGGGTCCAGCTGATGGCCGGCGGACGCCAGCAATATATCACCGTGGTCGGTTACGATTACGGGACCGGGCTGCAGGACAGCCGCTACGACAAATCGGCCCTGACCCCGGTGGTCGGCTTCGTCTACAAGCCGACGGCCGAGACCTCGCTCTATTTCAATCGCACCGAAGGCCTGGCCGAGGGCCCGCAGGCTCCCTCCACCGCGATCAACGCCAACGAGATCTTCTCGCCCTATCGCTCGGTGCAGTATGAGACCGGCGGCAAATACGAGACGAATGGCGTCTCGGCGACCCTGGCCTTCTTCCAGATCGAGCAGCCGAGCTCCTACACCAACGCCCAGAACACCTTCGTGGTGAACGGCAATCAGCGCAACCGCGGCATCGAGCTGAACCTGTCCGGCGAGCCCCTGCCCGGCCTGCGCCTGATCGGCGGCGCGACCTACATCGCCACCACCCAGATCGACACGTCTGGCGGGACTTTGGACGGCAAGGCGGCGATCGGCGTGCCGGACTACATGGTCAATGTGAACGCCGAATACGATCTGCCCTTCCTGCAGGGCGCGACGGTCACGGGACGCGTCACCTATACCGGCGAGCAATATGTCGACGCCGCCAACTCGCTGAAGCTGCCGGACTGGACCACGCTGGATCTCGGCGCCCGCTACGTCTTCCTCGCCGCGCGCAATCCGGTGACGGTGCGCTTCGGAATCAACAATGTGACCGACACGTCCTATTGGTCCTCGGCCTTCGGCGGCTATCTGCTGCAGGGCGCGCCGCGCACCTACAAGCTGTCGCTGTCGGTCGATCTCTGACGCAGGTCCCTTTCAGCAACCGGCGGCACCCCATCGCGGTGCGGTCGGCGGCGAAATGGATGTCCTCATATAGCCTTGCAATATGAAGCCTCAGGCATAATCTGCGGGAACGGACGCACCAGCCCGGACGTGTCTCCTTCTGGTCCAATTCCAAATGCCTGGAGATCCTGTATGAGCAAGACCGCCGCCGAATTCATGGCCGAGACCCTGCAGAAGGCCGGAGTGAAAAGGGTCTATGGCGTGGTCGGAGATTCCCTCAACGGATTCACCGACGCCCTGCGCCGCATGAAGGCCATCGACTGGATCCATATGCGCCATGAGGAGGCTGGCGCCTTCGCCGCCGGCGCCGAGGCCCAGCTGACCGGGCAATTGGCGGTCTGCGCCGGAAGCTGCGGCCCGGGCAATCTGCATCTGATCAACGGGCTGTTCGATTGTCACCGCAACAGGGTGCCGGTGCTCGCCATCGCCGCCCATATCCCCAGCACGGAAATCGGCATCGATTATTTCCAGGCGACCCATCCGGAGAGCCTGTTCAAGGAATGCAGCCACTATGTCGAGCTGGTCTCGAAGCCGTCGCTGCTCCCGCAGATTCTCGAACGCGCCATGCGCACCGCGATCGCCCAGCGGGGCGTCGCGGTGGTGGTGATTCCCGGCGACGTCGCGCTGGGCCTGATCGACGCGAAGGTGCCGAACTGGCTGGCGCCCCAGCCGCCGATCGTGGTGCCGAATGCCTCCGAGCTCGACCGCCTGGCCTCGATCCTCAATGCCAGCAGGAAAGTCACCCTGCTGTGCGGCGCGGGTTGCGCCGGCGCCCACGATGTGGTGGTCACGCTGGCCGAGCGCCTGAAGGCGCCGGTGGTGCACGCTCTACGGGGTAAGGAGCATGTCGAGCATGACAATCCCTACGATGTCGGCATGACCGGCTTCATCGGCTTCGCCTCCGGCTATCTCGCGATGAAGAATTGCGAGACGCTGGTGATGCTGGGCACCGACTTTCCCTATCGCCAGTTCTATCCCGAGCACGCGAAAGTCGTTCAGATCGATCTTAGAGCGGAAGCGCTCGGCAATCGCACGCCGCTCGAACTGGGTGTCGTCGGCGATGTGAAGGAAACGCTGGACCTCCTGTTGCCCCGCCTGGAACAAAAGACCGACCACGCGCATTTCGACGCCGCGGCGGCCAATTACCTCAAGGCCCGCAAGGATCTCGACGCCTTGGCGGAAAGCGGACCGAACAGCGACACCATACATCCGCAATATCTCTCGCGCCTGGTCAGCAAACTGGCCGACGACGACGCGGTCTTCACCTGCGATGTCGGGACGCCCACGGTATGGGCGGCGCGCTATCTCAAGCTGAACGGCCGCCGCCGGCTGCTGGGCTCGTTCAATCACGGCTCGATGGCCAATGCGCTGCTGCAGGCCATCGGCGCGCAGGCCGCCTTTCCCGGACGCCAGGTGGTGTCGATGTCGGGCGATGGCGGTTTCTCGATGATGATGGGCGACTTCATCACCCTCAGTCAGCAGAACCTGCCGGTGAAGGTGATCGTGCTCAATAACGGGACGCTGGGCTTCGTCGAGCTGGAGATGAAGGCCAACGGCTTCCTCGATACCGGCTGCGACCTCAGGAACCCCAATTTCGCCGCCATGGCCGAGGCGATGGGCATCCGCGGCATCCGCGTCGAGGATCCGAATAAATTGGAGGCGTCCCTGACCGAAGCCTTCGCCCATCAGGGCCCGGTCCTGGTCGATGTGGTCACCGCCCGCCAGGAGCTGGTGATGCCGCCCACCATCGGCGCCGACGAAGCCCGCCATTTCGGCCTGTTCCTGCTGAAGGCGGTGATGGATGGCCGGGCCCGTCAGGTCCTCGACCTGGCCAAGGTCAATCTCACCCGCTGAACGTCGGCAGCCCCCGCGTTAATCGTTGATGAACCGCGCCCCCGTTCTGTTCCTGAAAGCATGAAAGGGGTTTTCGACGATGTATTTTCCCGCCGCCCAAATATCGGCGTGATAATCCTCGGCCGGCAAAATTGATCCGAACCGATGCATCTTCGCCAGCACGGTCAGGATCGCCTGGTCATGACGATGCTCGACGAAACCCTCGGAATTCGGAGCGACAGAGACCGTATCGTCGAGCAGGGAATAGCCCCGAGCCGCCATCAGCTCCGCCCAGTGGCTCACGAAAAGCAGCGATTTCGCCGTTTTCCGGAAGAAAAGCAGCCCGGATTGCAGCTGATCTTCAAAGTAAATTTCGGAATTCGGCGCGATCGAGAAATACGCGAACACATCGCCTTTCGTCCATTTATGGATGGGATGAGTTATCTCAAAAGCTAAGAATTCAGCCCGCTGCACTTCGTCCAGATAGCCGCGAAATTTCGCCGCGCCGCCCTTGCTGATTTCGAAGCCGGCATCGGCGTAAAGCAGAATTTCGCCCTCGGGAAGCGTCTTCAAAACCTCCAGAATTATGAATGGCTTCCACATCCAATAGCCGAAGCCTCGCGCATTCGCGCGAATGAAGTCCCGATGTGTTTCGAACCATTTGGACGAAAGCTTCGGCAAATCCTCTTCATGGAAAGTTTGAACGGAGGCGAACCATCCCGTTTCCCTCGCTTGGACGGCAATCCGCTGGCCGGCTGCCCGATAAGTCTCGTTTCCGTCGCCGAAAGTAATGAAATGAACGCCCTGCGTCACACCAGTCATCGAGCCCCCAACAGCATTGGCCCGACAAGTCTAGCAGATACGCGCCGCTTTGCGACGCGATCCGCTAGACAGGCCTGCAACCTTGTCGAGCCCGATCGAATTGCCGGCAATTAAAAGGAACCGCGTCCCTTCGGGGATGGTTGAGGGGAGCGAGACCGCCAGCGCAGGAGCGTGCCCATGAAATCCATTCTCTCCATTCCGCATCAGCTCGACCGCGCGTCGATGTCCTGCCGGGCGATCATCGAGACGCCGAAGGGCTCGCGGACAAAGTTCGACTATGATCCGGAGACCGGCCTGTTTCTGCTGGACAGGATCCTGCCCGCGGGCATGAGCTTCCCGCTCGATTTCGGCTTCATCCCCTCGACCAGGGCGGAGGATGGCGATCCGGTGGACGTTCTCGTGCTGCATGACGAGCCTATCCCCGTCGGCGTGCTGCTGGAGGTGCGGCTGATCGGCGTGATCATCGGGGAACAGCGGGAAGACGACGGCGTCACGGTCCGCAACGACCGGCTGATCGGTGTCAGCAAGGCCTCCTATCTCCATCAGCACCTCACCGATGCGCAGCAGCTTACCGAGACGTTCCTCGATCAGCTCGCCCGCTTCTGGGTCAATTACAACGAGCTGAGGGGCCGGAAATTCGACAGCAAGGGCATCCACGGCCCCGGCGAAGCGGCAGCGCTGATAGAAGCCGCCAGCTCCCCTTGAGCCCGCTCTTTCCTCGGCGGTTCCCGGCAAGAAAGAGGGGAACCGGCGCCCTTGCGAGCAGGTTGGGGAAGAAGCCACCACATCGCGGGAGACCGTCACATGTCCCATTCGTCATCCCCCTCCGACTCGAAGCAGGAACAATCGGCGCGCACCTTGCGGCACGCCAATAAAGCCGGCAAGGACGCCGATCACAGCCGCTCCGCCGACGCGCAACACGACTTGTCTCGACCGGAAAACGCCAAAGGCCGGCCGGCGCCGGATGGCCAATCCAACGCCGCCAATGATGGCGGCGCTTAACCCCCCTATCCCCGCAATCAGACAGAGGTCCTGGAAATGAACCAGAATGCCATCGAGTTACTTAAGGCCGACCATCGCGAGGTCGACCATCTGTTCGAGCAATTCCAGTCGGCCCGCGGCCGCCAGCAACGCAAGAAGCTGGTCAAGCAGATCGCCACCGCGCTGAACGCTCACACCATCATCGAGGAAGAGATCTTCTATCCGGCCTGCAGCAAGCATGGCATCGAGGAGGACGATCTCGACGAGGCCCAGGTCGAGCACGACACCATCAAGCTGCTGGTGCGCGAATTGATGGAGGGCAGCCTGGACGATGATTATTACGACGCCAAGATGACGGTGCTGTCCGAATATGTAAAACACCATGTCGGGGAAGAGGAAGAGCCGCAGACGGGCATCTTCGCCCGTGTCGAAAAGACCGACCTCGATCTCGACGAACTGGGCCGTGAGCTCGAGGACCGCAAGGACCAGCTGATGGAGCACGCGGAACGACTCACCGAGCGCCCGCCGCGCATCCGCTCCCTCACCCTGGGCCGCACGCGCGGCCACGATTCCGGGCTAAGGGAACGTGATGACCGCGACCGCGGCTACGCCGCTGAGCGGGATCAGGGCCATGGCGGCTGGTACGGCGATCCGCGCGGCCATGCCGACGCGTCCCGCCGCGGCTGGCGCCACCGCGACCACTGAACCCGACAAAGCCGTGCTGGCGGGGAGCGCCTCGCTGATGGTCCTGAGCGCCCAAGCCCAGGTGCCCACGCCGGCAGCGGCGATTACACCAACCTCGGCAGCGGCGATTGCACCAACCCCGGCACCGGCGATCGCGCTACCCATGTCCTGTTGATCGACGGCAGTGGCGACCAGCCGATGGCCGAACCCTCTGATCACGGAACCGGGACAGCGCTAAGGCGTTGAATAGGTGGATCAATGGGTGGGAGCCGCCATGTCCCTTCGAAATCCGCTGCCGGCTCTGCTGCTGGTCTTCTCGGCCCCGGCCTGGGCCGCCGAGGAGGGAGTGCTCGATCCGCAAGGCCCGGTCGCCGCCGCCGAGCGCACCATCCTGGTCGACAGTCTCGGCATCATGCTGGCGATCGTGCTGCCGGTGATCGTCGCCATCCTCGCCTTCGCCTGGTGGTTCCGCGCCTCCAACCGCCGCGCCGTTCATCTGCCCGACTGGGAATATTCCGGCCGCATCGAAATGGTGGTGTGGTCGATCCCCGCCATGACGATATTCCTGCTGGGCGGCCTTGGCTGGGTCGGCGCGCACGATCTGGATCCGCCGAAGCCTCTGAACCAGGATAAGCCGCTGGTGATCGAGGCGGTCTCGCTCAATTGGAAATGGCTGTTCATCTATCCCGACCAGGGCGTGGCTAGCGCCGGACGTCTGGTGATTCCCGCCGGCAAGCCCATCGAGTTCCACGTCACCTCGTCGGGCGTCATGAACAGCTTTTTCATTCCCCAGCTCGGCAGCCAGATCTACGCCATGGCCGGCATGACGACGCGAGTCAATCTTCAGGCCGACACTCCCGGATCCTATGCCGGCCTGTCCGCCCAGTTCAGCGGCGACGGCTTTTCCGACATGCGATTCTCCGCCGACACCGTGCCGCCCGATCAGTTCAGCCAATGGGTCGACGAGGTGCATCGCAGCGCGCCCGCCCGCCTCGACCAGGCGGCCTATGCCGCTCTGGCCAAGCCCGGCGTGCTGGTCCAACCGGTCTCGTTCGGCGCCGTCGAGCCCGATCTGTTCGAGCATGTGCTGCGCGCCGCCGTGCACGGCCAGATGAGTCACCCCTCGCATCCGCCCCTGAACAAGGAGTCCGATTGATGCTCGGCAAGCTGAGCTGGAGCGCGATCCCCATCGACGAGCCGATCGACATGATCGCCTCGATCGTGATGATTCTGGCCGTCGCCGGGATCCTCGCCTGGGTCACCGTGAAGGGCCATTGGCGGTATCTGTGGACGGAATGGTTCACCTCGGTCGATCATAAGCGGGTCGGGATCATGTATTGCATCCTCGCCCTGGTGATGCTGCTGCGCGGCTTTGTCGACGCTTTGATGATGCGCTCGCAACAAGCCCTGGCGGCCGGCGGCGCGCAGGGCTATCTGCCGCCCGAGCATTACGACCAGATCTTCTCGGCGCACGGCACCATCATGATCTTCTTCATGGCCATGCCCTTCATGATCGGACTGATGAATTTCGTGCTGCCGCTGCAGCTCGGCGTGCGCGATGTGGCCTTCCCGACACTCAACTCGGTCAGTCTCTGGCTCAACGCGTCGGGCGTGCTGCTGACCAACATCTCGCTGGTGGTGGGTGAATTCGCCCGCACCGGCTGGCTGGCCTATCCACCGCTCTCCGAGATCGAATTCTCGCCCGGCGTCGGGGTCGATTATTATCTATGGGCGCTGCAGATCTCCGGGGCCGGCACCTTGCTGACCGGGATCAATTTCGTCACCACCATTCTGAAAATGCGAGCACCGGGCATGAGCTATATGCGCATGCCGGTCTTCTGCTGGACGGCGTTGGCCTCGAACCTGCTGATCGTCGCCGCCTTTCCGGTGCTGACCGCGACCTTCGCCATGCTGCTGCTCGACCGCTATATCGGCTTCCATTTCTTCTCCACCGACGCCGGCGGCAACGCGATGATGTATATCAACCTGATCTGGGTGTGGGGGCACCCGGAGGTCTACATACTGGTGCTGCCCGCCTTCGGCGTGTTCTCCGAGGTGATCTCGACCTTCTCCGGCAAGCCGCTGTTCGGTTATCGGTCGATGGTGGCGGCGACGCTGGCCATCTGCATCCTGTCCTTCGTCGTCTGGCTGCATCATTTCTTCACCATGGGGGCCGGCGCCGACGTCAACGGCTTCTTCGGCGTCATGACGATGATCATCGCCGTCCCCACCGGGGTGAAGATCTTCAACTGGCTGTTCACCCTCTATGGCGGACGGGTGCGCTTTTCCGTGCCGATGCTGTGGACGCTGGGCTTCATGGTCACCTTCCTGATCGGCGGCATGACCGGCGTGCTGCTGGCGGTGCCGCCGGCCGATTTCCAGCTGCATAACAGCGTGTTCCTGGTGGCGCATTTCCACAATGTGGTGATCGGCGCCGTGCTGTTCGGCGCGCTGGCCGGCTACACCTACTGGTTCCCCAAGGCGTTCGGCTTCCGCCTGCATGAGGGATGGGGCCGGGCCGCCTTCTGGTGCTGGCTGATCGGGTTCTATGTCGCCTTCATGCCGCTCTATTATCTCGGACTCGAGGGCATGACGCGGCGCATGCAGCACTACCAGGACGCCACCTGGCAGCCCTGGCTGCTGGTGGCGGGCCTGGGCTCGCTGATCATCCTCGCCGGCATCGGCTGCCTGGCCATCCAGCTCTACGTCTCGATCAAAAACCGCGAGAGTCTGCGCCAGGGCGCCGACGATCCGTGGGACGGCCGCACCCTCGAATGGTCGACGCCCTCGCCCCCACCGGCCTGGAACTTCTCGGTGCTGCCCGAGGTGGAAGGCGAGGACGCCTATTGGCGCATGAAGCGGACCGCGCGCGAGCAACGCGAAGGCATCGTGCCGGCGCCCGACTACCAACCGATCGAGATGCCGCTCAACAGTCCGACCGGCTTCATCACCGCCTTCTTCGCCGTGATCACCGGCTTCTCGCTGATCTGGCACATCTGGTGGCTGGTCTGGCTCGGCCTGCTGGGCGCCTTCGCCACCATTCTGGCCTTCGCCTGGCGCGACGAGGAGGAAATGGAGATCCCGGTCGCCGAGTTGATCAGCTTCGACCGCCGCCATCGGGAGGGTGCGCGATGACCGCCGCCGTCACCCATGGCGTTCCCGTCGGCGGCCACGAGTCCGGCCCCGCCTCGAAACGCGTCATCGTCGCCTATGGCTTCTGGATCTTCCTGCTCAGCGACATCGTGATGTTCTCGGCGATCTTCGCCACATATGCCGTGCTGAGCCGCGCCACCGCCGGCGGACCGTCGGGGACGGATCTGTTCAGCCAGGGTACGGTGGCGATCGAGACATCCTGCCTGCTGGCCTCGAGTTTCCTGTGCGGCATGATGTCGATGGCCGTGTCGCGCGGCGACTATCGCGGCACCTATATCGGCGGGGCCTCGACCTTCCTGCTCGGCGCCGCCTTCCTGGCCCTCGAGATCCGCGAATTCGCCGGCATGGTGGCGCAAGGCGCGACGCCCGAGCGCAGCGCCTTCCTGTCCGCTTTCTTTACCCTGGTCGGATGTCACGGGGCCCATGTGGCGGTCGGATTGGCATGGCTGATCGTGATGATGGCGCTGGTGCGGTCCAAGGGCTTCCGGCCCAACATCCGCCGCCGCCTCGCCTGCTTCAGCCTGTTCTGGCACGCGCTGGATATCATCTGGGTGGCGCTGTTCACCATCGTCTATCTGATGGGGATGCATAAATGAGCACAGATCCGATGGACCGGGCGCCCGGCGACGACACCACGGTCGGCGAGGACGAGGCCCATGCCTCCGACCTGCGCCCCTATCTGATCGGCCTTCTGCTGGCGGTGGTCCTGACCGCCACCTCCTTCTGGGCGGCCAATACGTCGGTGCTATGGCCGCCCGGCGTGCCGATCGGACTGGTGGTGCTGGCGATCGCCCAGATGGGGGTGCATCTGGTCTTCTTCCTGCACATCACCAGCGGCCCGGACAACACCAACAATGTGCTGGCATTGGCGTTCGGCGTGCTGATCGTCGCGCTGATCGTGATCGGCTCGCTGTGGATCATGTCAAATCTCAGCGGGATCAGTTTGTTGCCTTGAGGTGAGAATCCCGTTTTAGAGGGATGAGCGATTACTCGACCGACGCTGCCAAGCCATCCGCCCGTGGGCGCGCAAGCGCGCAGCCCTCCATGTGAACACGGGGAACCTGAAGGTCCCCCATGTCCACATTACGGGCCCTGGAAAAGAGAAAAATAAAAGCGCCGATCAGCGCCGCGCCGGCATTCCAGGCTGCTCCGCGGGAGAAGGTTAGAAGCTGTAGCGCAGCCCCACCGTCGGCGAGACGGTATCGTTGTGGAGATAGCCCGAAGCCAAACCGCCGAGCACCTGCGAGTAGGCGACGCCGGCATAGGCGTCGAACTTCTTGCTGAAGTGATAATCGGCAACCAGCGAGAGAACGTTCTCCTGGCCCGAGCAGGTGCCGGACTGGGTGCCGCTGCAGCCGGCGGTGGAGCCGGTGCCATAAGAGTTCTGGTTCACATAATACCAGGCGGCGTCGAACTCGATCTTGGGCGTGGCGAAATAGCGCCCGCCGACCCAGGCATATTGCAGCACGCGGGTGCGTGGGAAGGCGTCATTGTTCACCACGGCGCCCGTATAGCCCATATCGTCGAAACCGACCGCCAGCGGCGAGGCCGGATTGCTCGACGCGATATGCTCGTAGCCGGCGAACAGGCTGGCATTGGCCGCCAGATTGTAGCGCGCCGCCAGGGTGTAGACGGTGTCGTCATGCACCGTGAAGGCCAGGGAATCCGAGGTCGAATAGCCGAGGCCGGTAACCGTCAGCATCTGCGCGGCGGACAGGGCGCTGGCATTGACCTCGTCCTTCTTGTGGGTCAGCACCGCGTCGACCGACAGGCCGCTGACATCGACGCCGACATCGGCGCCATAGCCGGTGTCGTCGCGGCCGAGCGAGCCGGCGAAGCCGTAATTCAGCCCCGCGCGGAACGGACCGTAGGACACCAGATATTTGACCGAATTGTCCCAGCGGCTGTCCTCGGTGGAGCCCCCGCCCGCGGCCGTGCCCGAGAAGCCGATCAGCGAGAAGGCGTAGGAATTGTAAAGTGGGTCGTAGGTGCTGATGGCGTCGTTCTGCAGCGTGGTCTGG
>Ga0302314_10001599_pt1 | contig 42202 bp, 39 predicted proteins | sample III_Palsa_N2_3_FD_200533 | JGI IMG/M metagenome (GOLD analysis project Ga0302314, IMG submission 200533) | Peat permafrost microbial communities from Stordalen Mire near Abisko, Sweden - III_Palsa_N2_3 | ecosystem: Environmental > Terrestrial > Soil > Palsa > Peat permafrost | place: Sweden... | reverse complement strand
GCGGCATCGCGCCATGGGCGAGCCCGCCAGCTCGGTTGAAAAGCGCGGGCTCGCCCACCCCCACCTTGGCGTCAGTGGCCGCCATGAACTAACATTGAAACTGGATCACCCCTCGGGGGCAGGCCACAGTCATTTGGGGCCTTCTACGCGCGCGACCCTTTTGAGGGTGTGCGCTCTGCCAAATTTGAGCGTTTCACTAAACTTCGATCAGGCACCTTACCCCCAATCACGTCGGGCCGAATGTGACCGCGCTCTTCTCGATCCACGCGTCGCTAGTTCGACGGCGGTGCTGGGCTCTGGCCTGTGAGATTCCAGGGATCGTCGCGCGATGGCGTAAATTTCCATCCGCGCGTTGAGGCTGGATCCTTTGGCGGATGACGGTCGCGCAGCGCAGCCAAATCGGCGTTGGAATTGAGTTGAGGCATTGGCTCCCAGGCTGGCGGCTCGTCGGTTAGGTCGCCAACTTCGACGCGACTCCATGTGCGCCCCGTCGCCGTATCGAGCAGGATGGTGTCGCGCTCCACCTCTGAGCTATGGACAATCACGTAACGGCCAGCCTGCGGAATTCCCGCGGCGGCTGGGGCGGTCGAGTTCGCCCTCGTCCCGCCGGTAGGCACCAATCTTTCGCACCCGAACAAACACGCGGTTAGTAACGCCAAGGCAACCAGGCGCGGAAAGCCTATGGCCACCTAAAACTTCCGTTCCTTGTTCGGGTCGTAGGCTCGACAGTCCCCGCGAAACCCGAAATCGCGGTGCCCGGCAATCTCGATCCGACCGGTGACACGGTCGATGCTCACTGACGGCTTGTTGACGAAGTTCATTGAAAAATGGCCGCTGATCTCCCGATTAGTGACGGACAATGGGGAGATCGCTCGCCAGCCCTCCTGATCGCCGCTGTGCAGCGGCGGGAGCATCCGGCGCGGTATTCGGATGCGACCCTGGTCGCCGGTGATGTCGACTAACACGTCGTCGTCAATGCGGGTCTCGTCGAAGGTCGTAATGGTCGCGCTCGCCGACCCCTGCATGTTGGCGAAACCGCCCCTATTGTCCGAGGCGGACGCCGAGTAGGATCCGGCCTCAGAGCCACGATGGGCGCGCGTGAACGATCCTTCGCCGGCGCACTGAAGGTGCAGCTCCAGAGATGAATCCGATGAAGCCTTCGGCGCCCCGGCATCCTGAGCTGACGCCGCTGCACAGGAGACAGCGAGGAGGCCACCCGCGATGGTGATGATTGTTCTCAATTCCGCGCCCCCGATTTCTCCGTCAGGCGATTAACACCGATCGGGACTGCCTAAGTTTGAAACTCAGCCTTGATAAAGATTCCATCCGATATGGAATAGGTAGCCCCCGACGACCGCAGCGACGCAAAATAGGATCGAATAGAGAATGAACATCAGGCATCCCGAAAGGACATCCTCGGTGTCCATCAATTTCCCCGCTTTCTGTAAGGTCCGCGCACCTTATCGCCGGCGGTGGCGTTGGAGTGCCGATTCGATCTTAAGGCGTAGTTCAGGGAACGCGCCAGTCAAAAGATTCACAGGAATCGAGGGGTTGGGTTTGTCGAAAACTCCAATTACGCCCAACATCGACTCGATCGCCCCATGAGTGCTCAGAGCGTCGTCTAGCAGTTGGACATCATCGACGGGACCTGCCAGGGCCTTCGCGGAGCAAAGATTCCGGCAACTCAAAATTGCCGCGGTTTTTCTCCGGGAGGCTGAATTTCAACCTGCGCCTGCGGCGACCCCCGTTCTCCCCGAACACGCGGCGAGGAATAGGGCCGTCACTACGGCCGCAGCGAACGGGCGGGAAGCTTGAAATCCCCTCATTTGGTATCGATATGGTATCGCAGCCAATTGGCCCACACGCCTCGACTCGTCTAAGCCATTGAAAAGAGTGGTGGACGCGGCTGGGATTGAACCAGCGACCCCTACGATGTCAACGTAGTGCTCTCCCGCTGAGCTACGCGTCCGCTCCGGCGCCCAGGATGGGGCATTCGGGAAGGCGCGGATATATCGGCGCGCCCTCTGGCTGGCAAGCATGCGCGGCAAGGTTTGACCAAGCCGCCCGGTTGGCGAATATGGCGTCATGAATGCCTGGGAGGCTCTGGCGCGGACACCGGAATGCGACCCCGACTCCCCCGTCGAGGTCGCTGCGGACGCCCCATACGAGATCATCCTGCCCGCCGTGACCGCCACGCCGCTGGTGTTCGCTTCGCCGCATTCGGGCCGCATCTATCCGACCGGCATGATGTCGGCCTCGCGCCTGGACGCCGACGCCATCCGCCGCTCCGAGGACGTGTGGGTGGATCAGCTCATCGAGGGGGCGCCTGAACTGGGCATCGGCGTCATCGCCGCCCGCCTGGCGCGCGTCTATCTGGATGTAAATCGCGAGCCGTGGGAGCTCGACCAAGGGATGTTTTCCGACGAGCTGCCGGCCTGGGCGCGGGGGCGCACGGCGCGTGTCGCCGCCGGCCTTGGGGCCATCGCCCGCATCGTCTCGGAAGGCGAGGAGGTCTACGCCCGCAAACTCACCTTCGCCGAGGCGCGCCAGCGGGTGGAGACGGTCCACGCCCCCTACCATGCCGCCCTGCGCGGACTGGTCGACCAGGCGCTGCAGACCCACGGGATCGCCATTCTGCTCGACTGGCACTCCATGCCGTCGGCGGCGGCGCGGCTGGCGGCCGGCGGATCCTGCGATGTGGTGCTCGGCGACCGCTTCGGCGGCGCCTGTGCGCCGAGCGTGGCGCGGGCTGTGGAGCGCGGCCTCAATAGTCTCGGCTATGCGGTGACCCGCAATGCGCCCTACGCCGGCGGCTACACCACCGAGTACTATGGCCGGCCGGCGCGGGGCGTGCACGCTCTGCAGATCGAGGTCAACCGGGCGCTCTATGTCGACGAGGCGACCCTCGAGCCAACCGCCGGCTTCGCCCGCCTCAAGGCGGATCTGGATCGGCTGTTCCGGACCCTGGCGGCGACCGACTGGTCCTGCGCCTAGAGCGCGTTGCGCAAAAGTGGAGGCCGGTTTTGCGACAAGAACGCGCTCAATCCATTGCGCGAAAGCGCGCGCCGGGCAAAAAAAATGGCCGCACCCGAAGGCGCGGCCAGTTCATTAGGGAGGAAACGCCCAGGAAGGGCAGAGTCGTCAGCGACGCCTCATAAGCCAGAGATTACGGTGCAACGCACAATGCGGCAAGCGGAAAAAACGTCGCAGGCCGACAAAATCGCTCCCATCCCGCTTAGTTTTTCTATTTCAACGCTTTATGACTTTATAGACTATCAAATCCGGCGCTGCGGGCGCGTGAAAATTGTTGCGGTGCACCACGATGGCGACGGCCTGTGTGGCTTCGGCCGCGATTCTCGCCTATATGCCCGCGCTCCCCTCCCTCCCCCACATCCCCATGTCCCTGCGCAACATCGCCATTATCGCCCACGTCGACCACGGCAAGACCACGCTCGTGGACCAGATGCTCGCCCAGTCCGGCGTGTTCCGCGCCAACGAAGCTCATGCCGAGCGGGCCATGGATTCCAACGACCAGGAGCGCGAGCGGGGCATCACCATCCTCGCCAAGGCGACCTCGGTGCTGTGGCATGGCGCGGCCGGCGAGACGCGCATCAACATCATCGATACGCCCGGCCACGCCGATTTCGGCGGCGAGGTCGAGCGCATCCTGGGCATGGTCGATGGCGCCCTGTTGCTGGTCGACGCCGAGGAAGGGGTCATGCCCCAGACCAAGTTCGTGCTCGGCAAGGCGCTGAAGCTCGGCCTGCGTCCCATCGTTGTGCTGAACAAGGTCGACCGGCCGCACGCCGACCCTGACCGGGTGCTCAACGACGCCTTCGACCTCTTCGCGGCGCTGGGCGCCAGCGACGAGCAGCTCGACTTCCCCCACCTCTACGCCAGCGGCAAGCAGGGCTGGGCGGCCGTGGAGCTGGAGGACGAGCGCAAGGATCTGGCGCCGCTGTTCGACAAGATCGTCGCCCATTTCCAGGCCCCCGCCGCCGAGGCCCGCGTCGGAGAGCCGGCCCAGCTCCTGGCGGTGCTGGTGGAGGCCGATCCCTTCCTCGGCCGCCTGCTCACCGGCCGGGTGGAATCCGGGCGGTTCACGCCCGGCATGACCATCCGCGCCCTGTCGCGCGAAGGCGTCGAGATCGAGCGCGGACGAGTGAGCAAGCTGCTGGCCTTCCGCGGCCTGAAGCGGGCGCCGATCGATGAGGCTCTGGCGGGCGACATCGTCGCCGTGGCCGGCCTCTCCAAGGCCACCGTCGCCGACACGCTCGGCGCGCTCGACGCCGAAGGGGCCCTCCCCGCCCAGCCGATCGATCCACCGACCATCGCCATCACCGTCTCGGTCAACGACAGCCCGCTGGCCGGTCGCGAGGGCGACAAGGTGCAGAGCCGCGTGATCCGCGAGCGCCTGCTGCGCGAGGCCGAGGCCAACGTCGCCATCCGCGTCTCCGAGACCAGCGAGAAGGACGCCTTCGAGATCGCCGGCCGCGGTGAACTGCAGCTGGGCGTCTTGATCGAGACCATGCGCCGGGAGGGCTTCGAGGTGTCGATCAGCCGGCCCCGCGTGGTGTTCAAGGCCGATCCGGAGACCGGCGCCCGGCTCGAGCCGATCGAGGAGGTGGTCATCGACGTCGACGACGACTTCTCCGGCATCGTCATCGAGAAGCTTTCCTCGCGCAAAGCCGAGCTCAAGGACATGGGTCCCTCTGGCGCCGGCAAGACGCGCATCACCCTCTTGGCCCCGTCGCGCGCCCTGATCGGCTACCAGGGCGAGTTCCTCACCGACACCCGCGGCTCGGGCGTGCTCAACCGCGTGTTCAGCCACTACGAGCCCTACAAGGGGGCGATCGAAGGCCGGCGCAACGGCGTGCTGGTCTCCAATTCCGACGGCGACACCAGCGCTTTCGCCCTGTGGAACCTCGAGGACCGCGGCGTGATGTTCGTCGGGGCCGGCGAGAAGACCTATCAGGGCATGATCGTCGGCGAGAATTCGCGCAGCGACGATCTCGACGTCAATCCGATGAAGTCCAAGCAGCTCACCAATGTGCGCGCCTCCGGCAAGGACGAGGCCGTGCGCCTCACCCCGCCGCGCCGGCTGACGCTCGAACAGGCGATCGCCTATATCGAGGAAGACGAGCTGGTCGAGGTGACGCCCAAGGCCATCAGATTGCGCAAGGGCGTGCTCAACCCCACCTTCCGCAAGCGTCGCGTCAAGGAAGACGCGTAGAGCGTTTCTCTCCCCCCTCTGGGGGGAGTACGCCCGAAGGGCGGGAGGGGGGCGACGCCGCGCGCCGGCGCTCCTTCACCAGCCCCCACCACCGCTTCGCGGTCCCCCTCCCCCAGAGGGGGAGGAGAGCGATAGCGCTGGCCCTCTCTCCCCCCTCTGGGGGGAGTGCGCCCGAAGGGCGGGAGGGGGGCGGCTGAGCGCATTACGTTCGCGGGATTGATGCGGCCTAAGAAATTCAAGCAAGATGCGCGCTGCATCATGGCGCTACGGATGGAGAGGCAATCCTAGTGGGGCACGCTGGCTACTCTGTTCTCGATCCAGAGTGGGGGATGGTCTCCCTCGGTTTATTAGGGGCAGTCTTTATTTCCCTGTGGCTTTGGCAAGCCCGCAAGGGATCGTTTGCCGCTAGAGGACAAACAGTTACGCGGAGCGGTCAACCTGGATCATATTGGCGGATAGTGACTTACCTGGTTATCGGCCTCCTCATGTGCGTGGCCGCCACGACGAAAGGCGCCCTGGAGCTCCTCGGCTATCAGCTGCCGATCTAACAGGGGCGGTCACCCCGGACGCAGCTCTCCTCGAGAAAGGTGAACCGCACCCCCCGCTTGCGGACGCCCGACCCCGCGCACTAGAAGCCCTGCCATGGCCAACGCCGTCTACGCCGCCCTGCCGACGACGATCTTCTCGGTCATGTCCGGCCTCGCGCGCGAGCACGGCGCCATCAACCTCGGGCAGGGCTTTCCCGACGAGCCGGGGCCGGAGGCCATCCGCCGCGCCGCCGCCGAGGCGGTGCTCAACGGCGACAACCAGTATCCGCCCATGCAGGGCATTCCCGCCCTGCGTGAGGCCGTGGCCCGCCACTACGCCCGCTTCCAGGGCCTCGACCTCGACTGGCGAGGCGAAGTGACCGTCACCTCCGGCGGGACCGAGGCCCTGGCCTGCGCCTTCCTGGCCCTTGTCGAGCCCGGCGACGAGGTGATCCTGTTCGCGCCGGTCTACGACGCCTATGCGCCCATGGTGCGCCGCGTGGGCGGCGTCCCGAAGATCGTGCGCCTGGAGCCGCCGGACTGGCGGTTCGATCGCGCCCAGCTCGAGGCCGCTTTCGGCCCGAAGACGCGGCTGGTGGTGCTCAACAATCCGCTCAACCCGACCGCGACGGTCTGCCCGGGGGAGGATCTCGCGCTCCTGGCCGAATTCTGCGTGCGCTTCGACGTCACCGCCATCTGCGACGAGGTCTGGGAGCAGGTGGTGTTCGACGGCGCCCGCCACCAGCCTCTGATCGGCTTCCCCGGCATGCGCGAGCGCACGGTCAAGATCGGCTCGGCGGGCAAGATGTTCGCCCTCACCGGCTGGAAGGTCGGCTTCCTCGTCGCCGCGCCCGCCCTCACCGAAGTGCTGGCCAAGGCCCATCAGTTCCTGACCTTCACGACGCCGCCCAACCTCCAGACCGCCGTCGCCTGGGGCCTCGACAATAGCGACGCCTGGTTCGAGGCCATGCCGACCGAACTCGCCCATTCGCGCGATCTCCTGGCCGGCGCGCTCCGGCGCGAAGGCTTCGCCACCCTCCCCTGCCAGGGCACCTATTTTCTCAATGTCGATCTCGCCGCCTCGGGCGTCGCCGAAGACGACATGAGCTTTTGCCTGAGAGCGGTGAAGGAGGCCGGCGTCGCGGCCATCCCCGTCTCGGCCTTCTACGAGGACGATCCGGTGCGCACCACCGTGCGCCTCTGCTTCGCCAAGCGTGGCCAGACCCTGGAAGAAGGCGCCCGGCGGCTGGCCAAGGCGCGGGAGCTGAGTTTCGGGGACAGTTTACTTAATTCCAACGCGGCGGAGCGCGGCCGCTCGCAAGGTCAGAATTAAGTAAACTGTCCCCGAAATTCGGGCGCCTGCCCGAAACGCCGCCACAGCCAGTCGACGGTGAGTTGGCTCTCGGCCAGGAGCCATTCGCGGAACCGTCTCACCTGCGGCCGTCCAAGCGTGTCGCCGCGGAACCGCGCGTGAAAGCCGTGCGCCGTCCACACGCCCGAGGCGGCGGAGAACGGCAGCGACAGGCGCTTCTCCTCCAGCAATTCGCTCACCAGACCGAGGCCGCAGATGGCCAGGCCGGCGTTGGCCAGGACCGCCTCCAGGACCGGCATGATGCGTTGGAAGCGGATGCCGCGCTCGGGCGCCGTCCGCCGGAGCTCATGGCCGCGGATCCAATCCGACCAATCCGGAACCGCCGGATCGTCCTTGTAGAAGTCGAGATGAAGCAGGGGAAAGCCTTCCAGCCGGTCACGGGGCGTCAACCCGGCGATCCGGGCCGTGTTCTCCGGCGACGAGATCGGCGCCACGTAGTCGTGGAACAGCAGGTCGCCGCCCGCGGCCGGACCGAAGGTGATTTCGCAATCGACGGGACCCAGCCGTAGCGGCGCATCGCCCTCGCCATTGATGCAGAAGCGCGTGTTCGGATGCGCGGCCCTGAACGCCGCGATCCTCGGGTTGAGCCAGAGGTCGGCGAAGTCGGAGGCGGCGGCGATGTGAATCTCCGATCCGCGCTGCAGATCCAGCAGCGCCGCGGCCGCTTCCAGCTCGCGGAACGCCGCGTTCAGATGGGCGATGGCAGGGTCCAGGGATGCCGTGGCCCTGAGACCGGATCGGCCACGCACCAGCAGATCGACTCCGAGATAGTCCTCGAGCGCCTTCACGCGCTGACCCACCGCGGCCGGCGTGATCCCCAGGATGACGGCCGCCGCCTGCAGCGATCCGGTGCGCAGCGCCAACTCTAGGGCCTGCAGCGAGCGGAGATGTGGCGTCGCGGGCATGACTCGAAACTAAAGTTGGGCTTTAGTCACCGCAAGATCATTTAGTTTGGCCGATCGGGCCGACAGGCGGAATATGCCAGCCGCGACATCGAAGCGGGTTGGGAGCGCCCTATGAAGCGATATCTCATCGAACGGGACATTCCCGGGATCGGCGGCATGTCGATCGTCGAGCTTTGCGGCGCGGCCCGGGCGTCGAACCGGGCGATCGAGCAGGTCGGCGGCGGGGTCCAGTGGCTGCACAGCTACGTCGCCGGCGACAAGACGTTCTGCATCTATCTGGCCGAGGGCGAAGAGGCCATCCACAAGCACGCGGAACTCAGCGGCATCCCGGTGACCCGGATCACCGAGGTGCCACAGATCATCGATCCGCTGACGGCCAACAATTGACCTGACGCGCCCGGGCGAACCCGCCTTCGCCAAGGTCAATTCAACAGCAAGGGAAAGACCATGAGAGCCATCCTCGTGGCGCTCTACAGCGCCTGCGCCTACCTCCTCTTCCTGGCGACGTTTCTGTACGCCATCGGCTTCGTCGAGGGCGTGCTCGTTCCCAAGACGATCGACAGCGGCGTTCCCGGCGATCTGTTGACGTCATTCGCCATCGACGCCGCGCTGCTCGGCCTCTTCGCCGTCCAGCACTCGGTGATGGCCAGGCCGGCGTTCAAGCGCGCCTGGACGCGCATCATCCCCGAGGCGGCCGAACGCAGCACCTACGTGCTTTGCGCCACCGCCGCGCTGGCCTTGCTCCTATGGCAATGGCGGCCGGCGCCTCAGATCGTCTGGTCGGTCGACGACCCGTTGTGGGCGGGCGTCATCCGGGTGGTTTCGTGGTCGGGATGGGCGCTCCTGCTGGCCAGCACATTTCTGATCAGCCATTTCCACCTGTTCGGCCTGAGCCAGGGGTTCTCGCGGATCCTCAAGCTTCGCGAGCCGGACACGACCTTCGTCACGCCGCTCTTCTATCGCTGGATCCGCCACCCTCTCTATCTCGGCTTCATCCTCGCCTTCTGGGCGGCGCCACGGATGAGCCTGGGCCATCTCTTCTTCGCCGTGGCGACGACCGGCTATATCCTGATCGGCATCTGGTTCGAGGAGCGTGACCTCGTCGCCCAATTCGGCGACCGCTATCTTCGCTATCGTCAGACCGCCGGTATGCTGCTGCCCAGGCTTCGGTCCCCGGCCATCGCTCGGGCGCCTCGTGAGACGCAAGTCTGATCAACCAGATTCAGGGAGACCCGCGGTGCCGGAACAGCTCACCTATCAAGGTCTTTTGGAGGCGTCGCGGCGCGCGAACTGGCGCGTCGACGACATCATCGGCGGCGAAAAGAAGCTCGATTTCACCAAATGCTTCCTGCCGGAGACCTTCGTCAGGGCCGGGTCGCTGGAATTTCTCGCCTCCGGCGAACGCCTGCTGCTCAATCACATCCGCTCGCGCGGTTACCTGGCGATGTTCGAGCTGCTCGAGCAGGTGATCGTGCCATTCATGTCCGACCAGGCTAGGGATGAGCCTGACGACGCGCCCTATCGCGCCCCCGCCCTGCGCAATCTCGTCCGCGAGGAGACCAAGCACCGCGAACTCTTCCGGCGCTTCCTGGCGGAGTTCGATGAGGGCTTCGGCGTCGAATGCGGATTCATCGGTCCGGCCCCGGACATCGTCGGCGCCTTTCTCGCGCACAGCGACATGGGGGTCACCCTGGCCGTGCTCGCCCTCGAGTGGATGTCGCAGGACCACTATGTCGCCAGCGTCAAGGACGACCGGTCGCTCGACCCGCAGTTCAAGAGCCTCCTGAAGCACCACTGGGAGGAAGAGTTGCAGCACGCGAGGCTGGATGAGCTCTTGTTGAAATCCATGGCCGCCGGCAGCGCGCCGCCCGAGATCGACCGCGCCGTCGACGAGTTCTTCGCCATCGGCGCCTTGCTTGACGCGGGGCTACGGGGACAGGCCCAGCTGGACTTGCAGGCGTTCCAGCGCGCCGCCGGGCGCACCTTGGCCCCGGCCGAGCAGGAAGCGTTCCTGCGCGGGCAGCATCAGGCGCTCCGCTGGACCTTCCTCGGGACGACGATGCGCAACGCCAATTTCCTGGATGTGGTCGAGTGCCTTGGCGCCGCCGCTCGCGAGCGTCTGGAAGCGGCCGCGGGCGCCTTCGCGATCAACTGATTTCGGGGACGCGAGCCTAAGGCGTCTCAGAATTGACCTCGCTCATGCTCTTGGTGGTGTCATCCTGGAAGATGACCTGGCCCGTACCGGCGTCGACGACGAAATAGCCGCACTTGGCGAAGCCTTCCTTGGTGAGAATATTGAGCATGCCCTCGGCGAACGTCTGGTCAGGCGTGCCATTTGTGGTCGCGGTCAGCGGCACACTGGATATGGTCACGAAGATACCGCCCTTGATCGCCCAGAAGACGACGTTGCGGGCCGGAAACGTGGTTTGCGGCCGGTGGACTGCCGCGGCGGCCGAACGGCCTTGTGAGGCCGAGTGGCCCTGTGAGGCGGCGAGCGCGCCGCTGAACCCAAGAGATGCGGAAACGACGGCGGCGAAGCCGATCAGTAGTCTGCTCTTCATGGTCAATTCCCCTGCCTGAGCACGGGAGCATGAAGAGAGTGTTCGAATCTGGCAATTGCGCACATTGGCGCACCTGCTGGGATTTCGGGGACAGTTTACTTAATTCCTGGACGGGGATGCGTATCGAGCCCCAACGGCGGGCGTGGAATTGAGTAAACTGTCCCCGAAATTCGGAGCCACGCTGGGTCGGCGACTATTCCACCGCCTTCAGGATGGTCTCGACGGCGGCCATGCGGGCGCGCACGTCGGACAGGTTGGCCTCCATGGCGGCCAGGCTGGTCGCGATCTGCGACTGAGCCGCCGAGGCGCTTTCCGCGAGCTGACGATAGGCGTCGTCGTTGGCCAGTCGCGCCCTCGCCTGCTGGACGGTCGCGTGGGAGCGCATTCCGAAGACGATCAGGATCGTCGCCAACGGCAGCACCAGGGTCAACAGGTAGAAGATTGCGGTCATGGGGATCCCCTAGGTCTCGGGTTTGGCGGTGAGGGTCTTGGCCGCCTCGGCGACAGCCGCCGGCGTGAGGTGAAAGGCGAATTCGGTGACTTCGAAATAGTTGAGCGCCTTGCCGTCCTGGGACAGCTCCAGCTTGCTGGTCACCAGGCCGGCGTCCTCCAGCTTCTGCAGATGCAGATGCAGCAGGGGCCGGCTGATGCCGATCTCGCGCGCCAGCTGGCTGACATAGTTGCGACCGCCGCTGGCAAGCGCCGCGACGACCCGCATACGGTGCGGATTGGCCAAGGCGGCCAGGGTCGCCAGGAGCCGGTCGCCTTCCGTCGTGGTGTCGCTACGCGATTTCATATGTCAGAAATATCTGACGCATGTCAGAGAATCAACCGATTATTCACGACGGCTTGAGCGGGATTTCGGGGACAGTTTACTTAATTCCATGCCCACCATCGCAAGGCGGCGAGCACCACCGTCCCGGAATTAAGTAAACTGTCCCCGAAATCCGAAATCCGAAATCCCCTCACCACGCCCGCCGCCGTGCCCTCGCCTCCTCTTCGCGCCGCAAGCGATCCCAGTCCCACGCCAGCGGGTCCCGCCGCGGGGGCGGCGCGGGCTCCGGGGCCGGGAGCGGCCGGCTCATGCAGGCGTAGCGGGTTTCGTCGGCCACGTGATCCTCGGCATGGGTGTCCAGGTCCTCCATCCGCTGCCGGTCGTGCTGCAGAACCGGCACCGTGCGGAGAAACTCGCGGCAGGTCGCGAACACATAGAGCATCGGCCGGCCGCCCTCGCCCTTGATCCGGGCCCGCATCTGGTCCCAGCCGGAGAGCGCGCCGGCTTTCCCCACCCGGGTGTTGTCGGCCGCGATGAAGTGGACGCCGGCCCTGGCCATCCGCTCGGCGTGCGAGGGGCCGCCGTCGCGCCGGAAGATCGCCGGGTCGGCCACTGCCCGCCACATCGTCTCGCCCGCCTCGCGCTCGCGGATGCCGGCCGCCACCTCCTCGGCGGTCAGGCGCAGGCCCTGGTTCGGCCCGGTGGCGCCATACCATTCGCGGTAGCGCACCAGCGCCCCGCGCGGCAGGATCCGGCCGTCGTGCGCCATATCGTCGGTGATGACGACCCACCAGCCCACCGAGAACGGCGAGGCGTAGCCCCAGTCGAACGACCGGATGCGCGTCCAGCGGGGGGGCGGCGTGAACGGCTTGATGATGTTGGCGTTCGACCAGCCGTCGAAGAAGGCGCCTTCGACGATGTTCCAGTCGCCCTCCAGCCAGGCCCGCACCAGCTCGGCCGAGCCGCTGCGCCCGAGCCTCGCCACATAACCGGGGTCGCTCCTCAGCAGGGCCGGATTGTCGGAGAGGCGCGCCGGCACGAACATGCGGTCGAGCGTCATCTCGCCGCCGTCGAAGGGATTGCGAAAGGTCTCGGTGACCAGCGCGTAGGGCCCGGGGTCGATGTGCCGCGCCTTCACCCAGTTGTGGCCGGCCCCGCCGGGATTGCAGGTGGCGCGGAAGCGGCATGGGGCGCCGACGGCGCTGCGCAGCGTCGCCTTCAGCTTGTCGACCGGCGCCGGGCTCGGGAACTGGGTCAGCTCCTCGACATACACTCTCGTATAGTCGTGACCCTGGTAGAGGTCGGCGTCGGCGTCGTTGTCCAGGTGGCGGAAATACAGCACCGCGCCGGTCGGCCATTCGAAGCACGACCGCGCCCGGCGCCACACCGCCCCCTGGGCGCCGAAGATCTGCCGCGCGCGGGCGATGGTCGGCTCCAGCGCCGTGCGCGTGCGCCGCACCAGCAGGCCCTTGGCGGCCGCGTTGCACGCCCGGGCGTGCAGGGCGAAATCCCCCAGCGAGGCGTCGGTCTTGCCGCCGCCGCGCGCGCCGCCATAGACGGTCTCGAAGGCGGGGCTGGTGACGAACGCCGCCTGCGGCGGCCCTTGCGGCCGCCAGGTCAGGCCGCCCGGGGCGCGAACGTCGCCAGCCATTCTTCCCGCGTCATCTCGAAGGAGGGCGCGACCTCGTCGATCGGCAACAGGCGCTTCAGCCGCGCCGCCTCGGCCAGCAGGTCGCAGGCTGCCTTCATCGCCGCGGCGCTCCCCATCGCCCGCGCCTTGTCGGCCGTTTCCACCAGCCGCTCGATGATCGGGATCAGATCCGGTCGCTCGGCCTGACTCAGCGCGCGTTTGTGCTTCGCGATCCGCTCCTGGAAATCGGCGCGATGGAAGCGCTTGTACATCGCGTTGCTCTTCGGCTTGTAGCCGGCCGCGATTCCGGCCCGGCATATCGCCAACCCCTTGGCGCAGCCGAGCGCAAAGGTGTCGAGTTCTTCTTCGGTGGGCGTGGGCATGCGCGACCCCTGACTTGCAATACGCAATTATTGCGAATTGCAGACCTCAAGTCAAGGGTCCCTTCTCCCCTTGCGGGAGCAGGGGGGAATTCGGGGACAGTTTACTTAATTCCGGAACGGTGGTGCTCGCCGCCTCTCAATGGCGGGCATGGAATTAAGTAAACTGTCCCCGAAATCCCCGGACCGCGGCCGTCCCGGCCGCATTTCAGCAGGGGAAATCTCAGCTCGTCGAGCCGCCGTCGATGACGATGGTCTGGCCGGTCATCCAGGCGCCGGCCCGCGAGGCCAGGAACACCGCCGCGCCGGCGATGTCGTCCGGCTCGCCCAGACGGCGCAGCGGGGTCCTGGAACTGGAGCGCGCCTCGGCCTCCGGGGTGTCCCACAGCGCGCGGGCGAAATCGGTCTTCACCAGCCCCGGCGCGATGCAGTTGACCCGGATGTTGTGGGGCGAGAGCTCCTGGGCGAGATTGCGCGCCAGCTGCATGTCGGCCGCTTTCGAGATGCAATAGGCGCCGATGACGCCGCTGCCGCGCAAGCCGCCGACCGACGAGACGATGACGATCGCGCCGTCGCGGCGCTGGGTCATCTCCGGCGCGACCAGCTGCACCAGCCAGTGGTTGGAGATGACGTTGTTGGCGAGGATCTTCTGGAAGGCGTCGTCGGAGATGCCGCTCATCGGCCCGTAGTAGGGGTTGGAGGCGGCGTTGCAGACCAGGATGTCGATCTTGCCGAAGGCGGCTCTGGTCTCCTCGACCAGGCGGCTGAGGTCGTCCTTGGATGAGATGTTGGCCGGGACGGCGATGGCGGCGCCGGGGTGTTTGGCGTTGATCTCCGCCGCCACCGCCTCGCAAGCGGCCCCTTTGCGCGAGGAGATGGCGACCTTGGCGCCATGCTCCGCGAGCCGCTCGGCGATCGCTTTGCCGATGCCCTTGGTCGAACCGGTGACGATGGCGACTTTGCCGGCGAGATCGAACAGCTCCAAGAACGCCTCCCTCAAACAGTCGTTTGATTTGGAGGCGCCTTAGGCCGGGCGGCTGGACCGGTCAAGCACGCCTCAATGGCGCGAATAGACCGCCAGGGCGTGCTCGATGCCGTACTCGAGGTGACGTAGATGCGGCGGCGACTTGGGGGCCGGCACGAGTTGCTCGCCGCGGCCCGCCTCGGCGACCATGCGGCGCAGGGCTTCGAACGCCTGATCCGGACGGTCGAAGTCGAGATCGGCGAGATCGACCTCGATCCCGGTCTGAGAGCGCGAACGCGAAAGTTGGGTCACGGTGCGGTAAAACGCTCTCGGAAACGGCATACTGGAAGCCCCTCGGGTCATGACTGCGGCGTTGCGCCGGAACACCGCCAAGAAACACCATCGCGCCGCGCGCCGCATGGCCGCCAAGCCGATGATTTGCCGATGATTGACCGATGGGCGGAATGTTTCCGGAAAGGGGCGCTACGCGCGGGACCCGATGGAGCGGTTCTTTCCGTTTGCTCCACGAACCTCACCCGACGGCGCGATCCCGCCTCGGCAGCGGGGTGACCTCCGGCGGCAGGGGCGCGACGCTCCCGTAGACCCGTAAGGGGTCTCTCAAATCGGCGCCCGGGCGGCGCTGATGCGGCGGCACCCGGCTGGCGCGCCACGCCTCTAGACGCGCCTGGCCTACGACCCGGCGCAACGCCGCGAACAGGTCCACGGGATCACCGAGATTGAGATCGCTGAGATCGACCCCGAAGCTCTCCAGCGCCGAAGACGGCGGCGCCTGGCTGGGCGCCTCGGTTGGCCGCGACCAGGCGGCCAGAATGCGCTCCAACAGCCTTCGAATCATCGCGAGGAGGCCATGAACCCTGATGGGGGTTTGGGCCCAAACGCCGCCCGCGAATACTTACGGCGGGGAGTGACTGAAAGGGTTCATCGGCGCAATAACGACGCGCCGGATTTTACGACTGTTTACACGCCGATTTCCGACTCCGGCGCAGTCTTGGCGCGCCGGCGGTAGGACTTCGGCTTTTTGGCGGAATCGGTCCTGAGCAGCACCAGTTGCTCGCCCTTACCCGACTCGGCGACCACCCTGCGCAAAGCCTCGAGCGCCTGCTCGGGGCGGTCGAAGTCCAGATCGGCAAGGTCGATCTCGACCGCTTGCGCCGCGCGGGCTTTGAGAGGCGGCGGGGCAGCCGAGAGGTGGTCGGCAAGCTCGCTCTCGACCTGAACCGGCGCCTCGGTATCCGCCTGAGGGCGCGGGCGCGAAAGATTGACCACGGCGCGATAGAAAGCTCTCGGAAACGGCATGCTACCAACCTCTGGGGGCTTTGACTCCGGCTTTGCGCCGGTACGCTGCACAGGGAAGCTTAACCACAGAGAAGCTTAACAATCGGTTCACCGCGACGGCGGCGAGCCGATGTACTGACGATGCTTCGCCGATTCGGGACCGGCGGCTACTCTCAGGCGATTCGGCGGAAAGTCTCGCCGTGCATCACCGGAGCCTCGGCGGCCAGACGGCGCAACGCCTCGAGGGTGTCGACCGGACCACCGATATCGCCGACGTCGACCCGCATCGCTTCGAGTCGTGAAAGCATGGCCTTTGCAACGGCCGCGGCTTTCGGGTCCGCCGGGTGGCCAAGGACAACGCGCCCTGTGGCCCAGGACTTCGAAAACATCGTGGATCCTCTTCCGCGCCGGCGCCGCGAAGCACCGGACAAGGAGGATTAGACACCTATTCGCGGCGCAAGGCGAGGCTGGTTAACCATCTTTGAGCCGATATTTTGCCGATCACGCGGGCCGCCAGAAGCCATGGCTTGACTTGAATCGCGCGCCCATCGCTATCCTCCCGCCGCGCTCGCGTGCGGCGGTCCGGTGGGGAGGCCGCGCGGCGCCGAGGGGACCAGACGCATGCCGATGATGCAAACGACGCTGAATGCGCTGAATGCGAAGACCGCGCACAGCAATATCCGGGCGTTCGCAGCGTCCAGCCGCGACAGCTTCGGCCCCGGCGCAGATGTCGCCGATGCCTTGGCCGAGGCGACGGATGCGCCGGCCCCGCTCAAGGCGGCCCTCAAAGCCCACCTGGCGAACACGCCGGGCGGCATCGCCGAGGCGCTGCGGGCGACGATTCACTACGCCCTGAGCACGCACACGCTGGTGACCTTCGCCTGGGCGCCCGCCTATGACTACGAGATCGACATCTGGCAGGCGCCGGATACCGACCAGACCAAGGGCGGCATCACCATCCTCTTCAAGAGCCGGTACCCGGACGACGCCCACCCGCTCAAGTAACGACCTCAGACCCCCCGCTCTCGCGCTTCACGCGCCAGCCGGAACGCGTCACGCACGTGGTCGAGGTCGCTCTTGGAGGCATAAGGCGCGGGAATCGGCCGCCGGATCGATGGCCCCACCACGTCGGTCCGGCCCAGCGCTTGAACGGCCTCCTCGAACCGCCCGAGCTTGGCCAGTGAGGCGACCAGCACTGTCGAGACGCCATCGGTATGGCGGGTCGTGGCCCGGCCGAACTCGACCGCCTGTTCGTAGTCGCCGGCCTGAAAATGCGCCAGGGCGAGGGTTTCGAACATCGGGCCCAGTTGCGGATCGCATGGGCTGAGACTGAAAGCTCGCTCGAGGGGAGCTATGGCCTGTTTGGGTTGGCCGGAAAAGATCAGCACCTGGCCCAGCCGGTAGTGCGCGAGCGCGAAATTTGGATTGAGGGTCAGCGACAGTCGAGCGCTTTCGAGCGAGGAGGCATGGTCGGCGAGATAGAGCTCGGCGCCCGACGCCGCGAAATGCGCGCTCGCCTCTCGGGGGTCCAGGCGGATCGCCGTGCGCGCCGACGCCAGCGCGGCCGTCAAATCGTCCTTGGCGTTCTCCGAGACCCCGTAGATGACCCGGCCGTAGAGCAGCCGCCCGATACCCGCGTGCGCCAGAGCCAGGCTGTGATCGAGACGGACCGCCTCGCGGAAGTGGACCATCCCCTCTTCTACGGAGTTGGCCGTGAACTGATTGAGGCACCACATGCCCCGGTAGAAGCGGTCGAGGGCGCTGAATTCGATCGCGGGCTTGTGGTCGGTCCTGTGGGCCTCCTCATGCAGCATGGCCGGAGCGATGGCCGCGGCCACCTGTTCGCTGACCTCGTCCTGAAGCACGAACACTTCCGAGAGTTGGTGGTCGAACTTCTCGGCCCACAGGTTGGAGCCCGTCAGGGCGTCGACGAGTTGTGCGGTCACCCGGATGCGCTGGCCCGCCACCCGCACGCCGCCGGAGAGCAGGTAGCGGACACCGAGCTCCTGGCCGATGCGCACCGGATCGTGGTCGCTGTTCTTGAAGGTGAAGCTGGAGTGGCGCGCGATGACGAAGAACCACCGCCAGCGCGAGAGCGCGGTGACGATGTCCTCGCTGACGGCGTCGGCCAGGTATTCCTGATCAGCGACGCCGGAGAGGTTCTTGAACGGCAGCACCGCGATCGAGGGCTTGGACGGAAGCGCCAGAGCCGGACGAACGCCAACGGCGGTCGCGATCGCCCCCAGGCGGGTCTGGTCCTCGGTGGCCGACAACAGTCGATAGCCCACCTTGGTGATCGTCCCGATCTCGAAGACTCCGGCCCCCAGGCCCTCGCTGAGGCGCCGGACCCGGCCGATGACGCGGTTGAGCGCGTCATCCCCGACCACCACCCCGCGCCAGCAGCATTCCATAAGCTCGTCGCGCGAGAGGATCCGGCCTCCCGCCTTCGCGAGCGCGACCAGGACCTGCATCACCCGCGGCTCGAGCAGTTCCTCGCGGCTGTCGTCATGCGCCACGCGGCGTTGGGCGGGATTGATCTCCAGCGGCCCGAGCCTGAACGCGCGTTCGCGCGCCAGATCGATGTAGGCCATGGGCGCTGGGTCGCGCGCTCCGTCAGGACCGGCGAGGCCACCGTCGTCAATCCCGCCTGTGATTGGCGTCATATGCCCGTTCGCCCGCCAGGATGCCGGCGAAGCTGACGGGGAAAAGGATTCGACTCCCGCGCCCGTGCCGCCGGTCGTTCCACCTGTGGTAGGGGGCAACCGGCGTCGCATCAAGGGCGACACCGCCGTGCGGACGCGTTTGCGCCTGATTTAGGCCCCGGTCAGAGGCCGCCTAGACTCGGCGCCGGAGTTTGCGTCCCCATCGGGGAGGCGGGCGCGGTGATGGCGACGCCGAGGATCAGGAATCCCAGCGCAGCCAGAACGGTTATCAGGTTGAGGACACTTCGGCTTGACATGACGTTCATGCGGCTAACGGCGTTCAGAGGTGAACGGCGTAGGCGGCGGCGCTGGCGCACATGGCCAGAAAGCCTGCGACTGCGGACAGGTAGATCTTGTACATTTCTTTGGTCCCCCGATTGGCGGCGAATGCGAGGGGATGAAAGCGCCCGATCGGCGTCCCGCGACAGGACGCCGAACCGATGATTTGCCGATGAAGCGCCGATGGCTTGCGCCGCAGGGACCACCGCCCCAAAATGCCCCCATGCCCGATGGCGAGAGCAAGCCCTCACCCGTGGCCGCCTTCGGGCGCGGGTTCCTCAAGGATATCTGGTACTTCGCCGCCCTGTTGGGCGACCTCTCGCCCGGCCGGCTGAGCCGATATGAGCTCCTTGGCGAGCCGGTGATGCTGGGCCGCGCGCCCGGCGGCGAAGTCGTCGCTCTGCGCGACATCTGCCCGCACCGCGCCGCGCCGCTTTCCGCCGGCCGCTTCGTGCGCGAGCGAGATGGCTCACAGAGCGTGGAATGCCCCTATCACGGCTGGCGCTTCGCCGCCTCCGGCGCCTGCCAGGCTGTGCCCTCGCTCACCGCCGCCGACAGTCTCGACATCTCGAAGATCGCCGTTCGCCGTTACCCCGTGGTCGAGAGCCAGGGCCTGGTGTTCGTCTGGATGGCCGAGGATCCCCGCCGACCCGTCGAGCCACCACCGCCGCCGATCTTTCCGGGCGTGGTCGGTGGCCGGCCCAAGCTGGTCGATCGCATGGAGTTCGCCGCCCACATCGATCACGCGGTGGTCGGCCTCATGGACCCGGCCCACGGCCCCTACGTGCACCGCCAGTGGTGGTGGCGCTCGCAGGCCTCGATGCACGAGAAGGCCAAACACTTCGAACCGGCGGACGAGGGCTTCGTCATGGTCCGCCACCCGCCGTCGAAGAACTCCCGCGCCTATGCCCTGCTGGGCGGGGCGCCGATGACCGAGATCACCTTCCGCCTGCCGGGCCTGCGCTGGGAGCACGTCGAGGCCGGCAGCTGGCAAGTGCTCTCGCTGACCTGTCTCACGCCCATCGACGAGATGAGGACCCGCATCACCCAGATCGTCTGGTCGGACCATCCGGTCTTCGCCCTCGCCGGCCCGTTCGTGAAGGCCGGCGCCCGCCGTTTCCTGCGCCAGGACGGCGACATGGTCGACCTGCAGAACCAGGGCCTCAAATACGATCCGTCGCTGATGTGGATCGACGACGCCGATCAGCAGGCCAAGTGGTACCAGGCCCTCAAGCGCGAGTGGGCCGCCAGCCGCGCCGCCGGCCGGGCCTTCGTCAACCCGGTCCAGGGAAGGACGCTGCGTTGGACGAGCTGACGGCGCCGCTTTACTCTGGACGGATGAAAGTGGCCTTGTTCGCCCTGCTCCTGACCTTGCCGGCGCAAGCCGGATTGGCCGCCCCGCCGCCTCGCCCTGACCCGGTATTCATCACCCCTTCGGGCGAGGCGATTCATCCCTCGACCCAGACGCCGAACGCCTTCGCGGTCTGGTTCGACCGCCTCGATACGCGCCGCGAGGGCCGGATCGATCGGGCCGAATTTCGCGCCGACGCCGAGCAGTTCTTCCACAGGATCGACCTCAACGGCGATGGCGTCATCGATGGCTTCGAGATCGCCGCCTACGAGAAATCGGTGGCCGCCGACCTCGACATCGCCGGCCAGGGCTTTGCAACGGGGACCTCGGAGAACACCATCTCGCTCCTCTCCGACCCGGAGCCCGTTTCGAGCGCCGACCTCCAGCTCAACGCTCACATCACCCTTGCCGAGTGGCTGACGGTCGCCGACCGCCGCTTCGATCTGCTCGACGCCAAGCATCACGGCTATCTGACGCGCGAGGCGCTGGACGACATGCTCCCCAAATGGTTCCGCGAGCGGGAGCGCAAGCGGTGAGGCTCGCGACGGCGCTGTTGGTGATTCTGAGCCTCTCCGCCTGCGGGCCACGCGAGCCGAAGCTGCCGAACGACGCGCTCGATCAGTCGGTCGCCCAGGCGATCGGCGATCCCGACACCTGCCTGCTGATCGTCGACCGCAAGACCGGCAAGACCGTCTACAGCTACAACGACGGCTTCAACTGCGTGCGCGGCCTGCCGGCCTGCGACCGGCCGGGCTTCCTCACCGCCCGCCAGGCCCTCGCCTTCGCGACCCTGCCGGACGGCCGCAAGGCCAGCTGCAACTCCAACGCCGACGGCTCGCGCACCGTCGGCTGGGCCGAGGGCCGGGTGCAGAGCGCCAAGGGCGACTTCATCTACTCGGCGATGATGGAAGGCCAGTCCGCCCTCCCCGGCCAGGAGATCTCGGCCCGCCTCGACGACGCCTTCGCCAACGCCGGGCTGTGAGGATCTCGCGCCATCGCCTTCCTTCTCCCGCATGCATGGGGGAGAAGGTGCGCCGCAGGCGCGGATGAGGCGTTTATCCGCGTGACGGGTTTTCCGGAGGGACCGAGGCCGTGGAAGCGCCCCTCATCCGGCCCTTCAGGCCACCTTCTCCCCGTGGACGGGGAGAAGGAACGGAAAGACCAGGACGGTCCCTCGCCCGACTTCCCCGGCCTCGCCGCCGAGCTCCCCGCCGGCGCGCCGATGGACCATCCCCTCTTTCCGCTGGTGTTGCCTCCCTCTCCCTGATCGGGAGGATGGACCGCGCGTCGGCGCGGGACGGCGGCGCGGCGCATTGACCGTTCCGCCGGCCGCGCGGATATATCGGACATGCGCCCTGAGCTTCTCGAGACCGCGCGGTCGCTCCTCGAGGACCGCTACCGGTGCGGCGGCGACGTCGCCCAGGCCGTCGCCGGCCGGGCGCACTACCGCGACTACCAGCCGCGCGCCACCATTATCGCCCAGGGCGAGCGCCACGAGGAGGTGTACCTGACGGTCGCCGGTCATGCCCGCGCTGAGGCGCTGTCGATCACCGGCCGCATGGCGGTGCTGGAGGATTTTTTCGCCGGCGATTTCTTCGGCGAAGGCGGCCTGATCGAGGCCGAGCGCAGCGAGGAGGAGGTGCGGGCGGTCGAACGGGTCGACGCGGCGGTGTTCGCCAATCCGGCCTTCGTGGCGCTGCTCTCGAACTACGCCGACTTTTCCCTGGCGTTCTCGCGCATGTTGGTGGCGCGCCTGGCCCGCGCCTCGCGGCGGCTGGCCGAAGGGGCGACGCTCTCGGCCACCGGCCGCATCCACGCCGAGCTTCTGCGCCAGGCGCGGGCGGGCGGCGGCATGGCCATCGAGCCCGTGCCGGTGCTGAGCGTTCTGGCCCTGACGGTGCAGAGCACGCGCGAGACCGTCTCCCGCACCCTCAACGATCTCGTCAAACGCGGGATCGTCCGCCGCGAGCCGCACCGGCTGGTGGTCGTGGCGCCCCATCGGCTGGAGGAGCTGATCTGCTGAGATCCCGATCGATGACCGCGAACAGGCGCGCTTCGCCGGCCTCGCCGATGCGTTCGATGGCCGGCGGCCCGGCCGCGTCTATGTAGAGAGCCGTCGCGAAGGTCTCGCTGACCGTCAGCGCGCCCGGCATCGCCGCCTCGGCGATCACTTGCAGGTCGTCGATCGCGCGGCCGACCGGCATCGCCGGCGCCGGGAGCGCGTGCGTGACGCCATAATGGCCGGCGATGCGCAGCGCCGACGGCTCGGGCGCGGCCGCCTGCAGCGCCTGCGCGTGCGCCAGGGCGGCGGCGGGATCGGCGAAGCGCGCGATCCAGCCGTTGCCGCAGGGGATCACGTCCAATGGCCGGGGCGCGATGCGGGCCGCGGCCCGCCCGAGCGGCGCCAGCACGTCGTCGACCGCGTGGGCGAAGGCGCCGTCGTCCGCCGCATGTCCGGCCAGGCTGACGTGGATCATGGCGCGCAGCTCGAGGTCCCCCCGCCCCTCGCGCCCCACGCGCGCAGCCGACGCCAGCACCGGCGCCGAGCGGGGTGCGACGATCAGATGCTGGGCCAGGCCGCGGCGGCGCCAGCGCTCGCCTTGCAGGGCGGTGTGCCGGCCGGCGCCGAACGGTCCGTCACCGTCGTCGATGACCAGCAGCTGCACGGCCTGGGTTTCGAGTTGCGCGGCGTAAAGCACGGCGGCGCCCATGGTCACTTCGCTGCCGAGCTGCGTTGTCAGCGGCTCGTAGGCGTCGGCGAACGAGGTCAGCTCGCTGACGCTGGCCGCCGCGGCCAGGCACGCCTCGAACCGGGCGCGCCAGCCGGGGGCGTAGGGCGCGACCGATTGCGCCGCGAAGCTGCCCCGCGAGACGGGCAGCAGCACGTGCAACTCGGCCCCGGCGCGCAGCAAGGCCTCGGCCACGAGGATGTCGCCGCCCGCAGCCAGGGCGCCATAGCCGAAGCCGATCGATTCCGCGGCCAGCACCGCGTCGATCCGCGCCGAGACCCGGGCGTGGTCGTCCTCGGCGAGACCGAGATGTCCGGCGAAACACAGCGTGCGCGGCGGCCGGAACCCGTCCAGCCAGCCGGCGTCATCGCCGGTCGCGGCCAGGATCAGGCCGAGCTGGCGCAGGGTGGTGGCGCGGTCGGCCCAGCCGTCGGGGCTGTGGCGCACGGCCTCGGCCAGGGCGGCCTGCGCCGCGGCGGTCTCGCCGAGCAGCAGATGCGCTTCGGCCCGGGTGGCGGCGAGGAAATACGGCGTCTCGGGGATGTCCTCGCGCTCCGCCATCCAGGCCAGCAGCTCGACCGCCTGGCGGCGCGCGCCCGCCGCGTCGCCGGCCAGCCGCCGCAGGGTGGCGACGTTGATCTTGGTGTAGGGTTGCGGCAGCAGACTGTCGGCCGCGGCGTAGGCGTCAGCCGCGGCGGCGAGGGCGGCCAAACGGACCTCCGGCGGCGCGCGCAGCGCCCGGTCCTTGAGCAGGCGGCCTTCCACGGCCAGCGCCGCCGGGTCGCCATGGCGCACCGCGTAGCCGCCTGCCGCGAACATCCGCCACGCGAAGTCGAGGCTGCCGGCGCGGGCGGCTGTGATGATGGCGGCCAGACTCGGGCGGGGCGGCATGATCAGTCATTCTTTCCAGGCCGCCTCGACGGCTCCGGCCGGTATCTCTAGCCCAGGTTCGCGGCCGGATGCGACCGGGCGGGACGACCCTGCTGGCCAAAGCCAGCAGGGCCATCAAGCGATGTCACTAGTGGGTCGGCGCCATGCGGGCGGTGTCGACCTGGGCCAGCTGGTTCTGCCGGTCGCGGAGCTGGCGGATCCGCGCGTCGGCCTTGGCGTATTCGCGCGACTTGCAGCTGTTCACGATCGCCATGTCCTCCAGGCTGTTGCTGAGGCCCTCGGCGCACACCGCGTTGATGGCGACATGGGCCTGGCTGGTCAGCGCGGCGACGCCGCCGGGCGTGGACAGGTCGTAGCCACGAGCGTTCAGCGTGATCTGCGGGGCCGGGCTTTCCTGGGCCTGGGCGCCGCTGGTGATCGCGAAGGCGCCGAGCGCGGCCGCGAGGCTGATGGCGAGTCGGGTGGTGCTCATCTTGGTCATTTCGTCCTCCTGAGGTTGGGTGCCGTATTGGCAGGAACAGGCTTAGGCCTCAGGGGGGCGGCTTGCGCGTGACGGCCATCACGCCCCCGGGAAATGTCACGGACGGTGGTGATGGGCGCTGTAGCTCTCCCCCCCGCTGGGGGGAGTACCGGCGACCGCGAAGCGGAGGCGCGAAGCAGCCAACCCGGGGAGGGGGCGACGGAGCGCCGGCGCATGGCTTGCGCCCCCTCCACCGCTTCGCGGTCCCCCTCCCCCAGAGGGTAAGTATATACTTTACGGAATAATCGGGGCCATGTAGGTTGGTGTCATAAGGAATGACGCCATGAACATGACCGACCCGATCTATCACGACGACGAAGCCGCCAGGGCGCACCTGGAAGCCCAACGCTGGCCGCATGGCCCCTACTGCCCGCATTGCGGCGAGGCGGAAGACATCGCCAAGCTGGAAGGCGCGGCGGCGGCCAAGGGTCTCTACAATTGCCGTTCATGCCGCACGAAATTCTCGGTGACGGTCGGAACGGTGTTTGAGTCGTCGCACATCGGTCTCGCCAAGTGGCTTCTGGCGTTCCGCCTTATGGCGTCATCGAAGAAGGGCATTTCCGCCAAGCAGCTCGAACGCTCGCTAGGCGTGACCTACAAATCCGCGTGGTTCATGGCGCACCGCATTCGCGAAGCCATGAGCGAAGGCCCGGCGCCCTCACCGCTCGGTGGCGAAGGCAAGATTGTCGAGGCCGATGCGGCCTACGTTGGTGGCAAGGAATGCAACAAGCACGCTTCGAAGCGCAACTCGAAGAACATCGGCGGCAAGGGCAAGCAGATCGTCCACACGCTGGTTGAGCGTAACGGGCGTGCTCGCTCGCACCACATCGCCAACGTCACGGGCAAGACGCTGCGCCCCGTCATCGTCAAGAACGTGAGCCGCAAGTTCACGCTCATGACCGACACGGCCGGCGGATACCTCCACATCGGCAAGGAGTTCGCCCGTCACGAAATGGTCGATCATGGCCGCGACGAATATGTCCGCGGCGACGCCTATTCGAACACCGCTGAGTCGTTCTTCGCGATCCTGAAGCGTGGCGTGTACGGCAACTTCCACAGCGTGAGCGAAGCCCACCTGCACCGCTACCTCGCCGAGTTCGATTTCCGTTACAACAATCGCTCGGCGCTCGGCGTGGACGACACAGCCCGCACGAATGAAGCCCTCAAGGGTTCAACCGGCAAGCGCCTGACGTATCGGCGGATTGGTGAAGGCGCGCACGCTTAAGCAGAAGGCGAGGCGCATTCAGGTGCTGCGCCGACATCCGAAGAGAAGTTAGCCTCTCACTAGGCCCGCGGGCTTAGCCTGTGCTCAAACGGGCGCGGAGGCGATCCGGTGAGCGGTCCCTCTCAGAGGGCGGCTTAACCCCCTAACCGCTTCTGGTTTGTTTGATTTGCGCGCCCTCACTCGAATATCTGGGCGGCGTTCTTGATGGCCTTCGGGCGCTTCGTGTGCGGGTAAAATCGTCTGTAGATCGTTCGGCCCGCAAAGAACCCGATCACACCGCCCGACAGCGTGGCGACGCCGTACACGATCCAGTCCATGAGCTGAATTTCGCCGTCCGACATTTCGAGAAATTTATGCCCTAAACGCAAGAGCACCGCGAAGTACAGCACCCCGAGTTCAAGGGTCATCACAAGCAGCCCAGCGCAAATCACAGCCGCGATGCAGCCGCACGCCACCGCCAAGATCGCGACAGCCGGCTTGCGCAATCTAGTGATCCGCCGGCTTGGCGCCCTTATCCTTTGACTCCGGTTTCGCCTTATGTGGACGCGGCGCCGTCGCCAATGCGTTCTTGACCGCCCGGTCGAAACGCTCTTGAGCGCCAGGTTCGTCGGGAGGGAGGGGTTTATTGGTCATGGCTAAGGCGCCTACAGAATCCATCGATCTGCCATCTCAGGAACCAATGTTAGCCGCAGTCGGGCGCGGCATACAGGCCTTTGCCAGCGTCGAGACCGCGATTGGCTTTTGCTTCGCCAGCATGATGGAGCCAGGGGATCGCTCTAACGCCATCGTCATTCTCGAAGCGGCGCGTCACATCGAAACCAAGATGCGGATTGTCAACGCTATCGCGGACCGCTCACTCACTGACGAGAAGCTTCGCAAGCGATGGGCCAGCCTCAAGAACAAGATCAAACGTAGGACAGACGTGCGCCATAAGCTAGCGCACTGGACTGTTGGTCTCTGGCCGGGCGCGAGGAGTGCCGAAGACGCGAAGAAGTGGAAGATTGCACTTGTTCCTCCTATGATTTCATCGGCCTATTTCCCCGTCATGTGGGGAAAGCCTGGCGACAGTGACGAAAAGCCCATCTTCATAGATCAGCTCGAAACCTTTCACGCCAAATGCAACGAGCTATTCGGGCAACTCGTCGCCTTCTCCGATGCCATCAAGGAAGCCAAACGCGACGGCAAATAGTTCGCGCATGTCCAACTCATCAAGGTCGGAAATTAGGAACTCGGTTCCCCCGTATTTCTGGTGAGCCCAGCGCAGGGCGTTCTGCACCATCGACTCAGTTATCACCGGCCTGTCACGCTCGGAGATTCTATCATCATGTTCCGTCAAGTATATAAATCCCCTCTGGGGGGGAGTACCGGCGACCGCGAAGCGGAGGCGCGAAGCAGCCAACCCGGGGAGGGGGCGACGGAGCGCCGGCGCATGGCTTCCGCCCCCTCCACCGCTTCGCGGTCCCCCTCCCCCAGAGGGGGAGGAGAGCGATAGCGCTAACTCTCTCTCCCCCCTCTGGGGGGAGTACCGGCGAAGCCGGGGAGGGGGGGCGTCTTGGCGAGCCTACGCCGGTCGGTAGTTTGTCGCGATCCAGTCCTTGTAGGCGCCCGACGTGATGCGCCGCCACCACGGCTCGTTCTCGAGGTACCAGGCCAGCGTCGCGGCCAGACTGGCGGCGAAATCGCCCGCCGGCTTGTAGCCGAGTTCGCCGCGCAGCTTGGCGTCGTCGATGGCATAGCGGCGGTCGTGGCCGGGCCGATCCGGCACGTGGCTCACCAGCGAGGTGGAGGCGGCGCCCTTGGCCGCCGGCGCGTCCGGAAAGCGGGCGGCGAGCGCCGGATCGGCCGCGAAGGCGCCGTCGACGGCCGCGCAGAGCTGCGCCACCAGCTCGAGGTTGGTCAGCTCCGAGCCGCCGCCGACATTGTAGGTCTCGCCCGGGCGCCCACGCTCGAGGATCAGGTCGATCGCCGCGCAGTGGTCGGCCACGTCCAGCCAGTCGCGCACATTGCCGCCGTCGCCGTAGACCGGCAGCGGCCGGCCGTGCAGGGCGTTGATCAGGAACAGCGGGATCAGCTTCTCCGGGTGCTGGTAGGGCCCGAAGTTGTTCGAGCAGTTGGAGATCGTCGTCTCCAGCCCGAAGGTGCGGTGATAGGCCCGCACCAGGTGGTCGGACGCCGCCTTGGTGGCCGAATAGGGCGAATTGGGCGCGTAGGGCGTCGTCTCGCTGAACGCCGGGTCGGCCATCTCCAGGCTGCCGAACACCTCGTCGGTGGAAATGTGGTGGAAGCGGTGCGGCCGGCCGCTGCCGGAATCGAGCCACACCTTGCGGGCCGCCTTGAGGAGCGAATGCGTGCCGATGACGTTGGTGTCGACGAAGGCGTCGGGGCCATGGATCGAGCGGTCGACGTGGCTCTCGGCCGCGAAGTGAATGACGGTGTTCACCGTGTAGTCGGCCAGCAGTTGCTCGACGAGCGCCTGGTCGCGGATGTCGCCCTCGACGAAGACGATGTCCGGCACGCCGTCGAGGTTGGCGCGGTCGCCGGCGTAGGTCAGGGCGTCGAGCACGACGATGACGTCCGCCGCGCGCCGGGCCCGCCGCCGGCGCACATAGTTGGTTCCGATGAAGCCGGCCCCGCCGGTGATCAGGAGCGAAGTCATGCTTTCATCTTTGCGAGAACGGTTCGGAGGGCCACGCGCCAGTGCGGCGCCGGGCCGCCCAAAAGCTCGAAGGCGGCGGTCTTGTCCAGTACGCTGAAAGCCGGACGGGCGGCGGGAGTCGGATAGTCGCTGGTGGCGATGGGGACGATCGGCGGCGCGCTTTCCAGGAGGCCGACGTCGACCGCCTCCTCGGCGATGGCGACCGCGAAGTCATACCAGGAGGCGGCGCCGGCGTTGGCGTAGTGCAGGATGCCGCGCGCCTCAGTGCTGGCGAGGCGCCACAGGTCAAAGGCCAGGTCCAGGGTCGAGGTCGGCGTGCCGATCTGGTCGGCGACGACCCGCAGTTCTGGCCGCGACGCCATCAGCCGCAGCATGGTGGCCAGGAAGTTGCCGCCGACCGGGCCGTAGACCCATGCGGTTCGGACGATGAGCGCGTCCGGATCGCCGGCCGCGACCGCCGCCTCCCCCGCCAGCTTCGAGGCGCCGTAGACGTTCAGCGGGCCAGTCGCGTCGTCCGGCCGCCAGGGCCGTCCCGAGCGGCCGTCGAACACGAAATCCGTCGAGACATGCACGAACCGCGCGCCCGCCGCCCGCGCCGCCTCGGCCAGGTTGCCCGCTCCGTCGCGGTTGATCCGGAAGGCGGCCTCCGGCTCGCTCTCCGCCCGGTCGACCGCGGTGTAGGCCGCGGCGTTGACGATGAGATCGGGGGCATGAGCCCGCACCGCGGAGCTCACAGCGGTCGGATCGCCAATATCGAGCTCGGTTCGGGTGAGACCGATCGCCGTCCAACCCGTCGGCAGGGCGCCCATCAGCGCCTGCCCAAGCTGCCCGCCGGCGCCGGTGACCAGCGCCTTCATCTGCGGAAATCACCCGCGTCATCGGCCAACGATTGCCCGTTCCCTCTTCGCAGCTTGCTGGGTCGGTAACCGCATATGGCTGAGAAACCGGCGCCAGGTCCGCGCGCTTCCTTTTCCCCAACGTCGCGGCCGGGCGTCAGTCCCGGCCATCCATATCCTCCCGGCCTGGTGTGACCGCGCACCGCGGTCACGACGCGACTGCCCAGCCTCATCGTGGCCATGCCGGGCATGGCCACCCGACCTTCGGTGCGCATGGGTCGCCGGGACTTACGCCCGGCGATGACGGTAGAGTTGGGCTGGTAAATGCGATTGCTCTGCGTTTGGGGGGACAAGAAAACCGGGGTCCTTACGGAAACAGGTCGGCGTCGGCCAGGAACACGGCGGCCTGGTCCTTGGCCGATTGGCTCGGCTGCTGGCCCGGCGCCAGCGGCCAGTCGATGGCCAGTTGCGGATCGTCCCAGCGGATCGCCTTCTCGTCTGCCGGCGCCCACAGGCCGCTGCACTTGTAGAGAAAGTCGGCGGTCTCGGAGATCACCAGGAAGCCGTGCGCCACACCCGGCGGCGCCCACAGCATGCGATAGTTGTCGGCCGAGAGTTCGACGCCGAACCACTTGCCGAAGCTCGGCGAGCTGCGCCGGATGTCGACGACCACGTCGTAGACCGCGCCGGCGACGACCCGCGCCAGTTTCCCCTGCGGATTGGGGGTCTGGTAGTGCAGGCCGCGCAGCACCCCGCGGGCCGAGCGGCTGTGGTTGTCCTGATCCCAGGCGACGTCGAGACCGGCCGCGGCGAACTTCTCGCGCTGCCAGGTCTCCATGAAGAAGCCGCGGGAGTCGCCGAACACCTGCGGCTCGACCACCTTCACGCCGGCGATCGGGGTCTCGAGGAACTTCACCGGGCCTCACCCAGCAAGGCGAGGAGATATTCGCCGTAGCCGCTCGACCGCAGCGGACCGGCCAGGGCCTCCAGCTCGGCGTCCGTGATCCACCCCTGGCGCCAGGCGATTTCCTCCGGGCAGCAGATCTTCAGGCCCTCGCGTTCCTCGATGATGCGCACGAACATTCCGGCGTCGAGCAGGGCGGCGTGGGCGCCGGTGTCGAGCCAGGCGTGGCCCCGGCCGAGCACCTCGACCGTCAGATCGCCGGCTTCCAGATACCGCCGGTTGAGGTCGGTGATCTCCAGCTCGCCGCGCGGCGAAGGTTTCAGGTCGGCCGCGTAGCCGGCCACGCGATCGTCGTAGAAATAAAGCCCCGTCACCGCGTGGTTGGATTTCGGCGCCGCCGGCTTCTCCTCGATGTCGATCGCCCGCCCGTCCGGGTCGAAGGTGACGACGCCGTATTGCGAGGGGTTCTTGACCCGGTAGGCGAAGACCGAGGCGCCGCGCTCGCGTTCGTTTGCACGCCTGAGGATCTCCGCCAGGGTCGCGCCGTAGAAAAGATTGTCGCCGAGGATCAGGGCCGAGGGATGGCCCCCGACGAAATCGGCCCCGATGATGAAAGCCTGGGCCAGGCCCTCGGGGCGCGGCTGGACCGCGTAGTCGATGGAGATCCCCCACTGGGCGCCATCGCCGAGCAGGCGCTGGAACGCCGCCTGTTCGTGCGGCGTGGTGATGACCAGCACCTCGCGCACGCCGGCCAGCATGAGCACGGAAAGCGGGTAGTAGATCATCGGCTTGTCGAACACCGGCATGAGCTGTTTGCTCACCGCCACGGTCAGCGGGTAGAGGCGCGTGCCGGCGCCGCCCGCCAGAATGATGCCACGTCTGGTCATGGCGGTGACCTACAGCATGGCGCCTTCGCCTGGAAACACCCGACCTCGCCGCGGAGCCGCGGACGTCGCCGGGATTTCGGGGACAGGTTACTTAATTCCACGCCCGCCATTGGGCGGCGGCGATCACTACCGTCCGCGAATTAAGTAAACTGTCCCCGAAATCCCGTCGGTCCCGTCTCAATGGGCTCAGCGGATGCACTTCGGGCGAACGCCCTCTCAGAACGCAATCCTGAAGCCGGCCTCCACCGCCTGATCGCTCCATTGGCTGGAGAAGCTGGCGCGGTACTTGAGGAACGCGGTGTACCGGGTGGCGTGGAGGGTGACGCTGGCGCCCACAAGGGCCTCGTTGCGGCTCGGCTCGACTTGGTTGCCGGTGAAGACGGTGCCGTCCGCGGCGACGAGAGTCTGGGCGCCGCCATTGGCGGCCTGGTCGTAGCGGTAGCCGACTAGGAGGTCGGGGATGATCGTCGTCTCGCCGCTGACGAAGGCGTGTGAGAAGCCGACCTGGCCGTAGGGCGAGATCGCCGAGAGGTGGGCGCTGTCACCCGTGACCGCGAAGGCTGAGCTCGCCAGGTTGGTCTCGACGAAGGCGGCGCTGGTGAGGTTCGAGAACTGGACCCCAACCGCGGGCGTAACCTTGATCATCGCGGACTGGATCGGCGCGGCGACCTGAATGGCGCCGATGTACTCGTCGGAGCCGCGCGAGGAGGTGGACGGGCCGAAGCCGGACTCCCGGGTGACCGTGTCCCAGCCGTGGGCGTAGCTGAACGCCGCGCTCCAGCCGAGCGGACCGGTGACGACTGAGCCGTAGACACCGCCGCGGAAGATGTTCTGGCTGGCGAGGCCGCCGTAGCCGTCCGTGAGGCGGTCCTGAGCATAGGCGAACGCCACGCCGAGGCGGCCCTGGCCGAGGACGGCGTAGTCGACTCCGCCCTCGAGGCCGCCGGCGCTGTTGCGCACACTGCTCGCCGAACCGCCATAACCGCTCTGGAAGGCGCCTGTGGCGTGGGCCCAGACGCGAGCCTCCGGACCACCCGCAGTGGAGAGGTTGACGAAGGTGTCGCCGCCACCGTCCGGCAACGGACGATTGAGCAGGTCGGCCACCGCGTTCTCGTTCAGCTGCGCGAATGCGAGGTTCTGGGCGCTGAAGATCAGGTTGTCGCGCGGCGCCACGACGGTTGGGGTTGGAGTTGGCGTCGGTGTTGGCGTCGGAGTGGGGGTCGGCGTCGGAGTGGGCGTCGGTGTTGGCGTCGGAGTGGGGGTTGGCGTCGGAGTGGGGGTCGGTGTTGGCGTCGGAGTGGGGGTCGGCGTCGGAGTGGGCGTCGGAGTGGGCGTCGGTGTTGGCGTCGGAGTGGGCGTCGGAGTGGGGGTCGGCGTCGGAGTGGGCGTTGGCGTCGGTGTGGGCGTCGGCGTGGGTGTCGGAGTCGGGGTCGGCGTCGGCGTTGGAGTGGGTGTCGGAGTCGGAGTCGGCGTGGGCGTGGGCGTCGGAGTGGGCGTTGGCGTCGGTGTCGGAGTGGGCGTGGGCGTCGGAGTGGGCGTTGGCGTCGGTGTCGGAGTGGGCGTTGGCGTCGGGGTTGGTGTTGGCGTTGGTGTGGGGGTCGGGGTGACCGACTGGGCAAGGACGAGGCTGGCGCTCGTGCCGCTGTAGCTGACGCTCTCGGTGAATTCGGTCGGCAGAGGCGCGCTGGTCGAGGCCGCGACGGTGGAGAAAGTCCCTGTCAGGCCGGACGAGCTCAGGAAGGTGAAGTCGCCAGGGTGATAGGTTCCCGGCGCATAGGCGAAGGTGACCGAGCCGGCGATCGTCGCCGTCCCCTGGATGGTCAAGAGGTCGGCGCCGGTTGGCGTGACGCCCACCAGCAGGCCCGCGACCGAGCTCTGAGCGTAGTTGCCGGCGACTTTCAGGGCGTAGGACTGCACCAGGCCGTCGTTGACCAGGTTGCCGCCGATCGTTCCGTAGCCTGACAGTGTCGCGCCAGCGTCGACCTGGGCATTGCCGGCCACCTGGGCGGCAGTCGAAGCGGCGTCGCCGATCTCCAGCGTTCCGTCGGCCGCTTCCGTCAGACCGGTATAGGTGTTGGCGCCATCGAGAACGAGCGTACCGGCGCCGATCTTGCTGAGGCTGCTCGATCCGTTCGACTCCGAGATCACGCCGGTCAGGGTGACGGCGCCACCCTCGGTGTCGATGATGGGATCATTGATGGTTTCCGACTCGCCGAAGTTGGCGAACAGGATGTCGTTGGCCAGGGCGTAGCTGCCGCCGGTGAACTGCAGGGTCGTGCCCGGATACATGGTCAGGAGACCTGAGCCCAAGGCGCCGCCGTTGTTGACTGAGACCGTGACGTCCGACGTCCAAGTCACGCCGCCCGAAAAGGTGTTGTTGGTTCCGGTGAGCGTGAAGGTCTCCGGGCCGCTGGAACCGTTGATGTATATATTCAACGGGCCGGTGATCTGACCACTGAACGTCGTGTTGGCGTTGCGATAGATGTCGAGCGTCGAACTGTTTGAGCCGCTGGAAGTCAGCAGACCGGCCCCAGCCAGCGACGCGACGTAAAAGTTATACCCCGCTATATCGACTGTGCCGCCAGCGGCGATCGTCAAGGGAGTGGCGTCAGGATAGTAGTTGCTGCCGAGCTTGAGCGTACCGCCATTGACGTTGGTCGGGCCGCTATAGCCCGAAGACGAGGTGCCGACCGCCTGTGCGAGCGCGCCGTCCTGCAGGATCGTCGTTCCACTGACGACAGTCAGGCTTGTCGGCGTCGCCCCGTCGACAATGCCGGCGGCGATCATGCCGCCATTGGAGGTGATGTTCCCGGCGATGAGGCCGTACGGAACCGTGTAGCAGCCGTTACAGGCGCCCCCGGCCAGGATCGTGCCGCCGTTCAGCGTCAGCTGGTTGATGGTCTGGGTGAAGCCGCCGAGATTGAGCGTGCCGCCGGCATTGATGGTCATGGCGCTGGCGGCGCTGAAGGTGTTCTTCGCCCCGCCTTCCAGCACACCGCCGTTGATTGTTGTCGGACCGGTGTAGGTGTTGGCGCCGGAGAGGGTTTCCATTCCTGAGGTCAGGGTCAGACCACCCCCGGTCCCGCCCCCTATCCCGCCATCGGCGATCACGCCTGCGAAGGTGTCGTTGGCGTTCGTCAGGGTCAGGGTCTGGCCGCCGAGCGCGACGTTTCCCGACCCCGAAAGGCTCATGATCGAGGCGCCGGCTGTGGTCTGGGAAATGTCGAAGGTCCCGTTCGACGCCACGCCCGAGGAGTCCGCGATGGAGCCGGTGCCGGAGAGGGCAAGGGTTGCCCCAGTGTCGATGGTGGTGGCGCCGGTGTAGGTGTTGGCGCCCGTCAGGGTCTCGGTGCCGCTGGAGACAGTTAGGCCGCCGCCAGTCCCGCCGGAAAGGCCGCCATCGGCAATCACGCCTGAGAAGCTGTCGTTGGCGTCGGTGAGAGTCAGGGTCTGACCGCCCAGGTTGACGGTCCCCGAGCCGGAGAGGCTCTCGATCGAGGCGCCGGCGGTCGTGCCCGAGATGTCGAAGGCTCCATAGACCTTCACAAGCGCCGAAGTCGCGATTGAGCCGGAGCCGGATAGCGCGAGCGTGGAGTTGAGGCTGGCTTCGGATACGCCCAGGTAGGTGTTCGTTCCGCTCAAGGTTAAGGTTCCGCCTAGAACGAGAATGCCACCGGGAGTTGCACCATCGGCTATCACGCCCGAGAACGAGCCGCCGCCGATCCCGAGCAAGGCGCCGGCGTCACGCACGACGCCCGTCCCGTACAGGCCTCCAATGATCGGAGTGCTGAGCACGGTCTCGGCGACGTCGAGGGTTCCGTTCACGGTCACGGAAGAGTTGGGAATCGAGCCGGAACTGTCTAGCATCAGTGTCGCGCCCGAACTGATCGTCGTCCCGCCGGTGTAGGTGTTGCCCGCCACCAGGGTGAGCACGCCGGGGCCGGTTACGGTCAGGGAGCCCGTGCCACTGAACTCGGTGCTGACGGTGTTGGTGTCGCCGGTGGGCGTCGCGAAGGTGACGTTGGCGTCATCGACGATCTCGCCGCCGGAGACCTGCCCGATTTGTCCGACGCCGGAGCCGTTGACCTCGCCGAATTGGAGGGCGCCCGTCGTCAGTGTCGGCATGGTCACGCCGGTCAGGTTGACGGCCGAAGTGGTAAGGACGATGGGCGATCCGCCCGTGTTGGCGTCGGTGATCGCGGTGGCGATGTTCGCGGGCGTCGAGGCGTTTATCGTCTGAGCGCAGGCTCCGGAGGCCAGAGCCAACACGCTGGCCGCACCAGCCGTCGTTAAGAGCCGGCGCCGTACCGACAGAATCTTCGAAGACGCCATCCTACCCCCCAAATATTCTTCGGCCGCGCGACCGACTTGTGCGGCGGCGCGGCCAGAAAATGCCGTTAGGAGCATCTACTCTGCCAAACGATCACCCGCAAACGCTCTCGAGCGAATTGTTCTTCGAATATCAATGATCTGGCGAGGCTCTTGCCCGAATTACCGCGCTTACACGGGTGAAACGGATCCGTTCCGGCGGAATGCCGAGGACATGACGTTGGGCGGGCGGCCGACAAATCTTGACCTCACTAACCCCGGTCCGTCAGCAGCTAGTCATCCGTGCGTAGATGTGACGCTGGTGCGGCGGTATGCGGTCGCCGAGCGGAACGCCGAACTGCACGTGGGATTGATAAGAGTCCGGTTCGCTGTGGTCCGACGTCTCGGCGGCCGGCCGCGGTGGGAGCAGCGACGGCTCCGACTCACGGCGGCGAAGCGCGGTTTTGAGCAGGGACCAGGTCTTGGCGAGCAACAGTCTCGCCGTCTTCAGCGCAACGACAGCCGCCGCCCGGCCCGGACCGCGCACGAACGCCGACACGCGCACCCAGAGTTGCGCCAGGATGACCAGCACCGCGGGCGTCTGCCGAGCTTGCGGATGAGGCGCCGGTGGCGGCGCTGAGGATACGACCGCGCGAGGCGTCTCGACCTCTATGGCAGCCTGTGGAATTGGCGCGATCCGTTGGGTGGCCCCGGCCACACGGGGCCTTGGCTTGCGCGGCGTGGCGGTCGGGGCCGCCGTGGCGGCGCGGGCCCTGGACTTTCGCGGCGCGGCGTTCGGCGGCGCGTTGGCGACGGCGCCCTCGACCTTCCGTGCCCGGCGCGTTGGGGCGCCCTTCGCTTCACTAACGGCTTCGGATCCCGAGCGCGGCATGCCGACACCCTCCATACTCTAACACTTAACTAACACTTGGATCCGATTGACAGAGTGACCCTAGCGAGGGCGCCCGTCCAGACGGTCAGGCTGAGGCGCGTTGACGCACGCGGTCGCTGGTCGGAACGTGAGCGGCGAGCTTGACCTTAATTTTTCTCGAAAAATGTCGGCGTCGCAATTCAATTGCCCAAAGGCTATGACATCCGGCCCGACCGCCCCAACCCGTGGAAGGTGAATGAGCGATAGTCCTCCCTATTCGCCCGGCGCTCGACGTGCGCCAAGGCGAGGCCCGATGCGCACCCTCGTCGCCATCGCCGTCGTCATCGTCGCCGCGATCCTCATCGCCGCCCTGCTGACCTTCTGCGCCAAGCAGACCGGAACCCCCGGCGCGGGCGGCGGCCACGGCGGACGCGGCGGGGCTGGCGGAGGTCCGGGCGGGCGGCCGGCGATCACCGTCGGCGTCGCCAAGGCGGCGGCCGGCGACATTCCGATCACGGTGAGCGCGCTCGGCACCGTCACGCCATTGGCGACGATCAGCGTCAACGCCCGGGTCAATGGCCAGCTCAACAGCGTCCGGTTCCGCGAGGGCCAGATGGTGAGCAAGGGCCAGCTCATCGCCCAGATCGACCCCAGGCCGTTCCAGGCGGTGCTGGACCAGGACAAGGCGACGCTGCTGCACGACGAAGCCAGTCTCGCCGGCGCCCAGCGCGACCTCGACCGCTACAAGACCCTGAACGCCCAGGACTCGATCGCCCGCCAGACCTACGAAGACCAGATCGCCACGGTGAAGCAGGACCAGGCCCAGGTGGCGTCAGACAAGGCGCTGGTGGAATCGGCGAGCCTCAATCTCCAGTTCACCCACGTGACCGCGCCGGTCTCCGGCCGGATCGGCCTGCGCCAGATCGACCCCGGCAACCAGATCACGGCCAACGAGACCACGCCGTTCGCGGTGGTCACCCAGATGGATCCGATCACCGTGATCTTCTCGGTTCCCGAGGACGAGATCGGCCCCATCGCCCAGCATGGGGCCGCGGGCCTGACGACGACGGCCTACGACCGGGCCGGCGGCGAAGTTCTGGCGACCGGCCAGCTCTCGACCCTCGACAACCTGATCGACACCACCACCGGCACGGTGAAGGCCCGGGCCACGTTCCGCAACGGCGGCGGCAAGCTGTTCCCCAACCAGTTCGTCAACGTCACGCTGCTGGTCGACACGCTGAAGAACCAGGTGACGGTGCCGACCACGGCGGTGCGCCACGGGCCGAACGGCGATTTCGTCTGGCTGCTGCAGCCGGATCAGACCGTGACCGAGCGCGCGGTGAAAGTCGGGCCTGGAACCCCCGAGACCGTCTCGATCGCCTCTGGCCTCAACCTCGGTGAATCGGTGATTACCGACGGTGGCGACCGGCTCAAGGAAGGGTCGAAGGTCGTCCTGCCCGGCCAGAACCCGGTCCAGGGGGGCGCGAGCGGTCACGGCCAGTGGGGCGGCGGCCAGGGCGGCCATCACCACCATCAAAAAGGACAGGGCGGCGGCCAGGGTGGCGGTCAGGGCGGGAGCGGCGGCCAGGGCGACGGGGGATAGAACCCGGATGAGCCCCTACCACCCAACGCGCACGCCCGGTGGGGCGCGGCTGTGAATCCATCCCGTCCGTTCATCGAACGACCGGTGGCGACCTCGCTGCTGATGGTGGCGATCCTGCTGGCCGGCCTGGTGGCGTTCAAGTTCCTGCCGCTGTCGGCCCTGCCGGAGGTGGACTACCCGACCATCCAGGTGACGACGTCCTATCCGGGCGCCAGCCCCGAAGTGATGGCCACCACCGTGACCGCGCCGCTCGAGGTGCAGTTCGGCGAGATGTCGGAACTGAACCGGATGAGCTCGATCAGCTCGAGCGGCTCTTCGGTCATCACCCTGCAGTTCGACCTGAGCCTCAGCCTCGACGTCGCCGAACAGGAGGTTCAGGCGGCGATCAACGCGGCCCAGAGTCTGCTGCCCACCACCCTGCCGGCCCCGCCGCTCTATTCCAAGGTCAACCCGGCCGACGCGCCGGTCCTCACCCTGGCCCTGACCTCCGACACCGTGCCCCTCACCCAGGTCGAGGCCTACGGCGAGCAGCAGCTCGGCCAGAAGATCTCACAGCTGCCGGGTGTCGGCCTCGTCTCGGTCAGCGGCGGCCAGAAGCCGGCGGTTCGCGTTCAGGCCAACAACACCCAGCTGGCGGCCTACAGCCTGTCGCTGGCCCAGCTCCAGAGCGCCATCGCCTCGGCCAACTCCAACAGCGCCAAGGGCAGCTTCGACGGGCCGACCCGCTCCTACACCATCAACGGCAACGACCAGCTGCTGACCGCCGACGACTATGCCAACCAGATCATCGCCTACACGGCCAACGCGCCGGTCCGCGTGCGCGACGTCGCCACCGTCATCGCCGGCTCGGAAAACACCGAGCTCGGCGCCTGGTACGACAAGACGCCCGCCGTGCTGCTCAACGTCCAGCGCCAACCGGGCGCCAACGTCATCAGCACCGTCGACCACATCAAGGAGGCCTTGCCGGACCTCACCGCCTCTCTGCCGGCCGGCGTCAACGTCAAGGTGGTCACCGACCGGACGACAGGGATCCGCGCCTCGGTCCACGACGTCGAGTTCGAGCTTCTGCTGTCGATCTTCCTCGTCGTGGCGGTGATCTTCCTCTTCCTGCGCAGCATTCCGGCCACCTTCATCGCCGCCGTCGCCGTGCCGCTCTCGCTCGTCGGCACCTTCGCGGTGATGTACGGCCTCGGCTTCTCGCTCAACAACCTGACGCTGATGGCGCTGACCATCGCCACCGGCTTCGTCGTCGACGACGCCATCGTGATGATCGAGAACATCTCGCGCTATATCGAGGCCGGCGACAACGCCATGGAGGCCGCGCTCAAGGGCGCCGAGCAGATCGGCTTCACCATCGTATCGCTGACCGTCTCGCTGATCGCGGTGCTGATCCCGCTGCTGTTCATGGGCGACGTCGTCGGCCGCCTGTTCCGCGAATTCGCCATCACCCTGGCGGTGACCATCGTCATCTCGGCCGTCGTCTCCCTGACCCTGACGCCGACCCTTTCGGCCCGCTGGCTGCGCACGGACGACAAGGTTGAAGAGAGCGAATTCGGCCGCCGGTCCAAGGCGGTCGTCGACGGGGTCATCCACCATTATGACCGGGCGCTGACCTGGGTGCTCGACCGGCAGGCCGCGACCCTGCTGGTGGCCGTGGGCACGCTGGTGCTCACCGTCGTCCTGTTCATGATCATCCCCAAGGGCCTGTTCCCGACCCAGGACACCGGCATCGTCCAGGCGGTGACCGAGGGCACGCAGTCGATCTCCTACCAGGGCATGGCGACGCTGCAGCAGAAGATCGGCGCGCGCCTCCTGCAGGATCCCGACGTCGACAGCCTGACCAGCTTCATCGGCGTCGATGGCGTCAACACCACGCTCAACAATGGGCGGATGCTCATCAACCTCGCGCCGTTCGGCCATCGGACGACGTCGCCGGACAAGATCCTCGACCGCCTGCGGAAGGAGGCGGCGGAGGTGCCGGGCGCCGGCCTCTATGTTCAGCCGGTGCAGGACCTGACGATCGACTCATCCTCCGGCAAGACGCAGTACCAGTTCGCGCTGCAGGGCGCCGACACCCAGACGGTGTCCGACTGGTCGAACAAGCTCGTCGAGCGCCTGAAGAACGAGCCTAGGATCCGCAACGTCTCCTCGGACCTGCAGAACCAGGGGCTATCGGCCTACGTCAACATCGACCGCGACACCGCCGCGCGGCTCGGCATCACCCCTTCGACCATCGACAACACGCTCTACTACGCCTTCGGCCAGGCGATCATCTCGACGATCTTCACCCAGGCCACCCAGGAGCGGGTGATCCTTCAGGCCGACCCCAGGACCACCTCCTCGCCGACCGACCTGCGGAATCTCTATCTCACCGCCGGCAACGGCGCGCCGACGCCGCTTTCGGCCGTCGCCACCGTGACCGAAAAGCTGGCGCCCCTGCAGGTCAACCACGTCGCCCAGTTCCCGGCCGCCAACATCTCGTTCGACACGGCGCCGGGGGTTGCGCTTGGCGCGGCGGTCTCCGCCATCCAGCACGACGAGAAGGACGTGGGCGTGCCGGCCAGCATCACCACCGCCTTCCTCGGCGCGGCCAACGCCTACAAGGCCTCGCTGAGCAACGAGCTGTGGCTGATCCTGGCGGCGATCGTCACCGTCTACATCGTGCTTGGCGTGCTCTACGAGAGCTACATCCACCCGATCACCATCCTCTCCACCCTGCCCTCGGCCGGGGTCGGGGCGCTCGTCGCCCTGATGCTCGCCGGGCAGTCGCTAGGCGTCATCGGCATCATCGGCATCATCCTCCTGATCGGCATCGTGAAGAAGAACGCCATCATGATGATCGACTTCGCCCTCGACGCCGAGCGCAACGAAGGCAAGTCGCCGCGCGAGGCCATCCACCAGGCCGCCCTGCTGCGCTTCCGGCCGATCATCATGACCACCCTCGCCGCGCTCTTCGCCGCCCTGCCGCTGATGCTGGGCTGGGGCGTCGGCTCGGAGCTGCGCCACCCGCTCGGCGTCAGCATCGTCGGCGGCCTGATCGTCAGTCAGGCCCTGACTCTCTTCACCACCCCGGTGATCTACCTCGAGTTCGACCGTCTGGCCCGACGCTTCGGCCCGCGGCGTAACCAACCGGCGCCGGCGACATGAACGTCTCGGCCGTCTTCATCCGCCGGCCGATCGCCACGGTCCTTCTGACCTGCGGCATCGCCCTGGCCGGTGCGGCGGCCTTCTTCCTGCTGCCGGTCTCGCCCCTGCCGCAGGTGGACCTGCCGACCATCTCGGTCAGCGCCAACCTCCCGGGCGGCAGCCCTGAGATCATGGCCACCGACGTCGCCTCTCCCCTGGAGAAGCATCTCGGCGTCATTTCCGACGTCAGCGAGATGACCTCGTCCAGTCGGACCAGCCAGACCAACGTCACCCTGCAGTTCGATCTCAGCCGCAACATCGACGGCGCGGCGCGGGACGTCGAGGCGGCGATCAACGCCGCCCGGGTCGACCTGCCGGCGACGCTCCACGCCAATCCGACCTACCGCAAACAGAACCCGGCCGATCAGCCGATCATGATCGTAGCGCTGACGTCGAAGACACGCACCCCCGGGCAGATCTACGACGCCGCTTCCAACATCCTCGAGCAGCAGATCAGCCAGGTGAAGGGGGTCGGCGAGGTCGACATCGGCGGCTCGTCCCTGCCGGCGGTGCGCGTGGAGCTCAACCCGCTGGCGCTGTCGCGCTACGGCATCGGCCTCGAGGACGTCCGCGCCGCGATCTCGTCGTCCAACTCCAATCAGCCCAAGGGCATCGTCCAGGACGCCAACACCAAGCTACAGATCTACACCAACGACAGCGGTCTTTCGGCCGCCGACTACAAGCCGGTGGTGGTCGCCTGGCGCAACGGCGCGGCCGTGCGACTCTCCGATGTCGCCAACGTCATCGACAGCGTCACCGACGTGCACAATTTCGGCCTGTTCAACGGCAAGCCGGCCGTTGTCGCCGTAATCAGACGCACGCCCGGCGCCAACATCATCACCACGGTCGATAGCGTGAAGGCGCTCATGCCGGTGCTGCGCCAGGCTCTGCCGCCCGACATCGACATGCAGGTCGCCGCCGACCGCACCATCACGATCCGCTCCTCGTTGGCCGACGTGGAGCGGACGGTGATCATCGCCATCATCCTGGTGGTGGCCGTGACGGCCTTCTTCCTGCGCAACGGCCGCGGCGTGCTGATCCCAAGCGTGGCCGTGACCACCTCGCTGCTGGGCGCGCTCGGCGTGATGTATCTGGCCGGCTTTTCGCTCGACAACCTCTCGTTGATGGCGCTGACCGTCTCCACGGGTTTCGTGGTCGACGACGCCATCGTGGTCATGGAGAACATCACCCGCCACGTGGAAGCGGGCATGAACCGCTTCGAGGCGGCGCTGCTGGGCGCCCGGGAGGTGGGGTTCACCGTCTTCTCGATCAGCATCTCACTGGTCGCCGTGTTTCTGCCGATCCTGTTGATGGGCGGCATCGTCGGGCGCCTGTTCCGTGAATTCGCCCTCACCCTCTCGGCGGCGGTGCTGGTCTCGCTGGTGATCTCGCTGACCACCACGCCGATGATGTGCGCCTTTCTCGTCGACAAGCCGGACGAGACCAAGAAGCCTGGGCGCCTGGCGCGCTTCTCGGAAGGCTCGTTTCGCTGGATGGAGCGGACTTACGAGAAGGCGCTCGACTGGGCGCTCGACTCCGGCCCGGTGATGGTGGTCGTGCTGGTGCTGTGCATCGTGCTGAGCGGCTATCTGTTTGTCGTGGCGCCCAAGG
>Ga0302314_10001598_pt1 | contig 42214 bp, 38 predicted proteins | sample III_Palsa_N2_3_FD_200533 | JGI IMG/M metagenome (GOLD analysis project Ga0302314, IMG submission 200533) | Peat permafrost microbial communities from Stordalen Mire near Abisko, Sweden - III_Palsa_N2_3 | ecosystem: Environmental > Terrestrial > Soil > Palsa > Peat permafrost | place: Sweden... | reverse complement strand
CGGTCTCATAGGGGACTTCGATCGTCACCGCAAAACCGCCAGCCGGTCCCGACTGGGCATCGAAGCGCTGGCGCGTGCCGTAAGCCTGCACCAGCCGGTCGCGGATGTTCGCGTGGCCCACACCCGTCGAGGAGGTGGTCCTAGGTTGCACGTCGTTCAACCCCGGGCCGGTATCGGTCACGCTGATCTGCACATGATCCCCGACCAGACGAGCGACAACCGAGATCTCGGCGCCCTCCTCCTGCGGCGTGACGGCATATTTGATCGCATTCTCGACGAGCGGCTGGAGCAGCAGCGACGGGATGCGCGTACCGGCGGCGGCGGCTTCGATATCGAAACGCGGGCGCAGCCGATCCTCGAAGCGCATCTTTTCGATCTCGAGATAGAGTTTGAGCGTCTCGACCTCCTGCGCCAGCGTCACCTGCGCGGTGGGCTCGTTGACCAGCGTGTAACGAAGGAAGCCTGACAGCCGGCTTAACATAAGGTTCGCCCGATCGGTCTGCTTGAGCAGCACCAGCGTCGAGATCGAGTTGAGCGTGTTGAACAGGAAGTGCGGATTGAGCTGATAGCGCAGCATCGCCAGCTGCGCCGCCGACGCCTGGCCTTCCAAGCGCTCGAGCTGACCCGTCTGGAGCTCGAGCTTGAGGAAAAGGTTGATCGCGTAATAGAGCGCCGACCAGGCGCCAAGCACCGCGAAATCGAGCAGGATCGCGCCCAGGAACTGCGCGCCCTCGGGGTGGACGCCGGGATGATAGAAGGTCGCGTTGGCCCACACCTCGATCGTCGAGAACGCCGCCGACGCCACCACCAGGATGAGGATCGACATCGTCCACGTCCAGATTGGCTTCGCGCTCATCAGCTTGCGGAACACCGCGCCCATCAGCAGCGTCAGCGAATAGCCCGTCGCGGTCGCAAGCGCGGTCGGCACGACGAACAGCAGGCCCATGTTGTTGGCGACGCCGCCGAGCGCGCGCAGCACGAAATAGCCCGCCCACCCGGCCGACTGGATCAGCCAGAAGGCCCGGTTCTTGTCGTCGAAGAAGGGCCGCGGCGTGCGGCTCGGTCGCGCCATGCCGGCATCCCTAGCCCGAAACGCGCGGCGATTGAAGCTGTGATGGCGCGGTGATCCGATACGGGCGCGACATCAGCCTTAACGGTTTTTTAACCGACTAAAGTCTCAAATCGTTGACGACGCCCCGGCTATCGGGAGGGTTCGATCGGAAGGTACGATGCCCTTGGCCGGCACGGAGATATGACGGGCTTGGCCGCCCTGCTGGTCGCGATCGCGGTGACGGCGGCGCTGGCGCTGACCGCTATCCTGTTGATCGTCGTCAACGCGCGCACGCTGTACGGGCTCAAGCGCGATGCGCGCGATGTGCTCGCCGGCCTGTCCGACGGTATCGTGATCCTGTCGGAAAAGCCCGGCCGCGCCTATTGCAACGCCGCCGCCGCAGCGATGCTCGGCCTCCATGTCGAGCCCGATCTGCCGCCCTGCTATCACCGGCTCGATCGCAGCCCGTTGCTCACCGAGGTCTGCACCGCCGCAATGGCAGCGCAGCGCGGCGACACGCTGCCGCCGATGGAGCTGGTCGATGCCGCCGGGCATTTCCGCAGCTGGCGCCAGTCGCTGATCAACGCCAGCGTCGCGGGCACGCTCGTCGTCGGCGTCGTGCTGCAGGACCGCACCGAGATCCACACGCTGTCGCATCTGCTCGAGGAATCGCGACGCCGCGATCCGCTGACCGGGCTCGCCACCCCCGAACTGCTCCACGACCGGACCGGCCAGGCGATCGAGACCGCGGCACGCACGATGACCGCGGTGGCGATGCTGGTCGTCGAGGTCGACCAGTTCGAGGCGGTGTTCGAGCGCGGCGGCTGGGCGGCCGCCTCCGAGCTGCTGATCGAGGCCGCGGCACACACCGCCGCGCAGGTTCGTGCGATGGATCTGATCGCGCGCGTCGGCCAGAACCGATTCGCGATCGTGCTGTCGCTCAGCGACGCTGCCGGACTGCCCCGCGCGGTCGATCGCTTCCTCGCGGCGATGCGCTTCGTCTCGGTCGCGGCGCAGACGCCGATCACGGGCAGCATCGGCATCGCGCGCGCGGGGCTCGACGGATCGACCTCGCTCCGCCTGCTCGAGCGCGCCGCGCATGCCTGCGGCCGTGCGCGCGCCGACGGCGGCGACCGTGCGCACTTCTACGCCCCCGACGTCGATCTCGATCCCGGCCCGAGCGCGACCGACCGCAGCCTCGTCGCCGAGATTCGGCACGGGCTCGACCAAGGGCGCTTCACGATGCGCTACCAGCCGATCGTCGCGTTGAACACGCGGCAGGTGGTCGGCTACGAGGCGTTGATGCGCTGGCGCCATCCGTTGCGCGGCGAGGTCAGCCCCGCCGAGTTCATTCCGATCGCCGAGCAATCGGGAATGATCCACGCGCTCGGCGAATTCGCGCTGACCCAGTCGTGCCGCGACGCTGCGACCTGGGCGCCTAATCTGCAGGTCTCGGTCAACATGTCGGTGGTCGAGCTGCTCGAGAGCGAGGCGCCGCACCGCATCCTCTCGGCGCTCGCCGCCGCCGAACTCGCCCCGCACCGGCTGCGCATCGAGATCACCGAGACCGCGCGCATCCCCGATCTCGGGCGGCTGCGCACCGCGATCGACGAGATCCGCACGCTGGGCGTTACCGTCGCGCTCGACGATTTCGGCACCGGCCATTCGAGCCTGACCCATCTCCAATCGCTCAGCTTCGACGCGCTCAAGATCGACCACCGCTTCGTCAAGGACATCTCGACCCCGCGCACCGCCTCGATGATCCGCATGCTCGTTACCTATGCGCGGCAGATCGGCGTGATGGTCGTGGCGGAAGGCGTCGAGACCGAGACGCAGGCGGCGATGCTCACGCAAATGGGATGCAGCCACGGCCAGGGCTGGCTGTTCGGCCGCCCGATGCCCGCGCAGAACCTGTCGGATCGGGTGATGGCCGGCTAGATCGGATACTAGCTTTCGAAGGCGTCGGCGCTGCGACCGATTTTGGCGGACAATAATTCTGCTGGTCCTTCCCCGCCGGCGAGTGGTGGCACCGCAGAGCGTTCGAGAGGGCAGGCGAAGACGTGCTCTGATAAGCCAGCACCGCCCCCTCCCCGTCGGTCGTGCTCGGCATGCAGCCTCGCCCTGACCGGGCAGGACGACAGCATGTCGGCAAATTGGAATATTGGCAGACGGCCTAACGGCGCCCCGTGATCGTTCAGGCCTCGTCGTCAAGCGAACTGCCCTGCGGGAAACCCGTCTATCGAGCTTTCAATTCTGAAATGAAATAATATGACAATTTTTTGACGTACGGAAAGCGCACATGATCGAAATGGGGGCGTTCGATGGTTAGTCGCGAAGAGGTACGGTGGGCCTATGTAATGCTTCTCGGCCGCGAGCCCGAGTCAGAAGAAGCTTACCGGTGCCACACTGAACATGAAAATGTGATGGCATTGCGAGCCTCCTTCCTTGGATGCGAGGAGGGCTTAAGTCGCATCAGACGTGATATCCGAATAGCGGTAGAACAATTGCCATTTAATTATTATCGGCCGATCATAATTCATCTACATATAGAGAAAACCGGCGGCACTTCATTATACGAGTGCTTAGCCGTGCATTTTGATCAAACCTCCATCACGCTGCCGCATACTACTCATATACAAACATATTCACTGGGCGAACTTAATCAGTTTGACTTCGTAAGCGGTCATCTAACCCTTGGCGAGGCCATGTCTCTACCAAGGTATCCCAAGATAATAATCAGCCTCTTTAGAGAGCCTTACGCTCGGCTTATCTCGTTTTATCGATTTCATCGAGCGCACCCGTATCGAATGCGTCATGACCCTATGGTACAGCTTGCTCAAGACTGCGATCCGGTTGAGTTTTTCACCAACGCCGAAGTGCGTTCTTCACACCGACTGTTCAATGCCTATGTTAGGCAGTTAGTTGGGCTGCCCGATGAACCGACGGATTGGCGGCCAGAAGTCATGGCCTGTGCGACCAGGGAAGCAATCGATAAGTTGGCAAGTCTCGCAGTCGTAGGGATCACCGAAAACTTCACAGGCGCTCTTGCACAGGTAAATTCGGCAACCGGATTGGCAATTGAACAGTTAGAATGCCGATTACATTCGACAAATACGATCAGTCAACAAGAAGGCTTCTGCCGTGTTCCAGAAGTTTCGCTAACATCGAACCTCAAAGAGGCCATATATCCTTTGATAGAGTTTGACCTTATGGTTTACGAACAAGCCAAGAATATTGCCGCTGCTCGGTCGTGAAGCGTGAAAGATTATTCTGACGCTCTGTATGATCAGTAACCGACCTTTCCGTTGAAGGGCGAAAGCGGACAACGAGAGCATCTCGTCCCAAATAGGATCTGAGCTGCCCGCTTGATCGATCGCGGCCTGACCCCCGCTCTTCTCCCAACCGGCAAGCTCCGTGCAAACCCGCCGCGCCGTCAACTTCACACCCGTCCCGCGGACATCCGGCGATCCTCATCTTCCCACCTTCGCCAGCCCATGCTCGCGCCGATAGTCGGCGACCTTCGCGAGCAGTCCGGCGGCCTCGGCGGGGGCCATCACACCGTCGAAGTCGTCGCCCGACTGCGCCTTGAAGCGGAAATGCCACGCCGTCTCGCCACCCGCCGCGACCGTCCGGAGCAGCGCCGCATCGATCGGGACGGCGAGCGCCTCGGTGCGCGTGCAGCCGCCGAACAGCTGCGATCGCGAACATTGCTCGGTCCGCCCCAGGTCGAGCGTCTCGACCGATTTCGGACCGGCTGGCGTCTCGTAATTGGCGGTCCTGAAATATTTGTAGAGGCGCCCCTCGTACACGGTCCGCTGATAGAGCTGGTAGGTGACCGCGCCGCTGCCCTTGTCGACGAAGGCGCGCAGGAAATTGTCGCTCCACACCAGCCGCAGCAGGCCGTGCCGCTCCTGATAGCCGGGCTCGGTGGTGATCGTCGCCAGCACCTCGAGCGCATCGTCCTTGACGCTCGCGGAGCGTTCGAAATCCTCCGGCGTCATCGCGAGCATCTGCCGCGCCGACGCTGGCAGATCGGCCGCGCGCAGAGCGGCGCCCATGCCGAGGCCGAGCGCCAGCACCGATCCGAAAACCAAAGCCCTCATGCGAAAAGCCCCCTCGCCGCATGAGGGAGGATCGCACACTGCGCGGCTGGGTCAAGCGTCTCGGCATGGTCGCGCCGCCGAGCCGTCTCGCGGAAGCGCATCGTCCGTTCCGGACGAACGAACGGCTTGCTTGTGACCCGCGTCTCCCTACCTTCCCCGCATGACCACGGCCACCTTCCTCGCCACGCGTACGCTGATCCGGCTTTCGGGCGCGGACGTCGCCGGCTTCCTGCAGGGCCTCGTCACCAACGACACGGCGCTACTCGCAACCGGCGCGCCGATCTGGGCGGGGCTGCTCACCGCGCAGGGCAAGGCGCAGTGGGAGTTCATCCTTTGGCCCAATTCCGATTCGGGCGACGACGTGCTGGTCGATTGCGAAGCGACGCAGGCCGATGCGCTGGCGAAGCGGCTGGGCATGTACCGCCTGCGCCGCCCGATCGTCATCGCTCGCGACAAGACGCTCGGCGTGCATTGGTCCAGTGACGGCGACGGCGATCCCCGCCTGCCCGCGCTAGGCCGGCGCTGGCTCGGCGCACCCGACGGCGAGCCCGCCGACGACATTTTTCGCGCGCACCGCCTTCGCCTGGGCGTCGCCGAGGGCGTCGCGGAGCTGGGCATCGACAAGACGCTGTGGCTCGAGACCAACGCGGTCGAGCTGCACGGCGTCAGCTTCACCAAGGGCTGTTACGTCGGCCAGGAGAATACCGCGCGGATGAACTGGCGGCAGAAGGTCAATCGCCGACTGGTCGTGCTCGCCGTCGAGGCCGATCCCGGCGAAGCCGCGCGCACCTGGTATCCGGAGCTCGGCCTCGCCGTGGCGCCGGTGCGCGTCGAGCAGTTGCGCAGCGGCGCGCCGGTCCGGCTGGGCACCGTCGAAGGCCGCCCGATCGTCCCCGACTGGCTCGCCGCCGCGATCGCCGAGGAACCTGTCGCGTGAGCGAACCGCTCCGCATGCGCCCGACCAGTCGCACCGCCGCGCTAGGAGGCGTCGGCGTGATCTTCGTGACAGGCGCATTCGCGATCGTCGCGGCGGCCGCCGTGCTGCTGCTCGCGGCCAGCTATGGCTTCCGCATGGAGGCGATCGACTGGGTATTGCTGAGCTTCGTGTTGGTGCTGACGATCGGCGGCGGGATCATGATGGCGCGCTTCATCCGCGCGAACCCCGGCGCGATCGGCGAGGCGCGCTTCGACACCTCGCACCCGGAAGATCCGGCCGACTAGGCCGCCCGACCAGGTCAGCCCCGTCGCGCACCATGATACAGGTGCGTCGCCATCGCCGCGCCGAGCACGGGCGCGATCAGGTTGACGATCGGCACGAGGAACAGTCCGGTGACGATCGCGCCCACGCCCGCGCGCTGCCCCCGCGTCCCGGCCAGCCACGCCTTGCGCGACGCGCGGTCGCCGTGGCGGCTCGCGACCATCTCGCCGAGATCGCGCCCGAAGGCCACGCCGTTGACCGCGACGAACAGGACGAGCGTCCCCACCCCCGTCACCAGCAACAGCAGGTAGAAGGGCGCGGCGATCAGATTGTAGAGGATCACGCGCAGCGATGAGGCAGCCCCAGCCACGCACCCGCCGCCAGTCCGAGCGGCCGCGCCGTCGCCAGCGCGTCCGGGTAATGCCGCGCCTCCACCACCGCGACGATCCGGTCCATGAACGCCGAGATCACCCCGATCGCGATCGCGGGAAACAGGAACCAGACCAGCACCGCGGTCAGCAGGAAGGCACCGAAGCCGCTCGTCGAGCCACCCAGCGGGCAGCTGTCGTCGGACGAGACCAGCCCGCACGGATCGAAGCCCTTGAGCAAAAATCCCAGCGCGACGCCCAATAGGGCAAAGACCAGCAGCGTCACCAGCAGCGAGCGGACGAGGATCGCGAGGATTCGTCGATCGCCGAGATCGTCGAAGGCGAGGAAGAGCGCGCGGATCATCCCGGCTGTACCAATGGCAAGCCCGGCGGGTTCCCGCGGCGGCTTGCGGATCGGCGTGCCCGCGGCGATGACGGATGGGTCAAGGAAGGACCACCATGCCGCTCTATACGCTCGACGATCTCGCCCCGACGCTTCCCGCCGACGGATCGGCCTGGGTCGCGCCGTCGGCGGACGTGATCGGCGACGCGCGGCTCGGCACGGACGCGAGCGTCTGGTTCGGCGCGGTGATCCGTGCGGACAACACCCCGATCGTCGTCGGCGCGCGCTCGAACATCCAGGAGGGCGCGATGCTCCACTCCGATCCGGGCAAGCCGCTGACGATCGGCGCGGACTGCACGATCGGCCATCATGCGATCCTGCACGGCTGCACGATCGGCGAGCGCGTGCTCGTCGGCATGGGCGCGCGGGTGCTCAACGATGCGGTGATCGGCGACGACTGCCTTGTCGGCGCGGGCGCGCTCGTTACCGAGGGCAAGAGCTTTCCGCCCGGCAGCCTGATCATCGGGTCGCCCGCCAAGGTGGCGCGTCCGCTCAGGCCCGAGGAGATCGCGATGCTCCGCATCGGCGCTGCACATTATGTCGAGCGCCAGCGCCGCTTCGCGCGCGGGCTGCGGCGCGTCGACGGGTGAGGCGGTTGCGACGAGCCGGGCAACCCCGCCGCCCGACGATGCGTTGCCGATCAAACACCGCGGAGACCAGCATGCCAGACCTCGCAGACCGATCGATCCCGCTGGAGGAGCGCGTATCCGAGGGTGCGCTCGGCGTGGCGCTGGTGTTCAAGCTGCTCGCCTTGTTGCGCAAGACGGGCAAGCTCGACGACGACGAGACGCGCACCATCGCCGCCAGCCTGATCGCCGAACTCGACGGCACGCAACTGCGGTTCGAGATGTGGACCACGCTGGAGACCTGGCTGCCCGACTTCAAGCGGCCGGAGGAGGCGCAGCCCGAAGGCGCGCGGAAGAACGAGGACGGCGATCGCGACTGAATCCCAGCTGGACACGAAAAAGCCGGGCCATCGCTGACCCGGCTTTTAGTGGAAATCCTGGCGATTTTCCGTCTGGTCGGGGCGACAGGATTCGAACCTGCGACCCCTTGACCCCCAGTCAAGTGCGCTACCAGGCTGCGCCACGCCCCGACCTAGGCGGCGGCCATTAGGCGAGCCCCGCGCGCTTGGCAAGCCGCGACCATGACGCGGACGCACGACGCGTCCCACCAGCGCCTTGCAACCGGGCGCGCCACCATGGTAGGCGCCCGCGCTTCAACAGGGCCGCCGTCTTGCGACGAAACGCGCCCCAACCAGGCCGAACCGCTCCATGTTCTCGTCCCCCGCCTTTGCCCAGACCGCAGGCGCACCCGCGGCTGCCTCGCCGCTCGCCGCCTATTCGGGGTTCATCCCGATCGTTCTGATGGTGGTGATCTTCTACTTCCTGCTGATCCGTCCGCAGCAGCAGCGGGCGAAACAGCACCGTGCGATGATCGAAGCGGTCAAGAAGGGCGACGTCGTCGTCACCGGCGGCGGCGTCATCGGGCGCGCGACCAAGGTCGATGGCGACGAGGTCGAGATCGAGATCGCGCCGACCGTCCGCATCCGCGTGGTCAAGTCGACGCTGACCGAAGTGCGTACCACCTCCAAACCCGCCAACGACTGAGCAGGGACGACACGCGCCATGCTCGATTTCCCGCGCTGGAAGATCGCCTCGATCATAGGCGTGCTGCTCGTCGGCATCCTGCTCGCGATTCCGAGCCTGATGCCCGAATCGACCGCGCGGTCGATCGGGCTCAGCTGGGCGCCGCGGATCAACCTGGGGCTCGACCTCGCAGGCGGTAGCCACATCCTGCTCGAGGCGGACACCGCCGACGTCGCCAAGATGCGCCTCTCCACGATGGAAGACACCATCCGCAGCGAGATGCGCAAGGAAAGCCCGCAGATTCAGATCGGCGACATCTCGACCGCCAACGGGGCTCTCACCTTCTTCGTGCGCGATTCGAGCCAGCTCGATGCGGCGGTCGACAAGGTCCGTACGCTCACCGCGCCGGTCGGCTCGACCGGACAGCGCGACTGGAACGTCCAGGTCGTCGATTCGACGCGGATCGTGATGACGCCGACTCAGGGCGGGATCGACCAGTTCGTCGATCAGGCAATGACGGGCGCGGTCGACATCGTGCGCAAGCGCATCGACGCGCTCGGCACCAAGGAGCCGACGATCGTCCGCCAGGGCACCGATCGCATCCTCGTCGAAGTGCCCGGGTTCAGCGATCCCGCCGAACTCAAGGCACTGATCGGCAAGACCGCCAAGCTCGAGTTCAAGCTAGTCGACACCACGGCCGATCTCGCCAAGGCCGCAGCAGGCCAGGTGCCGATCGGTGACGAGGTGCTCAAGATGCAGACCGGCGCGCCGATCGTCGTACAGCGCCAGGCGATCATCACCGGCACCGATCTGAAGCGCGCACAGCAGAGTTACGACGAGAATAATCTCGCGTCGGTCGCGATCGACTTCAACAGCCGCGGCGCACGCGCGTTCGCCGAGACGACGCAGGTCAATGTCGGCAAGCCCTTCGCGATCATCCTCGACGACGTCGTGCTGTCCGCACCGACGATCCAGACCGCGATCCTCGGCGGATCGGCCTCGATCTCGGGCAGCTTCACGCCGCAATCGGCGCAGGCGCTTGCGATCTCGCTGCAATCGGGCGCGCTGCCGATCGCGCTGAAGACGGTCGAGGAACGCACCGTCGGGCCCGGGTTGGGCGCCGATTCGATCCACGCCGGCGTGATCGCCTCGACGATCGCGGTGGTCGCGGTGATCGTCTTCATGTTCGTCACCTACGGCCGCTTCGGCGTCTATGCGAACATGGCGGTGATCATCAACGTGTTCGTCATCCTGGGGGCGATGGCGTTGCTCAACGCGACGCTGACGCTGCCCGGAATCGCCGGCTTCGTGCTGACGATCGGCACCGCCGTCGACGCCAACGTGCTGATCAACGAGCGTATCCGCGAGGAACGCCGACGCGGCCGCGGCGTCGTCCAGTCGGTCGAGATGGGCTATAAGGAAGCCAGCCGCACGATCTTCGAAGCGAACGTGACGCACGCGATCGCCGCGTTCATCATGCTGATCCTGGGCTCGGGCCCGGTGAAGGGTTTCGCGGTCGTGCTGCTGCTCGGCATCGCCACCTCGGTGTTCACCGCGGTGCTGTTCACGCGGATGATGGTCGCGCTGTGGCTCCGCCGCGCCCGCCCGCAAGCCATTCACATTTGAGGCGATAGACGATGCGCCTGCTCAAGATCGTACCCGACAACACCAATATCGGCTTCGTCGCGCTGCGCCGCTGGGCGTTCGGCCTCACGCTGTTCCTGTCGATCGGCGCCGTCGTGCTGGTCGGCGTGCGGGGGCTCAACTTCGGCGTCGATTTCGTCGGCGGGCTGATGATCGAGGCCAAGTTCGATCATCAGGCGCCGCTCGACGACGTCCGTACCAAGATCGACAGCCTCGACGTCGGCGAGGCGCAGCTCCAGCAGTTCGGCGATGCGCAGACCGTCTCGATCCGCCTGCCGCTCCCCGCCTCGACCGACGAGGGCGCCAACAACGCGCTGGTCAACAAGGTCGAGGGTGCGCTCAAGGCGCAATATCCCACGGTCGTGTTCAACCAGGTCCAGGCGGTCGGCGGCAAGGTGTCGAGCGAGTTGATCCGCAACGGCGCGATCGCGGTGTTCCTCGCGATCTTCGGAATCGCGCTGTTCGGCATCTTCCGATTCGAATGGCAGTTCGGCGTCGCGACCTTCGTGTCGATCCTGCACGACGTGCTGATGACCTTCGGGTTCTTCGCGCTGCTGCGCAATTATCTGGAGTTCGATCTCAACATCGTCGCCGCGGTGCTGACGATCATCGGCTATTCGATCAACGACAAGATCGTGATCGACGACCGCATCCGCGAGAACCTCCGCAAATACCGCCAGATGCCGATCGGCGAGCTGATCGATCTCTCGGTCAACGAGACGCTGCCGCGCACCGTGATGACCTCGCTGACGATCATCCTCGCGCTCGCCTCGCTGCTGATCTTCGGCGGGCATGTGCTGCGCGGCTTCACCGCGGCGATGATCCTCGGCGTGATCGTCGGCACCTATTCGTCGATCTACGTCTCGTCATCGCTGCTGATCACGCTGGGCATCGACAAGTCGCGGTTCAAGCAGATGAACCAGGCGGTCGACAAGAAGAAAGCCGCGCGCGAGCGCGCCGAGCGGATCGCGCCGAAACCATGACCGACAAGGTCTGATGGCGAAGTTCTCGCCCGATCCGGTGGCGTCGGGCCCCGCGATCCGCGGGATTTCGGGCGGCGGCTTCCTGATCGATGCCGACGTTTATCCCGACGGCGCGCTGCTGGCACCCGACGCGGCGCGGGCCTGGACGGCACCGGCGATCGACGCGCTCGATCTGGCGGCGCTGGGCGATCTGCTCGAGCGCCAGCCTACCCCCGAGTTCCTGCTGCTTGGTACAGGCGCTGCATTGCGCCGCCCCTCGCCCGCCTTTGCCAGGGCCGTCGATGCAAAGGGACTCGGCCTCGAGGTGATGGACAGCCGCGCCGCCGCGCGCGCGTGGGGCGTGCTGCGCGCCGAGGGCCGCGAAATCGTCGCCGCGCTGATGCCGCTGGAGCGATAGGCCGGATCGCTTACCTTATCGTGCTCCTGCGTAGGCAGGAGCCCAGGTGAGGAGCCGCAGCGCCTGCAATCCTGGGCTCCTGCCTGCGCAGGAGCACAATGATTGGCTTAGCTGGTCAGCCCGATCAGATGCTCGCGCAACGCCGCCGCATTGGCCGCCCACGTGAACCGCTCAGCCGTCGCCCGCACCGCCAGCGGATCATAGTCCGCCGCCAGCAGTTCGCGCACGCCCGCCGCGATCGCCGCGGGCTCCCGGGCGACCAGCCGTCCCGCCTCGGGCCGATCGACCAGCTCGCGCGCGCCGCCGACGTCGGCGATCACGATCGGCGCACCGCACGCCAGCGCCTCGACCCATGCGTTGGCAAGCCCCTCCGACGCCGACACCAGCACGCCGACGTCCGCCGCCGCGGCCAGCGCCGGCAGCGCGTCGTGCGGCTGGCTGCCGAGCAGCATCACGCGGTCGCCGAGGCCCCGCGCCGCGATCAGCGCCTCGAGCGTCGCTCGCTCGGGGCCGTGTCCCGCGATCATCAGCGTCGCGCCCGGCAGGTCGCGCATCGCCTCGATGACGAGGTCGTGCCCCTTGCGCGGGATCAGCGCGCCGACCGAGAGCAGGAGCGGCCCGGTCACGCCAAGCGCCCGCTTCGCCGCGATGCGATCCGGAGACGGCCGGAAGCGATCGAGATCGACGCCGGTATAATGGACGCGGATACGCGCGCCCGGCATCCCCAGCGCGACCATGTCCGCCTTGAGCGCGGCGCTGACCGCGAGCATCCCGTTAGCCGCCAGACCGGCGCGCCGCACCTGGCCCGCGGTCGACGCCTGTGCGCCCCAATGATGGATATCCGCACCGCGCGCCTTGATCGACACCGGCACGCTCAGCGCCCGCCCCAGCCGCACCGCGGCCGGACCGTCGGGAAAGAAGAATTCGGCGTCGATCACGTCGAACGGAAAGCTTCGCCGCAGCGCGCGCAGCATCGGCAGCAGCGCCCCCGCCATCGCACGGGGATTGGTCGTCCCCAATCCCGGCAGGATCGGAAAACGCGGCCGATGCACGGTGAGCCCCCGCCACGTCTCGCGCGCGGCAATCGCCGCCAGCCCCCGCCAGTTCGGATGCAGCGACAGCGGCCATGGCGGCACCCCGATCGGCGCGACCACCTGCACCTCGACGTCGGGCAACGCCGCCAGTCCGCGTGTCTGGCGCTCGACGAACAGGCCGAAGGTCGGCCGCGCCGCATCGGGAAACAGGGTGGAAAGCGTCAGCACGCGCAGCATGGCTCGTCTTCTCGCACAGATGCGTTAAGAGCGCATTCAGTCCGCCGGCGAAATGTTGCACGCCCTTTCAAACCCCCCGTTCGCGCCGCTTCCCACATCCGGATCGAGCCGCTAAGGAGCGTGTCATGCAGCGCCTCGCCACCCGTCCGCTTCTCCTCGCCGCCCTTGCCGCGGTCGCCCTCGCGCCCCTCGCCGGCTGCGCCAATGGCAACAAGAAGAAGGCGGACACGCGCTTCATCGCGCGCGATGTCGACACGCTCTACAATCTTGCGCGCGACCGGCTCGACAAGAAGCAATATAAGCTCGCTGCGCAGCTGTTCGACGAGGTCGAGCGTCAGCATCCCTATTCGGTGTGGGCACGCCGCGCCGAGCTGATGAGCGCCTACTGCTATTATCTGGCACGCGACTATACGACGTCGATCTCGTCGGCGCAGCGCTTCCTGTCGATCCATCCCGGCAACCGCGACGCGGCCTATGCCTATTATCTGATCGCGATGGATTATTACGAGCAGATCAACGACGTCACGCGCGACCAGAAGATCACGCAGCAGGCGCTCGGTGCGCTGGGCGAGCTCGTCCGCCGCTACCCCGACACCAAGTTCGCCGCCGACGCGCGGCTTAAGATTGATCTGGTCAACGACCATCTCAGCGGCAAGGAAATGGAGATCGGTCGCTTCTACCAGCGCCGCTCGCAATGGCTCGCCTCGATCTACCGCTTCCGCATCGTGATCGACAAATATCAGACGACGACGCACGTCCCCGAGGCGCTTGAGCGGCTCACCGAATCCTATCTCGCGCTGGGCATTCCGGACGAGGCGAAGAAGTCCGCGGCGGTGCTCGGCGCGAACTATCCGGGCTCGAAATGGTATGAGCGCGCCTATAATCTCGTCGAGAAGAGGGCGCCCGAGGCGCGCAGGCACGAGAAGCACCGCGAGAAAGAGAAGAAGGACAAGTGACGCCGGGGCCGCAGGCTCCCGTTCGTGCCCTGTTCTCATGAGCGTCGCGATCGCGTAGGGAGGGGCCGATGCTGATCCGGCTGGCCATCCGCGACGTCGTGCTGATCGAGGCGCTCGACCTCGATTTTTCCGCAGGGCTCGGCGCGCTGACCGGCGAGACGGGTGCCGGCAAGTCGATCCTGCTCGATGCGCTGGGCCTCGCACTCGGGCAGCGCGCGGAGACGTCGCTGGTCCGGCAGGGCGCGACGCAGGCGGTGGTGACCGCGAGCTTCGAGGCCGGCGACGATCTCGCGATCGGGGCGCTGCTCGCCGACAACGGCCTCGAGGGCGAACCCGGCGAACCGCTGATCGTCCGGCGCATCGTCAAGGCGGACGGCGGCAGCCGCGCAAGCATCAACGACCAGCCCGTCTCCGCCGCGTTGCTGCGCGATCTCGGCAGCCGGTTGGTCGAGATCCACGGCCAGCACGACGATCGCGGATTGCTCGCGGCGCGTGGGCATCGGGCGCTGCTCGATGCGTTCGGACGCTTCGACACGAGCGCCGTCGCCACTGCGCACACGCGCTGGCGGCAGGCGGAGGGCGCGCTGGCAGCGGCGCAGGCCGATCTCGAGACCGCCGAGCGCGACCGCGAATGGCTCGAGCACAGCGTCGCCGAACTGCGCCAGCTCGCGCCCGAAGCCGGCGAGGAGGAGATGCTCGCCGGCGAACGCGCGACGATGCAGAAGGGCGCGCGGCTCGCCGAGGAGCTGACCAGCGTGTCGGTGCATCTCGACGGGTCCGACGGCGCGCTGGCGGGGCTGCGGCAGGCGGCGCGGCGGCTCGACCGGATCGCGCACGAGCATGAAGCGCTGGCGACCGCGCTCGCCGCGCTCGATCGCGCGGTGATCGAGGCGTCGGAAGCGGAGGATGCGCTGGCGCAGGCCGGCGCGGCGCTCGCCTTCGATCCCGAGCATCTCGACCGGATGGAGACGCGGCTGTTCGACCTGCGCGGGCTCGCGCGCAAGCACCGCGTCCAGCCCGACGAGCTCGCCGCGCTCGCCGAAGATCTGTCGGCGAAGCTGGAGCGGATCGAGGCTGGGGGCGAGGGCCTCGCCGCGCTCGTCAAGGAGGTCGCCGCCTCGCGCGCCGCCTATGAGGCCGCCGCCGCCACGCTCACCGCCGAGCGCACCGATGCGGCCGCGCGGCTCGATACCGCGGTGGCCGGCGAACTCGCCCCGCTCAAACTCGACGCGGCGCGCTTCCGCACCGCGATCGAGCGCCTGCCCGAGGCGCAATGGGGACCGGACGGCCGCGACCGCGTCGAATTCCTGATCGCGACCAACCCCGGCGCGCCGTTCGCGCCACTGATCAAGATCGCCAGCGGCGGCGAGCTGTCGCGCTTCATCCTCGCGCTGAAAGTCGCGCTGGCGGAAAGTTCGGGCGCGCGGACGATGATCTTCGACGAGATCGATCGTGGCGTCGGCGGTGCGGTGGCGTCGGCAATCGGCGATCGGCTGGCGCGGCTGGCCGGCAAGGCGCAGCTGCTCGTCGTCACGCACAGCCCGCAGGTGGCGGCGCGCGCCGATCGCCAGTTGCTGATCGCCAAGCGCCACGACGGCATCGTCACGCGCACCGGCGTCCGCCTGCTCGACGCCGCCGAACGCCGCGAGGAGATCGCGCGGATGCTGTCGGGCGCCGAGGTGACCGACGAAGCGCGCGCGCAGGCGGGCCGGCTGCTCGCCGCGTAGGACTGCGGTATTCAAATCCTCCCCTTTCAGGGGAGGGGGACCGCCGGCGTAGCCGGTGGTGGAGGGGTTTCCGAGCTAGGATGCTGGGCGCCGACCAGAAACGTGGTCTACCCCTCCACCACCCTGCGGGTGGTCCCCCTCCCCCTCCGGGGGAGGATTATAATGACGAGCCTCGCCCCTTATTTCCCGACCAGGTCGGGATGCTGCGCCTTCCACCGCATCGCGCGATGGACGCGGCGTTCGACGCTGGGATGATCGTAGAAGATCGTCTCCTCGAGCCAGGACGGCGACGAGGCGCGGTATGCGATCGTCTTGACCAGCGCCTTGGAGAGCCCGTCGGGCTCGTGCGCGTGCTCGAACGAGAAATGATCCGCGTCGCTTTCCTGCAGACGGGTCAGCGTGTTGGTCAGCGGCGTCGCGAGCAGGCCGAGCGTCGTAACGATCGCGATCAGGATCGGCAGCCCGGCAGGATCGGCGATTCCCGCGATCCGCGCACCCTGCCCGCTCCAGCGCAGCACGACCGGGAACGACCATGCGACGATCCACAGCAGGATCACCGACAATATGCCGAGCACCAGCACCGACCAGAAGATATGCCCGCGTGCATAATGGCCCATCTCGTGGCCGACGACACCGCGCACCTCGGCGATGTCGGCGCCTTGTGCGAACATCGTGTCGCTCATCGCGACGCGGGCGCTGCCGAACAGCCCCGAGACGTTGGCTGTATAGCGTTCGGACTGTTTCGACCCGTTGTAGACGAATATCTTGTCCGACGGCACGCCGCTCACCTTGGCGAGCGCGACCACCGCATCGCGCGTCGGCCCCGGCGGGGCGGGCGTATAGGTGTTGAACAGCGGCTCGATCAGCACCGGCCCCAGGATCATCAGCACCGCCATCCCGACGATGACGACGCCGCCCGACCATGCCCACCACCAGCGCGGCGTGCGGCGGATCAGCGCATAGACCGCAAGCCCGGCCAGCGCGAAGATCAGCGCGTTGATCGCCAGTGCCAGCAGCCCTTCCCCGAGCCAGCCGCCGAATGCTTGCTTGGTCAGCCCATAATGCGCCTCGCGCCACCAGCCGGCGTAGATCGCCCAGGGCAGTTCGATCACCCAGTCGATCAGCAGGAACAGGAGCACGCAGCAGGCCACCGCGAGATGGGGCCGCGGCCGCGGCCGCTGGATCCGGTCGCGGACGCGCACCAGCACGCCCGAACGCAGGATGATCCACGCCGCCACGACGGTGACCAGCCAGCCCCACAGCAGCAGCCAGTGGCCGCCCTGCGTATAGGCGGTAGCCTTGGCGTGCGCGGCGGGCGAAAGCGTCGCCATATAGGCGGCGGTCGCCGCATCGGGATCGAACCGGACCATCGCAAAAACCCCCAAAACCCTATCTGTATTGCCAGGCTAATACACGATCGGGCCGCTGCAAAGCGCTATCGTGACGCCGACGAATCGAGCGTCAGGAACGCCGCGAGCGCTGACGCCGCCGCCAATGCCGCGCCGATCGACGCCGCGACGTGGAAGGCCGAGACCAGCGCCGCCCCCGACAGCGCGATGACGGCGCCGGCGAGCGCGGTCGCGATCAGCCCACCGGTACGCGCGATCGCGCTGTTGAAGCCCGAGGCGGTGCCGGTGTGGCGCTCGTCGACCGAGGACAGCACCGCTGTCGTCAGCGGCGCCACCGCGCCCGCCATGCCGACCGCGATCACCAGCATCGCGGGCAGCACGCTCGTCCAGTAGCTGCCGCTCGGCTCGGCGCGGATCAGCAGCGCGAAGCCCAGCGCGGTCACCGTCGGCCCGAGCGTCAGCGGCCAGCGCGGGCCGATCGCTTGCGTCGTTTTGCCCATCAGCCGCGAGGCGGCGCCGATCACCACGGGAAAGGGCAGCAGCGCCATCCCCGCCTGCAACGGCGAATAGCCGCCCGCGACGATCAGCAGATAGGGCAGCAGCACCAGCAGCCCGCCCAGCGCGCCGTAGAGCAGGAAGGTGAGCAGCGTCAGCCCGACGAAGGCGCGACTGCCGAACAGCGACAGCGGCATCATCGCGCGGTCGCCCTGCGCATGTTCGGCCCCCAGGAAGCCTGCGACCAGCGCCAGCCCCGCGATCACGCCGATCCATACCGCAGGCCCCGCGACATGGTGGCTCGACCAGAGGGTGAGCGCCCAGGTCAGCGCGCCCAGCGCGAGCGTCGCCAGCGCCGCGCCGGCCCAGTCGAGCGATTGCTCGCCGCTCGCGCTTTCCTCGACCGCGTGCCAGGCGATGCCGATCGCGACCAAGGCGACGGGCACGTTGATCAGGAAGATCGCGCGCCAGCCCATCGCCTGTACCAGCCAGCCGCCGAGCGGCGGGCCGACCGCGCTGGCGATCGCGCCGGTCGCCGCCCAGCTGCCGATCGCCCGGCCGCGCGCCTCGCCCGAGAAGGCGTTGCCGAGGATCGCGAGGCTGTTGGGCATCAGCATCGCCGCCCCGACCCCCTGCAGCGCGCGCGCGGCGAGCAGCACGCCGAGCCCCGGCGCCACCGCGCAGCCGATCGAGGCGAGCGCAAACAGCGCGATCCCGCCGATCAGCATCCGCCGCCGCCCGAAATGATCCCCCGCCGCCCCGCCCATCAGCAGCAGCGCGCTGAGCGGGAGCAGATAGGCGTTGATCGTCCACTGCAGATCGGCGGCACTCGCGCCGTAGCTGCGCCCGATCGACGGCAGCGCGACGTTGACCACCGATCCGTCGATGAACGCGAGGCTCGAGGCGAGGATCGTCGCGGCGAGCGTGAGTTGCGGATGCGCCGCGCCGTGCGAGCGTCGCTCGGGCGGCGGCGCGTGATCGCAGGGGGTGGGGAGTGCGGTCATCGCGATGGTCTAGGCCAGCCGTCGACCCCGGCCTAGGACGGATCGACGGGCGATAGGGGTAAGGAGCGATCTGCCAGGGGATCGGCATCGAGATCATATTGAAGGGTCGCACCCGAAACGGTGGCATTCGCGTTGGGTCACGACGGACAAAGGAAACTATGTGAAGCTTGGAAAAGGCCGCATCGCCAGCGCAGTGCTGGGGCTGATCGCCAGCGCCTGTTCGCCGCTCAAGACGTTCGACGCGCTCGTGCCCAAGGATGGCGGCGTGTCGGTGGTGGCGCGCGACGCCGCGTTCGGCAGCGATCCGCGCCAGCGGCTCGATCTCTACGCGCCCAGTGCGCCGCATGCGGGCCGGCTGCCGGTCATCGTCTTCTTCTACGGCGGATCGTGGAATTCGGGGACCAAGGACGGCTATGCCTTCGTCGGCCGTGCGCTCGCCGCCCGGGGCTTCCTCGTCGCGATCCCCGATTACCGGCTGGTGCCGCAGGCGCGCTATCCGGCGTTCCTGCAGGACAATGCGGCCGCGGTGCGCTGGGTGATCGCGCATGCCGGCGGCTATGGCGGCGACGCGCACCGGCTGTTGCTCGCGGGCCATTCGGCGGGTGCCTATGATGCAGCGATGCTCGCCTATGATCCGCGCTGGCTGGGCGCCGATCGCGCCGCGGTGCGCGGGTTGATCGGGCTCGCCGGCCCCTATGACTTTTTGCCCTTCGACGGCCCGGTGGTGCAGGCGACGTTCGGCGCCGTCGCCGATCCCGCCTCGACGCAGCCGGTCACCTTCGTGCAGCCCGGCGACGCGCCCGCCTTCCTCGCCACCGGCGACAAGGACGATGTCGTGCGCCCCGCCAACAGCGATTCGCTTGCCGCCAAGCTCGCTGCCGCGGGGGTCGCGGTCGAGCGCCGGCGCTATCCCAAGGTCGGGCATGTCGGGCTGGTCACCGCCATCGCCAGGCCTTTTCGCGGGCAGGCGGCGGTGCTCGACGATCTGGTCGCATTCGCGAGACGAATCGTCGGCTGACCGTCCGACACCGAGATCACGGCGTTTAGACGATGGTCTTGAAACGCCTGATATCGGGACAAATTCCAAGATTGTTCAGCACCGCGCAAGCGAGAACGGATACAGTCGATGTATCGGGTCGTCGTGACGAGCGCCCGACGCGACCCGGCGCGTTTCCCGATGTGGCCGACGGCACGGGAGCCGCGGCATGAGCCGGACAGCGCGATGACTTCGACGATCCCCGATACCCACGAACAGGACAGGCAGGCGCAGATGGCCGAAGCGCTGATCGCGCATCTCGGCACGCCTGCCGCCGCGTTCCTCTTCGCCGACCGGCAGGTACGCCAGGCCGAAGGCACCGCGCTGACGACCTGGGCTGCGATTTCGGACTATCTCCAGCGTCATCAAGACCCGAACTGAGCGAAATCGCGGCGACACCCAACCGGCCCGATGCGCGTTGTGGCATGATGGACGAGACGATCGAAGACCTGCACCGTCGCATGGAGGCCGCCGCCGCCGCGATGGATTTCGAGGAGGCGCAGCGGCTGCGCGACCGGATCAACCTGATCCGCGGCGGCGCCACGACCACGGAGGCCGAACAGGCCGACACATCGGGCCTGACGCGCCAGCAGCCGGGCAAGATGGGGCTCGGCACCAGCCAGCAGCGCATCACCCCGCCACCCGGCTGGACACCGCCGCGCAAGCCCGATCCGATGACGCGTGGCCACAACCGACGCCGTGGTCGCACCTCCTGACTTGACTCCGCCCCGTCCAAGGCGCGATTGAGAACATAATAGGAACATTGGATAATCGAGTCGGTGGATGCGCTGCACGTCTTGCGAGGAAAGATCGCCCGGATCGAGCGGCAGCGGCCGGTCGATGCCCCGGCGCTGGCGTCGCTCGGGCTGGCCGACGTCGATCACGCGCTGGGCGGAGGGCTCGCGCGCGGGCGGCTGCACGAACTGTTCGCCGCGGAACGCGAGGATGCGGCCGGCGCCGCGGGTTTCGCAGCGATGCTCGCCTGCCTCATGCTGCCAGGCGGAGCGCCCATATTGTGGTTGAGACAGGAGGAAGCCGAGCGCGAGGACGGGCGGCTGCACGCGCCGGGGCTGGCCGAGATCGGGCTCGATCCGGCGCGGCTGGTGCTGGCGGTGCTACCCGATCCGGTGACCCTGTTGCGCGCGGCCGCCGACGTGGTGCGCTGCGCCGAGGTGGGCGCGGTGGTGATCGAGCTGTGGCGCAATCCGCGCGCGCTCGATCTCACCGCGAGCCGGCGGCTGGCGGTCGCGGCCGAGGCTTCGGGCGTCACCGCGCTGATGCTGCGCGCACAGGCCGAGCCCTCCCCAAGCGCCGCGCAGACACGCTGGGCGGTGCATGCCGCGCCCTCGACCGCGCTGGAGGCGGAGGCGCCGGGGCATACCGTGCTCGACATCGAACTGCTGCGCCAACGCGGCCGGCCGTCGGGCGGGCGCTGGCTGTTGGAGTGGGATCGTGAGCAGGCGCGATTCGCCCGGCCCTCGGCATATGGCCCGTCGGCATCTGGCGCTATGGCTGCCGCTGCTGAGCGCGGACCGGCGGACGGCGCAGCGGCGTTCCAGCTCGCCGGATGAGGGCCGCGGCCCTGCGTCCGAACCCCCTCTCGCCGCCCCCCTCGCCTTCGTCGAGAAGCAGCGTGGCGCGATGCGGATCGTCGCGCTCGATGCGGCGGCACTGGCGCAGGGCCTCACCCCCGGCCTGACGCTGGCGGACGCGCGTGCGCGAATCCCAGAGCTGGCCGCGGTGGATCACGACCCGCTCGCCGATCGGCTCTGGCTCGAACGCATCGCCGACGGCTGCGACCGCTGGACGCCGATGGTGGCGCTCGATCCGTTCGACGGGATCACGCTCGACATCAGCGGCTGCGTCCATCTGTTCGGCGGCGAGGCCGCGCTGGCCGCCGACATCGAGCGGCGGTTCGCGCTCGCCGGCATCCACCTCCGCCAGGCGATCGCCGCCTCGCCCGAGGCCGCACAGGCGCTCGCGCGCTTCCAGACGATGCCGGCGGCGGACGAGGCGGGAGCGATCCGTCGCCTCCCCGTCGCAGCGCTGCGGCTCGACGACGAGATCGCGGTCGCGCTGCGCCGCGCCGGGCTCAAGACGATCGGGGATCTCGCCTCGCGTCCCACCGCACCGCTCGCCGCGCGCTTCAGCGAAGCGATGGTGGATTCTCTCGATCGCCTGCTCGGCCGCGCCGACAGCCGCATCGTGCCGCGCCGCGCGCTGCCTGCGCTGCTGTTCGAGCGGCGCTTCGCCGAGCCGATTGCGCGCACCGAGGACGCGCTCGTCGTGCTCGACGAGCTGATGCGCGACGCCGCGCTCGAACTCGAGGAGCGGCGCGGTGGCGGGCGGCGCTTCGCGGCCCGGCTCTACCGCAGCGACGGCGCGGTGCGCGATCTGTCGGTCGAGACCGGGCTGCCGACGCGCGATCCCGCCGTCCCCGCGCGGCTGTTCCGCGAGCGGATCGACACGCTCGCCGACCCGATCGATCCGGGCTTCGGCTTCGACATGATCCGGCTTTCGATCGCGACCGTCGAGCCGCTGGCGGCGACTCAGCTCAGGCTCGAGGGCGGCCAGGTCAGCGAGGAGGCGATGGCGGCGCTGGTCGACCGGCTCGGCACGCGGATCGGCCGCGCGCGCATCCGCCGTTTCCGCAGCGTCGATACGCATATCCCCGAGCAGGCGGCGTTCGCGCTGCCCGCGATCGAGCTGCCCGATCCCGCGCGCTGGGCGCCGCCGACGCCGGGCGAGCCGCCGCTCCGCCCGCTCCATCTGTTCGATCCGCCGCAACGGATCGAGGTGATCCACGAAGTCCCCGACGGCCCGCCGCGCCGCTTCCGCTGGCGGCGCACCAGCCACGAGGTGACGCGCTACGAAGGGCCCGAGCGGATCGCGGGCGAATGGTGGCGCGTCGGCGTCGATCGCCTGCCCGCGCCCGAGCCGTCGTGCGAACGCCCCCAGCCCAGCCGCGACGATCTCGTCGTGCCCGGCGAGGCGATCGACGATCCGCCCCGCCGGGCGCCCGCCAAGCCGCTGCTCACCCGCGATTATTTCCGCGTCGAGGACGTCCGCGGCCGCCGCTTCTGGCTGTTCCGCCACGGCCTCTACGGACGCGAGGCAGCGTCGCCCGCCTGGTATATCCACGGGCTGTTCGCATGAGCGACGACATCGCCTTCGCCGAGCTGGTCGCGGCGACCAACTACAGTTTTCTGCGCGGCGCCTCGCATCCGTCGGACATGGTCGGCCACGCGATCGCGCTCGGCCACAAGGCGATCGGCATCGCCGACCGCAATACCGTCGCGGGCGTGGTCAAAGCCCATGTCGCGCTGAGGGACGCGCGCGAAAATGCCGCGGCGCTCGGGCTCGAGATCGATTTCCGCCTGATCGTCGGCGCGCGGCTCGCCTTCGCCGACGGCACGCCCGACATCGTCGCCTATCCCACGACGCGAAAAGGCTGGGGCCGGCTCACCAGCCTGCTGACGCTGGGCAACCGGCGCACCGTCAAGGGCGAATGCGAGCTCTTCCTCGCCGATCTGATCGATTATGCGCAGGACCTGCTGCTGGTCGCGATCGCCGACGAGCGCCACGAATTCCCGTTGCGACGGCTGGCGAAATCGGCCCCGCTGTGGATCGCCGCGACGATGCCGCGACAGGGCGACGACGAGCGCCGGCTCGCAAGGCTGCTGGCCCTGTCGAGACGCACGGGCATCTCGCTGCTCGCGACGTGCGACGCGCTCTACGCCACCCCCGAACAGCGCCCGCTCCACGACATCGTCACCTGCATCCGCGAAGGCACGACGATCGCCGAGGCGGGCCGCCGCCTGCACGCCAATGCCGAGCGCCACCTCAAGCCCGCGGAAGAGATGGCGCAACTGTTCCGGCAGGCCCCGCAGGCGGTGACGGCGTGGGCGGACATCGTGGGCCGCGTTAGCTTCACGCTCGACGATCTCACCTACGAATATCCGCACGAGCCCGTGCCCGAGGGCTGGAAACCCATGTCTTATCTCAAGCACGTCACGATGCAGGCGGTGGAGGCGAAATACCCCGACGGCATCCCCCGAAAAATCCGCAACACGCTCAAGAAGGAGTTCAGGCTGATCCGCAAGCGACGCTACGCCTATTATTTCCTGACGGTCTATGAAGCGGTAAAGTTCGCGCGGTCGCTCGATCCGCCCATCCTGTGCCAAGGACGCGGCTCCGCGGCCAATTCAGCGGTATGCTATTATCTCGGTGTCACCTCGGTTGATCCGGGAGAGTTCGATCTTCTCTTCTCGCGCTTCGTCTCGGCCGAGCGCAACGAGCCGCCCGACATCGACGTCGACTTCGAGCATGAGCGGCGCGAAGAAGTGATCCAGCACATCTACGCGAAATACGGCCGCCACCGCGCCGGGATCGCCGCGACCGTGATCCACTTCCGCCCGCGCAGCGCGGTGCGCGAGGTCGGCAAGGTGCTCGGCCTGTCCGAGGACATGACGACGCGGCTGACCAGCACCGTCTGGGGCAGCTTCTCGGACCGGATGGAGACGCGCCGGTTCACCGATGCGGGCTTCGATCTGGCGGCGCCGGATCTCGCGCGGCTCAAATGGGTCGTCGACCAGCTGCTCCACGCGCCGCGCCATCTCTCGCAGCATGTCGGCGGCTTCGTGCTGACGCAGGACCGGCTCGACGAGACCGTGCCGATCCACAATGCCGCGATGCCGGATCGCACCTTCATCGAATGGGACAAGGACGATATCGACGCGCTGAAACTGATGAAGGTCGACATTCTCGCGCTCGGCATGCTGACCTGCATCCGCAAGGCGTTCGCGCTGATGCAGAGCCATGGTCTCGGCGACTGGACGCTCGCCACCATTCAGCAGGGCGATCCGCAAGTCTACGACATGCTGTGCGCGGGCGACAGCGTCGGCGTCTTCCAGGTCGAGAGCCGCGCGCAGATCAACATGCTGCCGCGCCTCAAGCCGCGCAAATTCTACGATCTCGCGGTGCAGGTGGCGATCGTGCGGCCGGGGCCGATCGAGGGCGACATGGTCCACCCCTATCTCAGGCGGCGCGAGGAATTCCGGCTGAGCGGCAAGCCCTTCGCCTTCCCCTCGCCCAAGCCGCCGCATCCCGCCGACGAATTGCACGAGGTGCTGGGCCACACCTTCGGCGTGCCGCTGTTCCAGGAACAGGCGATGAAGCTCGCGATCGTCGCCGCCAAGTTCACCCCCGACGAGGCCAACCAGCTGCGCCGCGCGATGGCGACCTTCCGCAACGTCGGCACGATCGGCGCGCTCGAGCAGAAGATGGTCGGCGGCATGGTCGCGCGCGGCTACGAGGCGGACTTCGCGCAGCGTTGCTACGCGCAGATCAAGGGCTTCGGCAGCTACGGCTTCCCGGAGAGCCACGCGATCTCCTTCGCGCTGCTCGTCTATGTCTCGTCGTGGATCAAATGCCATTATCCCGCGGTGTTCGCCGCAGCCCTGCTCAACGCGCAGCCGATGGGTTTCTACGCGCCCGCGCAGATCGTCCGCGATGCGCGCGATCACGGCGTCGAGGTGCGGCCCGCCGACGTCAATCACAGCGATTGGGACAACAGCCTCGAAAGCGGCGGCGCAGGCGGCGCGGCGCACCCGCGCTGGACATGGGATGTGCCGGGCTGTCGTCGCGAGGCGCAGTTCGCACTGCGCATCGGCTTCCGCCAGATCGACGGCTTTCGCGAGGAATGGGGCCACAAGATCGTCGCCGCGCGTGCCGTCGATGGGCCGTATGACAGCATCGAAGCACTCGCCCGCCGCGCCGTGCTGCCCGCGCGTGCGCTGCGGCTGCTGGCGGATGCCGACGCGTGCAATTCGATCGGCAAGGATCGGCGAGACGCGGCGTGGGAGGCGCGGCGGATGCCGGGCGGCGGCGAGCTGCCACTGTTCGCCGCAGCGCGCGCGAAAGAACTCGCCGCCGAGCCCGATGCCGCGCTGCCCGCGATGCCGCTCGCCGAGCAGGTCACCGCCGACTATCAGACGACGCGGCTGTCGCTCAAAGCCCATCCGCTCCAGTTCCTGCGCGCGACGCTCCGCCGCGAGCGGATCCTGAGCAGCGCCGAACTCGCGGTGGCGAAAAACGGATCGCGCGCGAAAGTGGCGGGTGTCGTGCTGGTGCGCCAGCGACCGGGCAAGGGCAATGCGATCTTCGCGACGCTCGAGGACGAGACCGGCGTGGTCAACATCCTGCTGTGGGCGCGGCAGTTCGAACGCTATCGCCGCCCGCTGATGGCGGCACGGCTGATGGAGGCGCAGGGCGAGGTGCAGCGCAGCCCCGAGGGCGTGCTGCACCTGATGGCAAGCCGCATCGTCGATCGCACCGACCTGCTCGACCAGTTGAGCGAGGAGGGCCAGGTGCCGATCCAGGTCTCGCGTGCCGACGTCTTCGTCCACCCGCAAATGCCGCGCGGCGGTCATCCGCGTGACGTGCGTATCATCCCGAAATCGCGCGACTTTCACTGAGATACGCGCCCGCTGGTTTTCGACCGTACGGAACGTATTGAAACCACAGAGGTTTTCGCGACGACATATCCGTCGCCGAGGACAAGCCAGCATGACGCAACCCATTCGCTTCGAGCCCGGCATCGAAAAGATCGAACCCGACGAGCGCGAGACGATCGCCGGGCTCGAGGAACAGCTCCGCACCATCCTCGACACCACCTCCAAGGATTATGGCCACGCCGTTCGCGCGGTCCATGCCAAGGCGCACGGCATCGCGCGCGGCACGCTGACGATCGCCGCCGACCTGCCGCCCGAGCTCGCGCAAGGCCTGTTCGCCACCCCCGGCAGACATGAGGCGATCCTGCGGCTGTCGACCAATGCCGGCGACATCCTCGACGATTCGATCGATCTGCCGCGCGGGCTCGCGCTCAAAATCCTCGGTGTCGCGGGCGAGCGTCTGCCGGGCGGGGAAGGCACCGACACGCAGGATTTCGTGATGGTCAACGGCCCCGCCTTCGCCGCACCGACCCCCAAGGCGTTTCTCGCCAACCTCAAGCTGCTCGCCAAGACCACCGACAAGGGCGAGGGCGCCAAGAAGCTGCTTTCGACGCTGTTCCGCGCCGTCGAGACCGTGGTCGAGGCGGTCGGTGGCGAATCCGCCATGCTGTCCACCCTAGGCGGTGCCAAGCCCGTCCATCCGCTCGGCGCGACCTATTATACGCAGACGCCGTTCCGCTACGGTGACTATGTCGCCAAACTGTCGCTCGAACCAGTGTCGCCCTGGCTCAAGGCGCTCGCTACCGAGACCGTCAATGCGCATGGCCGCCCCGATGCGAACCGCGAGGTAGTGCGCGAGACGCTGATCGAACAGGGCGGAACATGGGCGCTACGCGTCCAGCTCTGCACCGATCTCGAAAAGATGCCGATCGAGAACGCCACCGTCGTATGGGACGAGAAGGCAAGCCCGTTCGTCACCGTCGCGACGCTCGACGTGCCCGCACAGGTCTCGTGGGAGCATGGCATCAGCGACCGCACCGAGGACGCGCTGTCGTTCAGCCCCTGGCACGGGCTCGCCGCGCACCGGCCGCTCGGCGGGGTCAACCGCGCGCGCAACGAGCCCTACAAGATGTCGGCGGAGTTCCGCGGCCGGTTCAATGGCTGCCCGATCCACGAGCCGGCCGCGCTCGCCGATCTGCCAGCCTGATCGATCGCTGGTCGGTCAGTGCGAGACCTGGCCGATCAGCGAATCGAGATCGCGGCGCGCCTTGGCGGCATAGCCATGCGCGCTAGCTGTCGTTGCGGCGACGCAGGTCGCCTTGGCACGGGCGTCGATCGGGTGATCCCAGCCGCAGCGGGCGGGCGGACTCAACCGGAGATAATAGAGGTGGAAAACAGCGGCGCCGATCAGCGCACCCACCAGCAACAGGATCAACGCACGCATTTCGGGCCCTCCCCGGCCATCCTACCCATCAGTGTGTCGTTCCTACGTCGGTCGCGGACAAATGCGAAGCGACGCCGCCAACGCTGCATCGCTTGCGACGAATGTGACGCTTGTGTTGCTGACCGCGTGGAGCGGACCTGTTATCGGCGCTTATGATGTCGACGATTCCGGGCCGCTGGCTCGCCACTTGCTTGTGTTTCAGCGCGCTGGCGACGAGCCTGATGCTGCTGTACGCCCATCAGACGATCCACCTCGGTGCGTCGGGTTTCGCGCTGATCGTCGGCGGCGTCGTACTGGCCGCGATCCGCTACCGGTTCCGCAATCCGGTGACGCGCGGACAGCGCGTGGCGCGCGACGGCGCCGAATATCTCGGCGCGTTCGCGCTGGTCAGCCTGCTCGGCGCGGTGGTGAGCTATCCCGAAGCGGCAGTGACCAGGGGCTATGTCGATCCCTCGCTCGAACGGATCGACCATTTCTTCCATTTCGATTGGATCGCCTGGTACGAGGTTGTCGCGGCCCATCCGATCCTCCAGTTGCTCGGTCGGGCCGCCTATGCGGGCATCTTCGTGTCGCCGACGCTGCTGCTCGGCTATTTCGCCTGGATCGATCGCAAGTCCGATGCACGACGGCTGATCCTGTCCTTCTGGCTCGGCGCGCTGCTGACGCTGATCTGGTTCCCGCGCGTCCCCGCGGTCGGCCCGCTTGCCTTCCTGTGGCACGGCGCGATCCCGTACATGCCGACCAGCGCGCTGTTCCAGGCGCAGCTGCTGCCCCAGTTACGCGACCATGTCGTCCACGTCGTCGATCTCGGCGCGCTGCGCGGCATCGTCTGCACGCCGAGCTTCCACACGACGAGCGCGCTGCTCTATATCGCCGCGGCGTGGCGCGTGCGCGTGCTGCGCGTGCCGCTGATCGTGCTCAACTGCGCGATGCTGCTGTCGACCCCCGTCGAGGGCACGCATTATCTGGCCGACATGCTCGGCGGCGCGCTCGTCGCGGCGATCGCGCTGGTTCTGACCACGCTGACCGAGATCGCGGCGGCCGAAGTGCGTAGCGGCGTGCTCGCCCGCGCCCGCGCCTGAGACAGCGGCCACAACAGGCTGCGTCGCACGGGCGGATGCTGTAGGCCTCCGCGATGCAGACCGAAGCACTCAAGGCGGAACTGGCGGGATGCGCTTCGCCCGAGACGCTGATCGCCGCGATCCTCAAGCATAATCCGGACTGGCAGGCGCCCGTCCCGATCGAGGCGTTCGCGCAGAGCATGGGGATCGGCGAGGTCCGCGACCTTGCGGTCGACGATACCACCGCCGGCGTCACCAGCGGGCTCATGGCGGACATCGGGAAGACCAAAGGCGTCATCCTCTGCGCGCCGGGACTCATCGCCCAGAGACGGCGCTTTGCGATCGCGCACCAGCTCGGTCATTTCCTCCTGCGCGCGCATCGCGGCGACCGGCAATGCACCAACCGCGACCTGGGCGAGAACCGGCGCGACACCGCGCACCGCAAGGAGGAGATGCAGGCCAACCGCTTCGCCGCCGGGCTGCTGATGCCGAAACCCTGGTTCGCCGCCTTCGTCGACGGTCTCGGCAAGCCGGCGGTCGCGCATCTGCCCGTGATCGCCGCCGCCTATCGCGTCAGCCTGGACGCCGCCGCCAGCCGCTATGCCGATCTGACGCCGATCATGTGCGCCTTCCTGTTCGTCAAGGACGGCATCCTGCGCTACGCACGGCCGTCGCGCAGCTTCCCGCCGCTTGCGATCCGCCCCGGCGACCCGTCTCCGACCGCCGGCGCTTCCGGCGCGCCGACGCCGCGCAGCGGTTGGCAGCCGGCCGAACCCCGTGACTGGATCGCGCTATCGCGCGGCCAACGGCCCCCCACGCTGACGATGCAGATCCTCAGCAAGGACAACGGCTTCCAGCTCGTCATGCTCTTCGTCAACGCCGCGGCCGAACGGCGCGCGGACGAGGAGGAGGAGAAGAGCGCCACCGAGAGCCCCAAATTCGGGCGGCCCCGCAGCCGATAGGCCGATCAGCCCGCGAAGGTCACTTCGATCGGCGCGACGCCGACGATCGATCCGACGACCCGCTCGCCGCGCTGGATGGGGCCGACGCCCGCGGGCGTTCCTGTGAAGATCAGGTCGCCGGGCGCCAACGCCACATAGGTCGACAGCGTCGCGATGATCTCGGCGACGTTCCAGATCATGTCGGCGAGATCGCCCGACTGGCGGGTGGCACCGTCGACGGTCAGCGCGATCGCGCCCGTCGCGGGCGGCACGCCGGGTCGCAAGGCGCCGATCGGCGCGGAGGCGTCGAAGCCCTTGGCCATGTCCCACGGCCGCCCCGCCTTCTTCGCCGCGGCCTGCAGATCGCGCCGGGTCAGGTCGATGCCGACGGCCCAGCCGAAGATCGCTGCGGCCGCGTCCGACACCGCGATGTCCCGTCCCCCGCCGCCGAGCGCCACGACGAGCTCGACCTCGTGGTGGAGATCGGCGGTACGCGACGGGTAGGCCAGCGTCGCGCCGCTCGCGACGACGGCATCCGCCGGCTTGGTGAAGAAGAAGGGATCGGGCCGGCTCGGATCGCCACCCATCTCGCGCGCATGGTCGGCATAGTTCTGGCCGACGCAGAAGATGCGGCGGATCGGGAAGCGCGCGCTGGACCCGTCGATCGCGATGGTTGGTGTGGTCACGACTGGAATGATCGACATGGTCTTCCTCGCTTCACCGGGTGGCGGGCGCCGCATCTGGGGATCGGATCAATCCCGACGCGTCCCCGAAGGGATGGCGCGACGCCAGTTCGTTGATTTCGCTAGGGGCCGGTGGTGCTGCCGGGGAGGATTGAACTCCCGACCTCAGCCTTACCAAGGATGCGCTCTACCACTGAGCTACGGCAGCACGGCCCGCGTCGCGTCCGGCTTGGCGGAAGCGAGTGGCGCCTATGGAGAATGCGCGCCGTGTCGTCAAGGCGGGTTGCGGGACGACGCATCGAACGCCTAATCCCGCCGCATGGACGCCAGGACCGAACGGGAGAAGCGGCTCGCCGACGCGCTCCGCCAGAACCTCCACCGCCGCAAGGCGCAGGCCCGCGAACCCGCGCCGCCGCCCGCCGAACCCGACGACAAGCCCTAGGCGAGCGGCGCAGTCGCCTTCGTGAGCCAATCGCGCACGTCGGCGGGCACCAGCGGCCCGATCTCGGCGGCGACGCGCGCATGATAGGCGTCGAGCCAGCCGCGCTCGTCCGACGACAGCATCGTCAGATCGATCAGCCGCCGGTCGATCGGCGCCAGCGTCAGCGTGTGGAAGCAGAGCAGCGGCTTCTCGGCACCCGCCACCGTATGTGGCACGACCAGCACGAGATTCTCGATGCGGATGCCGAACGCGCCGGTCTTGTAATAGCCGGGCTCGTTGGAGAGGATCATCCCCGCGCGCAGCGGCTCGTCGCTGCCCGACTGCCCACCCGAAGGCGAGGCGATGCGCTGCGGGCCCTCGTGGACGCCGAGATAGGAGCCGACGCCGTGGCCGGTGCCATGCGCGTAGTCGAGCCCGGCCTCCCACAGATATTGCCGCGCCAGCGTATCGAGCTGGCCGCCGCGCGTGCCCTGCGGGAAGACCGCACGGGCGAGCGCGATATGGCCCTTGAGCACGCGCGTGAAGCGGTCCTTCATCTCCGCCGTGGGCGCGCCGATCGGCAGCGTGCGCGTGATGTCGGTGGTGCCGTCGACATATTGGCCGCCCGAATCGACCAGATAGAGCGTCCCCGGCTCGATCGGCCGCACCGTCTTTTCCGAGACGCGGTAATGGACGACCGCACCGTTGGGGCCGGAGCCCGAGATCGTATCGAACGACAGATCCTTGAGCGCGCCGGTCTCGGCGCGGAACGCCTCGAGCCGCGCGGCGGCGGTCAACTCGTCCTGGCCGCCCTGCGCGGCAACGGTGTCGACCCAATGAAGGAAGCGCGTCACCGCCGCACCGTCGCGAACATGCGCCGCGGTCGTCCCCGCGATCTCGGCATCGTTCTTGATCGCCTTGGGCAGCACGACCGGGTCGCGCACCTCGACGATTGCGGCACCCGCCTCGGTCAGCCGATCGAAGATCGCCGCCACCGCGCGATCGGGATCGACCGTCACCGTCTGCCCGGCGAGACTGCCGAGCGCGCCCGCGAACGTATCGCGCGACTGCAGCCGCACGGCATTGCCCAGGTGCGCGGCGACGGTCTCGTCGATCTTCCCGGGATCGACGAACAGATCGGCGGTCGCGTCCGCGCGGACCAGCGCATAGGCCAGCGCCACCGGCGTGCGGCTGACGTCCTGCCCGCGCACGTTGAACGCCCAGGCGATCGAATCGAGTGCGGAGAGCACGACGGCGTCGGCGCCCTCGGCGGTCAGCCAGTCGGCGATGTCCTGCCGCTTGGCGGCAGCCGATTGCCCCGCGAGCGCGTCGGGCTGGATCACCAGCCGCGCGTCGGAGGGTTCGGGCCGATCGGGCCACACCGCATCGATCGGGTTGGTCTCTACCGCGACCAGTTCGGCGCCGCGCGCGGCGAGCGCCTTGTCCGCCGCGATGACCCAGCGCTTGGTGTGCAGCCACGGATCGTAGCCGATCCGGCCGCCCTGCGGCGCATGTGCCTTGAGCCAGGCGGCGATCGACGTGTCGGGGACCAACTGGTAGCTCCACTGATCGGCCGAGACCTGCTCGCGCACCTGCAGCGTATAGCGCCCGTCGACGAAGATCGCGGCTTCCTGCGACAGCACCACCGCGGCACCCGCCGAACCCTCGAACCCGGTGAGCCAGGCGAGGCGCTGCGCATAGGCGCCGACATATTCGCTCATATGCTCGTCGGTAAGAGGAACGACGAAGCCGTCGAGGCGGCGGCGGGCGAGTTCGTCGCGAAGGGCGGCGAGGCGGTCTGCGTAGGTCGACATCGGTCCTTGATAGGCGCGATCCGCGCGCCACGCAAAGAGGCGCGGAGTTTGCGAGAGTGTCCGTTATACCAAAGATATATGGCCATCGTGCTATGTTGACACGATAATGTGGCCTAGCGTTGCCTTCGCCTGGTCGTTCCATCCGACGGATCCTCCGCGCCAACGTGAGGAAGAGGATGGCCCGGCACGACGATCTCAGGGTGCTCGTGATCGACGATTCGCTGACGATCCGTGCGCTGATCGAGCAGATCCTGTCCCGTCAGCCGGGCTGCAAGGTGGTCGGCATCGCATGCGACGTCGTCGCGGCGCGGACGCTGATGGAGATCGAGCGACCCAATATCATCACGCTCGACCTGAACATGCCCGGCGTCGGCGGCCTCGCTTTCCTCGATGAATTGTCGGACCGCGCACATTGTCCGATCGTCGTGGTGTCGTCGACGACCAAGGACGACACGCCAGCCGCAACCGAGGCGCTCGCGCGTGGCGCCGACGCCTGTTTCGACAAGGCCAAGATCATCTCTTCGGCCCCCGCCTTCTTCGCCCTGCTCAAGAAGACCGCGCGGAGACCCGCTGCGCCGCCCCCCGCGCGCGTCGCAGCGCCACCGTCCATTCGTCCGTAAACCCGCCGTTACGGCACGCGCGATGCTTGCGCCGGAGCCAAGCGCTCCCCACAACGCGCCGCATGATCGATCCCGCCAAGCTCCCCGCCCCGCCGCAAGCGAACCGCATCGCGCACAGCTACGAACGCCATGGCCGCACCGTCGTCGACGATTACGCCTGGCTCAAGGACGCCGGCTATCCCGCGGTGACCGACGAAGCCGTGCTCTCCTACCTGAGCCAGGAGAACGCCTATTTCGAGGCGGCGATGGCGCCGGTGCGGCCGCTGGTCGACACGCTGTTCGCCGAGATGAAGGGGCGGATGAAGGAGGACGACAGCTCGGTCCCGCGCAAGGACGGCGACTGGCTCTACTGGTGGGCGTTCCGGACCGGCGCGCAATATCGTTGCTGGTGGCGGCGTCGCGCCGACGGATCGGGCGACGACGAGGTGCTGCTGGACGAAGCCAAGGAGGCCGAAGGCCATGATTATTTCCGGCTCGGCGCGCTGTCGGTCAGCCCCGACGGCAGGCTGGCGGCATGGGCGGCCGATGCCAGCGGTGCGGAACGCTTCACGCTGAAGATCCGTGATCTGGCGACTGGCGCGGATGTCGAGACGGTGAGCAGTATCGTCAACGGCGCGGTGGTGTGGGGCGCGGGGTCCGACGTCGTCGCCTACACCGAGGTCAACGACAATTGGCGGACGTTTCGCGCCCGCGCGCACACGCTCGGCAGCGATCCGGCCGGTGATCCGACGCTGTACGAGGAGACCGCGGACATCGGCTTCAACGTCCATCTCGGCCAGACGCACGATCGGCGGTGGATCATCGTCGGCACCAACGATCACGAGACCAGCGAGCTGCGGTTGCTGCCCGCGAACGACCTCGCCGCCGAACCGCTGCTCGTCTCGCCCCGCCGGGCGAAGCGGCAATACAGCATCGATTCCGCGCATGAAAAATTGTGGGTGCTGACCAACGACGATCACGTCAACTTCCGCCTCGCCTCGGCAGATCCCGCGACGCCCGGCGACTGGACGACGGTGATCGCGGGATCGGACGGCGTCTATCTGCGCGGCGTCACCAGCTTCGCGAGGCATCTCGTGATCGAGGAGCGCGTCGACGGGCTCGACCAGATTCGGCTGCGCACCTACGATGGCGCCGAGCACCGCGTCCCCTTCCCCGAGGCAAGCTACACCGCGGGGCTCGGCACCAATCCCGAATATGACACGCCCGACTATCGCATCGGCTACGCCTCGATGGTCACGCCCGACACGGTCTACGACTATGACCCCGATGCGAAGACGCTGGCGGTGCGCAAGGTGCGCGCGGTGCCGTCGGGCTACGACGCCTCGCTCTATGCCACCGAGCGGCTGATGATCCCAGCGCGAGACGGCAAGAGCGTCCCGGTGTCGATCGTCTATCGCAAGGGGTTCGAGAAGAATGGCGCTGGGCCGCTCTATCTCTATGCGTACGGCGCCTATGGCTTCGCCTTCCCGCCCGGCTTCTCGGCCGACCGGCTGAGCCTGCTCGATCGCGGCTGGGCGTACGCGATCGCGCATATCCGCGGCGGCGACGATTTGGGATATGGCTGGTATCTCGACGGCAAGGCCGAAGCGCGCTGGAACACCTTCCACGACTTCTCGGATGCCGCGAAGGGGCTGATCGACGCGGGTTTCGCAGCACCCGGACGGATCGCCATTCAGGGCGGCTCAGCGGGCGGCGAGCTGATGGGCGTCGTCGCCAACACCGATCCCGATCTGTGGGGCGCGGTGGTCGCCGACGTGCCGTTCGTCGACGTGCTCAACACGATGCAGGACGAGAGTCTGCCGCTCACCCCGGGCGAATGGCCCGAATGGGGCAATCCGATCACGGATCCGGCCGCCTTCGACCTGATCGCCAGCTATTCGCCCTACGACAACGTCGTAGCCCAAAACTATCCTCCGATGCTGATCACCGGCGGCCTCAACGATCCGCGCGTCACCTATTGGGAGCCCGCCAAATGGGCGGCGCGCCTGCGTGCGGAAAAGACCGACGCCAATCCGCTGCTGCTCAAGATCAACATGGGCGCGGGGCACGGCGGCAAGTCGGGCCGCTATGAGGCGATCACCGAGAAGGCAGAGGCGTTCGCGTTCATGATCGAGGCGCTCGGAGCCTGACCATCCTCCCCTTTCAGGGGGAGGGGGACCGCTCGCGTAGCGAATGGTGGAGGGGTGTCCGGCCTCGGAGGCTTGGCGCTTATCAGCGAGGTGGTCCACCCCTCCACCATCCTGCGGATGGTCCCCCTCCCCTTGCAGGGGAGGATGATATGTAGCCCGCATCAAACTCCTTGCATCGCACAGGCTAAGTCGCTTCATTGCACCCGCGCGGCGAAGGGGCCGGGGGGCCGATCCGCGCGGGTAACGACAGACAGGATCCGCCCATGCGCCATCGCCTCCGCCTGCCCCTTCTCGCGCTTGCTATCACGCTGGGCGCGCCCGTGCTCGCCGCCCCGCCCAAGGGCGACGACGCCAAGGGCGGCGACAAATCCGACATCGCCAAAGCGCATCAGCAGGACAAGGACGACGCGGCCGAAGCCGGCTGGATTAAGGCCCCCGTCGACGAGCAGGCTGTCGTCACGCACCATGTCGCGCAGACGCAGGCCGGCGCGATCAAATATACCGCGACCGCAGGTACGCTGACGATCCGCGACGACGACGCAAAGCCGATCGCGTCGGTCTTCTACGTCGCCTACACCGCCGACGGCGTGAAGGATTATGCGCACCGCCCGGTGACCTTCTTCTACAATGGCGGCCCCGGCTCCTCGACGCTGTGGCTGCACATGGGCAGCTTCGCGCCCGAGCGCGTGCAGACCGCCAATCCTGAGTATATCCGCCCCGCCCCCTATGCGTTCGGCGCCAATCGCGACACGCTGCTAGACAAATCCGACCTCGTCTTCGTCGATGCGATCGGCACCGGCTATTCGCGCGCGCTCGGCGACAAGAAGGACAAGGATTTCTGGGGCGTCGACCAGGATGCCGACGGCTTCGCCCGCGCGATCATGCGCTACGTGACGCGCAACGCGCGCTGGCAGTCGCCCAAATTCATCTTCGGCGAAAGCTACGGCACGACGCGCTCGGGCGTGCTCTCCTACATGCTGCAGGACCGCGGCATGGCGCTCAACGGCGTGATCATCCTGTCGTCGATCCTCAATTACGGCGTCCGCCAGCCGGGCTTCGACAATGTCTACGTCAGTTACCTGCCGAGCTATGCGGCGACCGCCTGGTATCACCACAAGGTGCCGAACCCGCCCGCCGACGTCGCCACCTTCGTCCAGCAGGCGCGCGAGTTCGCGGCCGGCCCCTATGCGGCGGCGCTCGCGCAGGGCTCCGCGCTCGATCCCGCGACGCGCGACCGGATCGCGCAGCAGCTTTCGGCCTTTACGGGCCTCTCGACGAGCTATCTGATCGCCGCCAATCTGCGCGTCGATCTCGCGCGCTTCGAGAAGGAGTTGCTGCGCGACCAGCGGCTGACCATCGGCCGCTACGACAGCCGCTATACCGGTATCGACGCGGATGCGGCGGGCGAGCGCCCCGAATATGACGCGTCCGACACCGCGATCGGCGGCGCGTTCATCGCCAGCTTCCAGGATTATGTGCAGCGCGAGCTCCACTACAAGACCGACATGCCCTACCGCGTCTCGGCTTACGGCCTCGACGGCTTCAAATGGGATTTCCAGCACAAGGCGCCGGGCAACAGCGGCGGCCGCGGTCCGCAGACCACGCCCGACGTCGCGATCGACATCTCGGCGGCGATGCGCACCAACCCCTATCTGCACCTGCTGTCGCTCAACGGCTATTACGACATGGCGACGCCGTTCTTCGGCACCGAATACGATCTCAAGCACATGGGGCTCGATCCCGCGCAGGCGAAGAATGTCGAGTTCCGCTATTATCCGTCGGGCCACATGGCCTATCTCAATCCCGACGCGCTCCACATGCTCCACCACGACGTCGCCGCCTTCTACGACGAGACCGTGCAGAGCGCGGAGACCGGGCGGACGCACGGCAAGCCGCAGCTGAGCGGCGGTGCGGGAGGCGGCGGGCCAAGCTGAACCCGCTGCCGTTCCCCGGCGAAAGCCGGGGCCCAGGCCCGGAACGCGAGGCAAGCGCAGCGCTTGAACAGAGATCTGGGGCCTGGGCCCCGGCCTGCGCCGGGGAACAGGAAAGGCCTTACCTCAGCACGCCGCGCTGAGCACCGCGCATACGCCGCGGTGCGCGGGATCGTAGCTGAGGTCGCCCTGCAGGCTCTGCGCCATCGCGCGGATCACCTTGGTGCCAAGGCCGGTGCCCTTGGGGCTCGCACCCGCCTCGATCCCGCAACCGTCGTCCTCGACGCGCAGCACGAAGCGATCGTCGCCGTCGCGGACCAGCGCGATGCGCACCTCGCCCGCTGCCGTCGGCGCATAGGCATATTTGCACGCGTTGGAGACGAGTTCGTTGACGATCACGCCGAGCGAGACCGCGCGATCGGTCTTCATCTCGATCGGCTCGCTGGCCAGCGTCAGCCGGCGCGGCGCGGCGGGCGTCGACCAGGTCTCCTGCAGCTCGTCGATCAGCGCCGCCAGATAATCGTCCATCGCGACCGCATCGACGCCGTCGCCGGTGTAAAGCCGCCGGTGGACCTGGGCCACCGCCTGGATGCGCCGCTGCGTATCCTGCAACGCGGCCTTGGCGACCGGATCGGGCAGCGCCGACGACTGCATGTGGACGAAAGCGGAGACCAGCTGCAGCGAGTTGGCGACGCGGTGGTTGACCTCCTTGAGCAAGGTTTCGAGCCGCGCGTTGGACTGGCGCAGATCCTCGTCGACCGCGGCCTTCTCCTCCGCCAGACGACGCGTCGCCAGCGCCTGTGCGAAGGCATTATCGAGCAGCGAGAAGAAATCCTCGCCGATCGACTTGACCACATAATCGACCGCCCCCGCCTTGAGCGCGGCGACCGCGATGCGGCTCTCCTCCGAGCCGGTGACGTAGACGATCGGTGGCAGACCGGGCATCGCACGCAGCTCGGCCAGCGTGGCGAGCCCGTCCTGCCCCGGCATGAAATGATCGACCGCGATCAGATCGAAGGCCGCGGCCTTCGCCTTGGCGACACCTTCCGGGCCGCTCTGCGCGGTCTCGACCGTGTAGCCCAATCGCTGCAGCGCGCGCGTCGCCAATCGGCACAGACCGGCGTCATCGTCGATGTACAGAACGCGGGCGCCACCCATTAAGCGTCGGGCTCGATCACCGGCAGCTGGATCACCGACAGGAACAACCCGAGCTGGCGGATCGCGGTGGCGAAGCTCTCATAGTCGACGGGCTTGGTGATGTAGACGTTCGCGCCGAGATCGTAGCAGCGCTGGATCTCGACCTTGTCGTCGGTGGTGGTAAGCACGATCACCGGGGTGCGGCGCAGCGGACTGCCCTCGGCCTTGATCCGGATCAGGATGTCGGTGCCGCTCATGTCGGGCAGATTGAGATCGAGCAGGATCAGCGCCGGGCCGTTGAGCGCGGGGCCGTCGGGCGACGTGTAGAGATAGTCGAGCGCCGAGGTGCCGTCGGTGAAGTGACGGATGTCGTTCGAAATGCCCGCGCGCCGGATATTCTTCTCGATCAGACGGGCATGGCCCTCGTCGTCCTCGATCATCACGATGTTGACGGGCTGGTGGGCGTTCACGGCGTCATCCTTGGCTGGCAATGGGCTGGGTCGGTATCGACAGGGTGAAGGTCGCCCCTTCGCCCAGCGCCGACCGGCAGTCGATCAATCCGCCGAGCCTATAGGCGAGCGCGCGGACGTGTGCGAGGCCAATTCCCTCGCCGGGCTGGTCCTGCTGGCCCGATCGGCGGAACAGATCGAAGATGCGGTCGTGATCGCGCGGATCGATCCCCCGGCCGTTGTCCGCGACGTCGATCGCGACGCGGTCTCGGTTGGTGCGCGCCGACACCACGATCCGCCCGGGGCGACCGGGCTGGAGATATTTGGACGCGTTCTCGATCAGGTTGGACAGCATCTGCTCGACCGCGAGCCGATCGGCGACCAGCTCGGGCATCGGCCGCTCGACCGTCACCGTCGCGCCGAGTTCGTCGAGCCGATGCTGGAGCGTCGCGACGATGCTTTCGATCAGCCCGGCGAGATCGATCGCCTCGGGCGTCATCACGCGCCGGCCCTCCCGCGCCAGCCGCAGGATCGCGTTGATCAGCCGATCCATCTTCTGCGTCGAGGTGCGGATGAAGCCGATCGATTCGGGCAGGTCCTCGCGCGCCGCGATTGCGGCTTCGGGATCGATCAGATGCGGCGCCTCCGCCTCGACGCGGTCGACCAGCGCCACCAGCGGGCGTGCCGCGGCCTCGAGCTCGCCTGTAAATCCCATCACGTTGACCAGCGGCGAGCGCAGATCGTGGCTGACGATATAGGCGAAGCGCTGGATCTCGTCATTGGCGCGCGACAATTCGTAGGTGCGCGCGCGGACGCGGTCCTCGAGCTCGGCGGCAAGCGTGCGCTCGGCATCGCGCGCCTCGACCAGGCTGCCGGTGTAGCGCCGCAGCACCAAGATCGAGAAGACTGCCACGACGGCCGCCAGTATGCCGAAGCCGGTAAGGATCATGAACAGCTCGCGCACCGACTGACGCTGCGCCGTGATGCGCATCATGAGCAGGTGGTTCTCTTCCAGACGCATCGCGTTGGTGACGAGTCGCAGCTCGCGAGTCAGCCCCAGGCTGGTATCGCGGTTAAACGCGGCGACGGCCGCGGCCGGATCGCGATCCGCGAGAACGATCGAGGCGGACTGCAGGCGGAATTGCTGCGCGACGAGGCGCTCGACGCGCGTGATGTTGTTTTGCTGCACCGGGTTGTCGGCGGTCAGCCGACGGATCTCGGCGATCAGCAACGGCTCCTCGGCGACGGTTTCGCGGAACGTCTGCTTCGAGACGGGCTGGTGCGACAGAAGATAGCCGCGGCGCGCCACCTCCAGCCGCTCGACCAGTACGCGCAGCGAGGAAACGCGTTGCTCAACCTCATAGGTATGCTCGACCCAGCGCGCATGATCCTGCGTACGCATCACGGTCAAGCCGGCAGCGATCGCCGATCCGATCAGCGCGACGAATCCCACCGACACGCAGACGAGAACGAAGCGGCTGAATTGCCGTTCGGTCCGAAGCAGCGGAATGGTCCATCCTTGTCGCACGGTGACCGCCGATATCAGGGACGCTCACGAAAGCAACGGCTTGCGTGCAATTCGCTCGCTCCATCTCGCTAAAGCACCGGCTGATGCGCTTTCGCCACGCCTGCACACTGTCACGTTTCCGTAACAAACTCATCATGGTTGAGTCATGGACGCGAGTTAACCGGCCCCTCGAAGCCCGCGAGCGGCGGGTCGACAAAGGGGCTTTTCATGACAAGCAAGTTCAGCCTGCTCGCGGGTGCGGGCATGGGTATCGCGCTGATCGCGGGCAGCGCCACGCCGGCGTTCGCAGCGACGAAGAAGCCGGTGCATCACGCCAAGCATGCAGCAGCCAAATCCGGCCAGACCGCCGAGATCGACGCATTGCGCGCGCAGGTCGAGGCGCTGACCGCACGACTCGACGCGCAGGAGCAGAATACGGCGCAGACGACAGCACAGGTCAACGCCGTGCAGACTCAGGCGGCCGCCGCACAGGTCGCCGCGCAGTCCGCGCAGACCGAAGCCGCCGCCGCACAGGTCGCGGTGCCGACCGAGGTCAAGACGCAGCTCGCCGCCAACAAGCCCAAGGCGCAGTGGTTCGACAGCACGTCGATCACCGGCCGCATGTATTTCGACGGCTCGAACATCAGCCAGAAGGTCAACGGCGTGAAGCAGCCCGGTTCAGGCACGGGCTTCAACATCAAGCGTCTGTACGTCGGCATCGATCACACGTTCAGCCCGATCTTCTCGGGCAACGTCACGATGGACATCTCCAACGTCGTCGGCTCGACCTCCAACTATAATTTCAACGCCAACTCGGCGACCGCGCCCGCCAACTCGACGGCGCTCGTCGGACGCGGCTTCTACGTCAAGAAGGCCTATCTGCAGGCCAAGCTCGATCCGGCCTTCGTGATCCGCGTCGGCGCCGCCGATCTGCCGTGGGTGCCCTATATCGAGAACCAATATGGCTATCGCCACATCGAGAACACGCTGATCGATCGCACCAACTTCGGCACCTCGGCCGATTGGGGCGTCCATGTCCTCGGCGATCTCGCCGGCGGCCTGCTGAGCTATCAGGTCTCGGCGATCGACGGCGGCGGCTATCGCAACGTCCGCGTCACCAAGACGGTCGACTTCGAAGGCCGCCTCTCGACCAGCTACAAGGGCTTCTTCGCGGCCATCGGCGGCTACACCGGCAAGCGCGCCAACAACACCGAGGGTGCGATCACCTCGGCGACCACCACGGTCAACGGCGTCACTTACATCGGTGGCACGCATCTCCACACCGCGACCCGCGAAGACGCGGCGGCCGGCTTCAAGAACAAGCTTTTCACGATCGGCGGCGAATATTTCCACGCCAAGAACTGGAACAACGTCACGACCGCGACGCAGGACAAGTCGAAGGGCTATTCGCTGTTCGGCAACGTCAACTTCGCGCCGAAGTGGAGCGTGTTCGGCCGTTACGACTGGGTGAAGTACAGCGAGGTGCTTAACCCCGAGTTCCACCAGCATTATTACGATGCCGGTATCCAGTACGAGCCGGTCAAGATCGTCGACATCGCGCTGGTCTACAAGCGCGAGGCGCTCACCGACGGCTCGCTCGCCGCAGTCACGGGCTATGCCAACCAGAACGCCCCGGCGGTCACCATCCCGATCAACGGCAAGGCGACCACCAACGAGATCGGCATCTTCGGCCAGCTCCGCTTCTAACCCCCGCGTCGACGGCACTTACGCCGAAGACGTTCCTTCGAGGGCCCGCGCTTCACCAAGCGCGGGCCTTTTTTTGGTGCTGGATTTTGCGGTTGCGAAAGGTCATATCGCGCCGCCTTGCCCGCGCCCCGCTGCAAGCGCATGAGAATGCCAAGAATAGATGTCGGACGCGACCATCACGACTGCCGGGGACACGTCCGCCGATACCGCGGACCACGAATCGCACGGCAAGCTGCTGCCGCTCGCGGTCGGCGCGATCGGCGTCGTGTTCGGCGATATCGGCACCTCGCCGCTCTATTCGCTCAAGGAAAGCTTCGCGGGGCCGCACCCGCTGCTGATCGACC
>Ga0302314_10001597_pt1 | contig 42242 bp, 30 predicted proteins | sample III_Palsa_N2_3_FD_200533 | JGI IMG/M metagenome (GOLD analysis project Ga0302314, IMG submission 200533) | Peat permafrost microbial communities from Stordalen Mire near Abisko, Sweden - III_Palsa_N2_3 | ecosystem: Environmental > Terrestrial > Soil > Palsa > Peat permafrost | place: Sweden... | reverse complement strand
GCGTAGGGCGTCCTGTGTCACGAAATTCGCCCGCATGCAGATCGCCCAGCTCAGTCTTGCCCTCGGTGTAGGCCGCGATAGCCTCCGGGTAGCGCCCTAGCCCGTCCAACGCATCGCCAAGCAGAATCCTGCAGTTCGCGCGCGCCAGCGGCTTCAGAAACGGGAGGGCGATAACGGCCTCCAACCTAGCGCGCGCGCCCTCAAGGTCTCCCTCCCCGAGGTCGACGCGGGCCAGATTCATGAGTGCGTCCGTCTGGCGAGAATCCAGTCCGCGGGCGCGCTCGGCGAGTCCGCGCGCCGTGTTCCACTCGTTCCGGCGGACCGCTAGGCCCGAGAGCCCAGCAAGAGCGTCGGCATGGTTCGGATTGAGAGCCACCGCTCGGCCATAGGCGGACTGCGCCGCGTCAAGTGAACCCAGGCGATCCGCGGCCCACCCGTAGCCGAACAAAGCGTCGGCCGACATCGGATCCAGCTTCATGGCCGTTTCGAAAATCCGTGCGGCCTCGTGACGGCGGTTGAGTTCAAGCAGGCACAGCCCCACCGTCGTCATCAGGCCAGCGTCCTGTGGAGCGAGTTCAAGCCCCAGGCCGAGTTCAACGATGGCGCCCTCGAAGTTCCCCGCATCCTTGAGCTCCAGGCCCAGGAGATGATGGATCAGCGGCGATCTCAGGCCGGCGGCCTTGGCGCTCGCGGCCAGTCCCGCCGCCTTGGCGACGTCCCGGCCGGCGACCTTGGCGATCTCGGCCATGCGAGCGGCAACGTCTGCAGGTTGCAGGGCGCCGACGGTCGACGTCGTGGTCATGGGTCAACCTAGCGTGCGAGGAGGTTCAGATAGTTAGAGAGCCATGAGGCGCCAGGCAAGGAATTGAAAGCCGATGTCCGGTCCAAAAAAGACTTGGGGCCAGGCTCGGCTCCGCGGAGTCGAACCTGGCCCCAAGAATGGAACCAGAAGTCTGGTGCGCCTTAGAAGTCGGCGGTCAGACCAATGAACATCACCCGGCCCAGCGGATCGAAGACCTGCGGGTAGGTGTTGCCGTTGCCCGCCACCGGTCCGGCGATCGGGAAGCTGAGGGAGTCGAGCAGCGGCGGGGTCCTGTCGAAGATATTGTTGACGCCGCCGCGGAGCGTGTAGCGCTCGCGGAACTTATACTGGAATGACAGGTCGAAGTAGCTGAAGTCCGGAATGCGAGCATCGCTCGGGAAGGTGTCCTTGAAGCCCTGACCATCCGGGCCCGGGTGCTGCTGAAGGGGCAGCTGATCGGTGTTGAAGTCCACCGTGGTCGCATCGATGAACCGCCAGTTGGCCGACAGCGTGAGGTTCCAGGGTGTGGTCCAGGTGACCCGGAACTGGTGACGCCATTTGGCGGCCGGGGTTCCGCAGGTCGGCCCGTAAAGGCCGGCGCAGTCGTAGGTGTTCTGGCCCGGGATGGACGTCTCCAGATGGTCGAGCCACGTGCCTTGCAGGTTGAAGTCCAACGAACCGTGATCGCCCAGATGCCAGTCGCTCAACGACACGCGGTAGTCGGCGTTGATGTCGACGCCGCTGGTGGCGAATTGAGCGATGTTGATCTCGGTTGTTGTAACATAGCCACCCAGATTGCCCTCGCCGATGCCGTAGGACGCCGCCGCCCCCCGATTGATCAGGCTGCAGAGCGCGGCGATGTCTTGGTTCGCGCAGCCGTTCACCACCAAGCTGAAAGGCAGCGTAGAGATGGCGTTGGCCACCTTGATGTTGAAATAATCGGCTGAGAGGGTGAAGCCATGGAGGAAGGTCGGCGTGAACACGAAGCCGAACGAATAGGTCTTGGCGGTTTCAGGCGTCAGGTCCGGATTACCCCCGGAGAAGATGGCGCATTGTCCGGCCACGCACGCCGGAATTGCACCGTAGATCGTGGACGCGAAGGTCGCTTCCGAGACGCCCGGGTTCGAGTGCGTGAAGGTGTTGTAGCACGCCGCGGCGGATAGGGACGGTGCGGCGCCTGCACAGGGATCGGTGCCGCCGATCAGGCCCGGCTCCTGTGGCGCGAAGAGTTCGTCCACGTTCGGAGCCCGCACCGCTCGCTCGTAAGAAGCCCGCAGCCGCAGATCGGGAGTGATCTGCCAATCGCCGCCGATCTTGTAGGTGCTGTTGCCGCCACCGGATGTGTAATCCGAATAACGATAACCGCCTTCGAAGGTCAGTTCCTTGACGAACGGCATGTTCTGAATAAGCGGGATACGGATTTCGCCGAAGACATCCTTGTCGGACTGCGAACCCTGCGTGAAGCCCACTGCGCCGCCGAAGCCGGCGAGATCGCCGCTGGCCGAGGCTTGGTCAGGGGTGAACTGAAGGAATTCACGCCGGTATTCGGCGCCGAGCGAGATGCCGATCCCATCTGAAGCCCAAGGAGACTTCATGCCGTACTGACCAAGGTCGCCGGCGATGTTGCCGCTCACCACCTGTTCGGTGGTGTAGCCGCTGTTGATGGCCGTGCCCGACAGATAGTTTTCAGCGGCCTGCGTCACACCACCGGGCGTCCAGATGTTCCAGGGAACGCAGGGGCTGCCGGACGCGCAGACGGCCGTGCCGCCGGGGCCAGGAATGACATCCAGGGCGGCCTGCTCGTGGCTGTTGAGGAAGTAGCCCTCCTCGATGTCCGTGAGCATCGACTTCCCATACTGGGCCGAGACGTCATAGCTCCATCCTGAGCCAAGGTCGCCCTTGGCGCCGAAGACAATCCGATAGTCCTCGTGGGTAAGGTCGGAGATCCGCCCGTCGCCCTCAACGTTCCGCCGACCGATGGTCGCCGTGGCCGTGTCGCCGGCGACGCCTGCGTTGGTGCCGCAAAGGGTGCTGGCCTGAGCCGCGGAGAGCAGCGGGTCATTGCAGGGGATGGTGATCGTCGCGTCCTGGAAGGCGCCCGATCCGGCGACCTGAGCCTCGGAGTGGTCGTCCATGAACATGAAGCTCGAATAGATATCGAGCCAGGGGGCGACTTCATAGTGCGAGAACTCGCCCGCCTGATAGCGGACGTCGGGCCGTTGGATATAGTTCAGCGGCGCGAAGTTGTAGTCCAGGCCGGTCGAATAGGCCGGCAGGAGGCCGCCCACGGGCGTGCCCGTGATGTTGTAGCTGTTGTTGCCGCCAACGACGAAATGCTGGTCGCCGGCGACGAGATTCAGGCGGCCCGTGGCGTTGGACGATGAGCCGCTGCAATATTGGAGCTTGGTGCTCGTATTGTCGGTCGCGAGCCCGCAGGTGCTCCAGTCGTACTTCGCTTCAAGCACGGGAGCGATATCGGTGTAGCCCAGGTAGAACTCGACGTTGCCCTTGTCGTCCGGCGTATTGGCGCCGCCGGTGATGGTCACCGTGGTGCGCTGGCCGGCCCATGCCACCCCGGACGGGAAGTTGAGCAGCGGGAAGCCGATGACGGAATTGCCGAGTGCGCTGGCGGTGCGGACTTGCTGATCGTTGTTGTCGTGTTCGCCGATCGACTCTTCGACGTCGATCTGCAGGCCCTGATAGTTGTGCTTCATGATGAAGTTCACGACGCCGGCCACGGCGTCAGAACCGTACACGGCCGAGGCGCCGCCGGTCAGAACTTCCACGCGGTCGATGAGGGCCGGCGGGATCATGTTGATATCGGCCACCGGGACCAGCGGGTCACCCGGTTGCAAGCGCTTGCCGTCGACGAGGACCAGGGTGCGCGTATTGCCGAGGCCGCGGAGGTCGATGGTGGCCGTGCCGGAGGCGCCGTTCGATTCGAACTGGCCGAAGTCTGCGAACGCCTGGGGCAGATTGTTGATCAGGTCTTCGACATTCGTCGTGCCCTGCAGCTTCACCGTCTGGTTGTTCACCGTGGTGATCGGGCTGACGCTGGTGAGGTTCTTCGACGGAATGCGCGAACCCGTAACCACCAGCTCCTGGACGCTCGTCGCGGGCGCGGCCTGTTCGACGGCCTGAGCCTGGGCGCCGGTGACGGACACTGCCGCGAGGGCCGCGCCGGAAATCATGGACGTCGCCAGAAGGCGCGTACGCATGGTCGTTGTGATCAAGTGAATTCCTCCAATCAGCCCATAGGCGCCGCCGGTGTGACGGTCGCTTGGGCGCGAGCGCAAAGGTTCCCGGGTGAAAAGTCCCCCCCGGATGCCACCGCTCTTAGGATCGACGCCGTGAATCGGTCAACGCGGATTACGCTTCTGTAAGGTGATCGTCGCCAACCTGTCACTTTCCGGTCACAGATTCCGGGTTGCGCGGGGCTCGGCGCAAATTTTAGCCGGCTTTCGCCCCTATTGCAGCCAAAGCGTTGGTTCCAACGGCGGGATTGCGCCGACGCGTGCGGCGGGCTTCTATGACGATCTCAACGAGGGGCGGACATGGCGGCGACATTCAAGGCGGTTTTGGCGGCGGGCCTTATTCTCGCGGGCGCGGTGGGCGCCGCGCCCAAACCCGTGGCCAGCCCCGCGGTGGTCCAATCTGTGCTCGATTGCCGCAAGGTGGCTGACAACGCTGAGCGCCTGGCCTGCTTTGACAAGGCAGCGGCCGTGATGGACAGCGCCACCGCCAGCGGCGACTTGGTCGCCCTCGACCGCGAACAGCGCCGCGCCGCCCGTCGCCAGGCGTTCGGCTTCGCGCTTCCTACGCTTTCCTTCCTCGACCGCGGGGAGAAGACCGAGGAGGCGAATCGCATCTCGGCCACGGTCGCCGAGGCCAGCCAGGACCCTTACGGCAAATGGATCATTCGCCTGGATGACGGCGCGGTGTGGGTCCAGACCGAACCAGAGATCTTGGCCAGGCGTCCGCACAAGGGCTCGATTGTCGTCATTACCAAGGGGACGCTGGGCAGCTTCTTCATGAGCATCGGCGGTGAATCGGCCGGAAAGGCCAAGCGCCAGAGCTAGATGGCGAGGATTCCCGCCGGCCCGGCAATTGAGGTGTCATCTTGACCGAATTTCGCGCTGTGACCGCCAATTTCGCCGTCAGCCCCCAGATTGCGGCGGAGGATGTCGCCCGAGCCAAGTCGCTGGGCTTCACGCTGATCATCAACAATCGGCCGGACGGCGAGGCGCCCGATCAACCATCGGGCGCCCGGATCGCCGCCGCCGCCAGCGCCGAGGGACTGGCCTACGTCTCCATTCCCATCAGGGGCATGCCGACACCGGATCAGGCGCGCGCAGTCCGCGAGGCCTTGGCTGCGCACGGCAAGGCGCTCGCCTTTTGCCGATCGGGAACCCGATCGATCACCGCCTGGGCCCTGGGCGAACTGGCCGCCGGCGCCACGCCTCGCGAGGACCTCGTAGGGCTAGCGGCGGCGGCCGGCTATGATCTCAGCGGCGCGCTGCCAAGCTGAAGCCTGGGCGCCGTCCAAATCAGTGAGAGCCGGCAATGCCGGCTGGTCCCGCCGTCTCGCGCTGTTGACGCGCGTTCAGCGATTGGGCGTCCCAGTCGGATTTCTTCTGGCACACCTTCGTGCCGCCGAGACGGCTGCCGATCGGGGTCTGGTACTTGCAGATGATCTTGTCTTCGGGATTCGGCTTGGCCACGGCGGGCGCCGCCATAGCCGGCGCCGTCGGAGCGGCGGCGGGCGTGGCCTGGGCGAGGACGTAGGTTGAAGCGAAAGCCAGCAATAGGCCGCTCGCCGCCGGCGGAATGGAACGAGTCACACGCATCATTTCTAACTCCAGATTGGATTTGCTCCCTGGAACCACGTTATACCGCGTTTCGCACGCACGCGCGATTTGAGGCCCAAATTTGAAACGCCAGCCCGATCCTGCCGTTCCTGACGTCGCCCATTATGCCACGGCCGCCGAGCGCTCGGCCGACCGGTGGGTGCATGTGGCGGGCCTGGCCGCGGGCGGCGTCGGCGGCCTGACGCTCCTCGGGCTTTCCCTGGGCATGGGCCGCCTTGGCGAGACGTCGGCCATCGCCGTCTACACGGCCTGCCTCATGGCCATGTTCGCCTGTTCGGCGGCCTACAACCTGGCCAGCCCGCGCCGGCGGCCGCTGCTGCGGCGCCTGGACCACGCGGGCATATTCCTGATGATCGCCGGCTCCTACACGCCGTTCACCACCCAGAGCCTCACCGGCGGCTGGGCGTGGGGAATGACCGCGGGCGTCTGGACGCTCGCTCTGGCGGGCGTGGCCGGCAAGCTCTTCCTGCCGGGATTGGGACGCGGCTTCTGGGTCGCGCTTTATCTGGCCCTCGGCTGGATCGCGGTGATTGCGGTCAAGCCGCTGCTGGCCGGCGTCTCACTCCTGGCGCTCATCCTGCTGGCCGCCGGAGGCCTCATCTACTCCCTGGGTGTGATCGTCTATGTGCGCCGCGGCCTGCGCTTCCGCCGCGCCATCTGGCACGGCTTCGTCGTGGCCGCCGCGGCGACTCAGTATGTCGCCATACTCCTGGGCGTGGTGCTGCCCGCGCACGCTTAGACGTTACGCTTAGAGGCTAGTGGTCCCAGGGACGCGCGAAGTTGGTCGCGTTCGCCCAGTGGATGCGCGTGGCGACGTTGTCGAGGCGCGCCTCGAGATCCGTGGTCTGATTGTCGGTCAACTGGCCGTGCTGGCCATCGCGCATGGCGTCTTCCTCATGGCGGATATTGCCCAGCTCGTGACGAACCCGGTCATACTCGACGTGGTCGAGGGCACCGTTGTCGCGCGAGGCGTCGATCCGGTGATTGAGCCAATCTTCCCGCTGTTTCAGGGTCCAGTCGCCATGGTCCTGGGCTACGGCCGGCGCCGCGTCCTGGGCGTGGGTCACGCCGATCGGCGCGATGGCGAATAGCGCCACGGCGCCGCCTACGAGAAGAGTGAGATTGAAGGCCGTCATATTTAAAGCTCCGAATTGGACCCCTCGGCGAGGACAAACGCGCCAGGGTTCGATCGGATGCACGCCGGCCTACTTCCGCCTGCCCTTCCGAAACCTCGCCGCCGCTTCGTTGCGGGCTTCCGCCCTGGCCTGAGTGACCGCCTGACGGTCTGGGGTTTCGCCGGCCGGGGTGAGGGCGTCGTTGGCAAATTCCAGGTCCAGCAGTTTGAGGCGTTTGATCTCGTCGCGCAGGCGAGCGGCTTCTTCGAATTCGAGATTGGCCGCGGCCGCCCGCATGCGGCTCTCGAGGTCGCGCAGCGTGACCTGGAAGTTGCTGCCGAGGAACGGCTTGGAGTCCTCGGCCACGCCCGCGTCCACCGTCACCCGGTCGCCGCGCTCATAGGGACTGGCGAGCAGGTCCTTGATCTGACTCTTGATGCTTTCCGGCGTGATGCCGTGGTCGGCGTTCCACTCGGCCTGTCGGTCGCGTCGCCGGCTGGTCTCGGCCATGGCGCGCTCCATCGAGCCGGTGATCGTGTCGGCGTAGAGGATCACCTTGCCGTCGATGTTGCGCGCGGCCCGACCGATGGTCTGGATGAGCGAGGTTTCCGAGCGCAGGAAACCCTCCTTGTCGGCGTCCAGGATGGCCACCAGGCCGCATTCAGGGATATCGAGCCCCTCGCGCAGCAGGTTGATGCCCACCAATATGTCGAACGCTCCGAGCCTCAGGTCGCGGATGATCTCGATGCGCTCCAGCGTGTCCACGTCGCTGTGCATGTAGCGCACGCGCAGGCCCTGCTCGTGCATGTATTCCGTCAGATCCTCGGCCATCTTCTTGGTGAGGACGGTGACCAGGCTCCGGTAGCCCTTGGCGGCCGCCTCGCGGCACTCGGCGATGGCGTCGTCCACTTGAGAGAAGCCGCCCTTTGACACCGGGCGCACCTCCACCGGCGGATCGATGAGGCCGGTGGGCCGGATGACCTGTTCGGTGAACACGCCGCCCGTCCGCTCCAGCTCCCAGCTTCCCGGCGTCGCCGAGACGAACAGGGTGACGGGCCGCATGGCCTCCCACTCCTCGAATTTGAGCGGCCGGTTGTCGAGGCAGGAGGGCAGGCGGAAGCCATACTCCGCCAGATTGAACTTTCGGCTGTAGTCGCCGCGGTACATGGCCCCCAGCTGCGGCACGGTCTGGTGGCTCTCGTCCACGAACAGCAGGGCGTTGTCGGGGATGTATTCGAAGAAGGTCGGCGGCGGCTCGCCGGGACGCCGGCCGGTCAGGTAGCGGGAATAGTTCTCGATGCCGGCGCAACTGCCGGTGGCCTCGATCATCTCCAGGTCGAAGGTGGTGCGCTGCTCCAGCCGCTGGGCCTCCAGGAGCTTGCCGCCGGCCACCAGCCAGTCCAGGCGCTGCTTGAGCTCGATCTTGATCGCATTGGCGGCCTGGATGAGCGTTGGCCGGGGCGTCACATAGTGGCTGTTGGCGTAGACGCGGATCTGCGGCAGGTCGGCGGTCTTCTTGCCGGTAAGCGGGTCGAATTCAGCGATCGCCTCCACCGCGTCACCGAACAGGGAGATGCGCCAGGCGCGGTCCTCATAGTGGGCCGGAAAGATCTCGATGGTGTCACCGCGCCGGCGGAAGGTGCCGCGCTCGAAGGCGTTGTCGTTGCGCTTGTACTGCTGGGCCACGAGGTCGCCGACCAGGCGCTTCTCATCGACCTTGTCGCCTACCGCCAGGGTGAAGGTCATGGCGGTGTAGGTTTCCACCGAGCCGATGCCATAGATGCATGACACGGAGGCGACCACGATCACGTCGTCCCGCTCCAGGATGGCGCGGGTGGCCGAGTGGCGCATGCGGTCGATCTGCTCGTTCCGCGACGAATCCTTCTCGATGTAGGTGTCGGTGCGGGCGACGTAGGCCTCGGGCTGATAGTAGTCGTAGTAGGAGACGAAATACTCCACGGCGTTGTTCGGGAAGTAGCTCTTGAACTCGCTGTAGAGCTGAGCGGCCAGGGTCTTGTTGTGGGCGAGAATGAGCGCCGGTCGCTGGGTTTCGGCGATCACCTTGGCCATGGTGAAGGTCTTGCCGGAGCCGGTGACGCCCAGCAGCACCTGATCGCGCTCGCGCGCCTTCACCCCGGCCACCAGCTCCGTGATCGCGGCCGGCTGATCGCCCGCCGGCGCATAGTCGCTGACCAGTTCGAAGGGCCGCCCGCCCTCACTCTTGTCCGGCCGCGCCGGCCGGTGCGGCGTCCACATGGCCGGCGCAAGGTCGTGAACGAAGGCGCCCGAAACATCGGAAACGCCGCTCGCGGGGCTGGAACGAGGCATGAACAACAAGGTAAGGGTCAAGCCCGGGAAACGCCAGAGCATCCAACAAGGAGAAGAAGGTCATGATCGAACAGGACATCGCCTACACTGTGGGCGGCAAACGCTATGTCGGCGCCTTCTTCGCGGAAGAGTCCGGACGCCGCCCAGGCGTCCTGGTCGCGCCCGAGGGCGGCGGCCTCGTCGATCTCACCAAGTCCATCGCCCGCCGTCTGGCCGAGGCCGGCTATGCAGCCTTCGCCATGGACTATTACGGTAACGGCCAGCCTCTGACCGACTTCAACGAGGTCATGCCGAGGCTGGCGCCATGGTTCGCCGACCCGACAGGCATCCGCGAGATCGCCGGCGCGGCTTTGGGCGTGCTGGCCGCCCAGCCACAGACAGACGCCGAGCAGTTGGCCGCCATCGGCTATTGCTTCGGGGGCACGACAGCGCTCGAACTCGGCCGATCCGGCGCCGCGCTGAAGGCCATCGTCGGTTTCCATTCGGGTCTGGGAACCGCCCGGCCGGCGGCCTCCGGCGCGATCAAGGCCAAGGTCCTGGTCAACATCGGCGCGGACGATCCGATCATACCGGCCGAGCAGCGAGCCGCCTTCGAGGCGGAGATGAACGCTTGCGGCGCTGACTGGCGAATGACCGTTTATGGCGGCGTCGGCCATAGTTTCACCAATCCCGGAGTCGGCGCGCTCGGAAGGGCTGGCTTCGCCTATGACACGGCGGCCGACCGCCGATCCTGGGCGGCCATGATGGACCTTTTTGGCGAGGCGTTCACGGCGGTTTGAGCGCCGGTTCCGCTGCACTGCAGCAATTTCGCTTGCCAATCCTGACCCAAGCAGGCTAGAAGGCGCCTCTTCGGCCAGCCCTGCTGCGGCCGAAACCCACTTTTGATCCGCGTTTGGGACCTTGATGCGTCCGGCGGGCGGGGTGGGCAGTCAGGGGGCGTTTCGCCCTCGCCGCACAGGATTAAGTGTTTTGCAGTTCTCAATTCGGACGCGTGCGGCAACGCGCGCGCTCTCTGTCGCTATTGGCGTGGCCCTTGGTCTGACCTTCGGGGCCGTCTGTGTCGCGAACGGGGCCGGCAGTCCCGCCAAGGCCTATGGCGCCGCGGCGCTGGCAGGTTACGTCAAGGCGTCTGTGGCTCCCGCACCTGCGAAGGTCTTGGCGCCAGTCGCCGTAACGCCGCCGGCTCTGCGTCCCTTGGCGGCGCCGCCACGCACCCTCGATTGCCTGGCCGCCGCTGTTTACTACGAGGCGCGGGGCGAGAGCGCCGCCGGCCGCGCAGCCGTGGCTCAGGTGGTTCTTAACCGTACGCGTCGAGGTGGCTTTCCCAGCGACGTCTGCGCCGTGGTCTATCAAGGCGCCAAGCGCGGCGAGTGCCAGTTCAGCTTCGTTTGCAATGGCGCCATGCACGCCCGCCGCGAACACATGGCGTGGCTTGACGCCCGCCATGTCGCCGCCCGCGCTCTCGGCGGTTACGTCATGGCCGAGATCGGGAAGGCCACCTTCTTCCACGCCGCGGGCGCCTCCACGCCGTCCGGCGCCGTCCGCCTGGGCGGCCACGTGTTCTTCACCTGACTTTCCGCGTCTGCACGGCTATCTGAGCGTTCAGCTTGGAGGTCACGCATGGCGCAAGCAGACGTCACCATCCTGTTCGCCCTGTTTCCGGGCGTCACTCAGCTCGACTTCACCGGCCCCCATCAGGTGTTCTCCCGCTTGCCGGGGGCGACGGTGAAGGTGGCGAGCGTCACCGGCGCTGACATCGAGGTCGATGGGTTCGCGATCTCCGGGCTCGGCCGGCTGGCGGATATTCCCGCCTGCGACGTGCTGTGCGTGCCGGGCGGCGCGGGAACCAGCGCGGCCATGCTCGATGATGCGTTCATGGGGGAAGTGCGCCGCCTGGCGGCGGGCGCGTGGTTCGTCACCTCCGTGTGCACCGGATCCCTCGTTCTCGGCGCTGCGGGTCTACTCAGGGGCCGGCGCGCGGCTTGCCACTGGGCGGCGCGTGATCTCTTGGCGCGATTCGGCGCCATCCCCGATGCTGGCCGCGTGGTGCGCGACGGAAATATCATCACCGGCGGTGGCGTCACCGCCGGCATCGACTTCGCCCTCACCTTGGCCGCGGAGATCGCCGGCGACGAGGTCGCTCAGGCGATCCAGCTCGTCCTGGAATACGCCCCCGCGCCGCCGTTCGACGCCGGCCGGCCGGAGACCGCCCCGCCGGAGGTGCTGGAGCGCGTTCGGCGCACGATGGCGCGGCCCGCGGCTGATCGGCTGGCGGCGGTCGAAACGGCGGCAGCGCGTCTTTAAGCGCTCAGGCCGCGTCCAGGCCGATGTCGAGGGTCGGAGCGGAATGGGTGAGGGCGCCCACGCTGATGAGATCGACGCCCGTCCCGGCGATGGCGCGCACGCTCTTGAGGTTCACGCCGCCCGATGCTTCGAGGAGCGCGCGGCCTCGCGTCTGACGCACCGCCTCGGCCATGTCAGTCAGGGGGAAGTTGTCGAGCATGATGATGTCCGGATCTTCGGCGAGGGCTTCGTCCAACTGGCTCAGCCGGTCGATCTCCACCTCGATCTTGACCATGTGACCCACCGCCGCGCGTGCGCGGCGCACGGCTTCGCCCACGCCGCCGCAGGCCGCCACATGGTTGTCCTTGATGAGGATGGCGTCATCCAGGCCGAAGCGATGATTGGCCCCGCCGCCGCAGCGCACCGCGTATTTCTCCAGGGCGCGCAGGCCCGGCGTCGTCTTGCGCGTGTCGACGATCCGCGCGCGTGTCCCTTCGGTTTCGGCGACGAATTTGGCCGTAAGACTGGCGATTCCGGAGAGGCGACAGAGGAGATTGAGCGCCGTGCGCTCGGCGGCCAGTAGGGCCCGGGCGTTGGCGTCGGCCTTGGCGAGGATCGCCCCCGCGCGGACGTGCGCGCCGTCGGGGTGGACGATTTCGAAGCGCGCCACAGGGTCCATGAGGGCTATGGCGAGGCGGGCGCAGCCAAGCCCGGAGACGACACCGTCTTCGCGCGCCGCGAACCTCGCCGCGAACCGGGCGTCCGGGGCGAGACAGGCGTTGGAAGTTATGTCTCCGGCCCGACCTAGATCCTCGGCCAGGGCCGCCCTCACCACCGGCTCGATGATGAGATCGGAAAGCCCGGTCAAGCCGCTCGGGTCCGGGGCGCGGCGAGCGGAACCAGCCTCACGCGGCTGTGCGCGCCGTGGTCGAGGCTGGCCGGGAAGTCGGACCGGAAGTGCGCGCCCCGGCTCTCGCGTCGGGCCAGGGCCGCGTCGGCCACCAGCCGGGCGGCGAGGAGCGGCAGGGCGCGTCCGTGCAGGCGCGTCTGGCCATCGATCCAATCCAACAGACCGGAAAGACCACTGGCGGTGCGCGTGACACCCGCGTGGGCCGTCATCTGGCGCCGGAGGGCAAGAAGGGCGTCGGTGGGCAGGGCGGAGCCGCCTCTGACGGGAATCGCCGGACTGTTCGAGGCTGCCGCCTCGCGCGCGGTCTCGCCGGCGCGGCGTCCGAACACCACCGCCTCCAGGAGGGAGTTGGAGGCGAGACGGTTGGCGCCGTGGACTCCGCTGGACGCCGCCTCTCCCACGGCGAACAGGCCTTCGAGGGACGTCCGCGCCTGCTCGTCCGCACCCACGCCGCCCATGTGATAGTGGGCCGCCGGCTTGACCGCAATGGGATCGACGCGGGGGTCGAGGCCGGCGGCGCGGCAGGCGGCGAAGACGGCGGGAAAATGCTCGGCGAAGGCGTCGCCCACGGTGGATCGGGTATCGAGAAACACACGCTCGCCGCGCGCCGTTTCCGCGGCGATGGCGCGGGCCACCACGTCGCGCGGGGCCAGATCGCCGGCGGGATGGAACCGGTCCATGAACGGCCGTCCGAGGCCGTCCACCAGCCGCGCGCCTTCGCCGCGAAGAGCTTCGGTGGCCAGAGGCGCGGGATCGGCGCCGGTGTCGATGGCGGTCGGGTGAAACTGTACGAACTCCGGATCGACGGTCTCCGCCCCGGCCTGCCACGCCATAGCCAGACCCTCGCCACGGGCCAAGGGCGGATTGGTGGTCACGGCGTAGAGGCCGCCAAGGCCCCCCGTGGCCAGGATCACGGCGGCGGCCCTGATCTCCACGGTCTGGCCGTCGATCTCCGCCAGGGCGCCCACGACCCGTCCGGAGACGTCTTGGATGAGCGCCCTCACGCGCGCGCCTTCGCGCACCTCGATGTGCTCGCTGGACCTGACCTTGGCGATCACCGCCCGCATGATCGCCAGACCCGCGCCGTCTCCGCCCACCCGGGCGACGCGGGCGCGGGAATGCGCGGCCTCCAGGCTCTGGACAAAAGCGCCGTCCGCCGCGCGGTCGAAGGGTGCGCCGAGAGCCGCCAGCGCGCGCACCGCGGCGGGGCCCTCACGGGTCAGGATGGCGACCGCGGGCGCATCGCAGAGGCCGGCGCCCGCGGCCATGGTGTCCGCCGCATGCAGCGCCGGATTGTCATCATCGGCCAGGGCCGCGGCCATGCCGCCTTGAGCCCAGGACGAGGCGCAGCCTTCGCCGAGCGGAACCGGGCTCAGCACCAGCGCGCGCCTTGGCGCGGCGGCGAGGGCCGCAGTCAGGCCCGCCAGGCCGGCCCCGATCACCAGCACGCCGTCGAAATGGACCTGGTCGGTCATTTCCGCACCGTCTCTCAGATCAGTTCCACATCGACATGATGGCGCGCCTTGACGAGGTCGTAGCGCGCCGGGATCGTTGGCGGCGGCAGATCGATCATCCGCTGCACCGAGGCCCGCGCCCGCAGCGCGACGGCTTCATCCACGGTCACCTCGTAACGGCCGAGCTCCAGGGCCTCGAGAATGTTCTCCAGGGTGATCCGCTTCATGTGCGGACATAGATTGCATGGCCGCACGAACTCGGTGTCGGGCGCGTCGCAGGCGACGTTGTCGGCCATGGAGCACTCGGTGATCAGCACCACCCGGCGCGGCTTGCGGTTGATCACGTAATCGCTCATCGCCGCCGTCGAGCCGGCGAAGTCGGACGCCTCCAGCACTTCTGTGGGGCATTCGGGGTGGGCGAGGATGACGGCGTCCGGCCACGCCTCGCGCATCTCGGCGATGTCGGCGGCGGTGAAGCGCTCGTGCACCTCGCACCGCCCCTGCCAGGCGATGATGCCGATGTCGGTTTGACGGGCGACGTTCTTGGCCAGGAATTCGTCGGGCAGCAGGATCACCCGATCCACGCCGAACTCACGGGCGATAGCTTCGACCACCTGCACCGCATTGGCGCTGGTGCAGCAGATGTCGGTCTCGGCCTTCACCTCGGCGGTGGTGTTGACGTAGGTGACCACAGGCAGGCCGGGATAACGCTGCTTGATCAGGCGCACGTCGGCGCCGGTGATCGAGGCGGCCAGGGAGCAGCCGGCGCGCAGGTCCGGCATGAGGACGGTCTTTTCCGGGCACAGCACCTTGGACGTCTCAGCCATGAAGTGGACGCCGGCCTGGACGATGATCCTGGCGTCGCTGCGCGCAGCCTCGCGCGCCAGGCCCAGGCTGTCGCCGACGAAGTCGCCGACGCCATGGAAAATCGCCGGCGTCATGTAGTTGTGAGCCAGGATGACGGCGTTCTTTTCCCGCTTCAGACAGTTGATCCTGTCGATGAGCGGGGCCTGTAGGCGCCACTCGAGCGGGGTCACGTGGCCGCTGAGCTTTTCCCAAAGGACGGTGGTCGCCGTTTCGACAGCGGGCGTGAAGGCGAGCGATCCGTCAGCCATGGCGTCCTCCTTATGCTCAAAATGAGCATTTCTTTCGCCTTATAAAGGACGCCGTCCGGATCGGCGGCGCCCCTGGTTATGCTAATTCTGAGCATAACCTCTTCAAGCCATATAGACCCTACGCCCCCGGACGAAAACCCCCTTTGCGGCAAAATCGCCCGATTGTGATGGAGTCTCAGGGATCGCTCCGCGGTAGGTTTCAAGCGTGATGCTGTCGGGCTCCGGCCCGCCGCGGGCGACGCTAGAATTTATGCTCCAACGGTAGCTGATCTGCCGCGAGCGCCCAGGAGTGTCGCCGCTCTTCGTAGACGGAGATGTGGGGCGGCGGAAAGGTCGGGTCGCCAAACGCGCCCACCGCCACCGTGACGAAGCGTGGTGGTCCGCTGAGCTCCCAGTACACCGTCGAGGCGCACACCGGACAGAAATTGAACGTATTCGGCTGGCCGCTATCGCCAAGCCGCGTCCACTGCGCCGCGCGGCCCTCGATCATGACACGTTCGCCCGGAAAGCGCGCCTGCGCGGCAAAGACGCTGCCGGTGCGTTTCTGGCATTCGAGGCAATGGCAGATGGAGACGCGAACAGGATCGCCTTCGCATGTAAGGCAAAGCTGTCCGCAGCTGCACGAAGCTGTCCGGCTGGTCATAGCGCTTACCCTTGGCACCCTGGACTTGAGCGAAGGCCTCTGCTCGCTAGTCCTTCTCCGCCGCGGCTTGGCTTGCGAAGGTCGGATGCAACGAGAAGGCGAAGCCGCGCAGGGCTGACGGCGAGCCTGCGCCCCCCGGGCGATCATCGTCGTTGTCCGGCGGCGGCGGGGCGATCGGGGCGAGTTTGTGGGCGACGAGGTCCGCATTGCGCGCCGCTAGATCAGTGGCTGCGAGGCGATCGAACCGACCGGCGATGTCCTTCAACTGGTCTTCGAGCACCGCAATCCGGGTTATCTGGTAGCTGGCGGGCTGGCCTTCATAGGACTGGATGGCCCCGTAGAGCTGGTCGGTGTGCTCGCGCAGGCGCTCCTCGCCGGTGATCGCGCCACCTTCCTTGGTGGCCACGATCTCCTTGCGCAGGACGTCGGCCTTGGCGGAAAGGTCGCGGAGCTGCGCCGTCAGCGGATCACTGTCGGGCAGAGACGCCGCGCGGGCGTCGGCGCCCTGGCGAACGGCGTTGATGCGGGCGACGAGCGTCGTCTCGCGGCCGAACAGGCGGCTCACCCGCATGGCGGCGTTGAACTGGAGCTGCCGGTCCTTGAGGTCGAAGGCGACACGCCGATCGAGGGTGACGGTCAGAGGCTGGGTCAGCACCGTCGAACCGCTGGTCACGCGTACGGTATAGACGCCCGGGATCAGCCGTGGCCCCTGGGTGGAGTTGAAAGCGATCTGGGCCGCCGGCGGCGCATGCGGAGCCGGCGCCCGCATGGTCCAGACCACGCGATTGATCCCGGGGCGCTTGGAGGCGGGAAGCGTGTCCAACACCTTGCCGGAAGCGTCCAGCACCTCGATCTTCAGCTTACCGATCAGGTGGCGCTGCGGCTGGTAATAGCTGATCACCGCGCCATCGGGCGGGTTGTCGCCCACAAAACTGGCGTCTCCGTTCGACCAGCCGCCGTTGGCCTCGATCCGCTGCTGCGCCGGCCTCGACGGCAGCAGTGTCAGCGGCGTCGCCATCGTCTTGTCGTTCAGGGCTCGCAGCGGGGTCAAATCGTCGATGACCCAGATGCCGCGTCCGTGCGTGGCCACAACGAGGTCATGTTCCCGGGTCTGGAAGGCGAGATCGCGAACCGGAACATCGGGCATGTCGCCGCCCTTGAACTGCGCCCAGCGGCCGCCGCCATCAGGGGATATCCACAGGCCGAATTCCGACCCGGCGTAGAGCAGGCCGGGCCGCTCGGGATCTTCCTTGATCACCCAGACCTGGCCGCGCACCCCCTGTTCCGGCCCCGCGATCCGGGTCCAGGTCCGGCCGTAGTCGGCGGTTCGGTAGATGTAGGGCGCGAAGTCGCCGAACGTGTGCCTGTCGAACGCCGCATAGGCCACGGCGGGGTCATAAGGACTGGCCTCGACCCACGACACCCACGAGTTGGGCGCCACGCCTGTGTTCTTGGTCAGGTTGGTCCAAGTCTTGCCGCCGTTACGGGTGAGCTGGAGGTTGCCGTCATCCGTGCCGACCCAGATCGTTCCCGCGCTCTTTGGCGACTCGCTGATCGAATAGATCGTGGTGTGGGTTTCGGCGGCGGAGTTGTCGACGGTGATGCCCCCGCTTTCTTCCTGTTTCTGCTTCTCGGGATCGTTGGTGGTCAGGTCCGGCGATATCTTGTCCCAGCTCTGGCCGTGGTCGCGGCTGCGGAACAGGTACTGTGCGCCGATGTAGATCGTGCCGACGTCGGTGGGGCTCACCATCACCGGGGTGTTCCAGTTGAAGCGCAGCTTCTCGGTGGTGTCCGACCTCGGTTGGATGTCCCGACTCTCGAGGGTGTGTCTGTTGACGCGCTGAATCGAGCCGCCCTGGCTCTCGACATAGGCGAAGTCGGCTGGCGCGGCCGGATCGGGCCACGCCCAAAAGCCGTCGCCGCCGCCGAGATTCTCCCAGCGGTTGCTGGTGATCCCGCCGGGATAGGCGCTATCGCCGGCCCAAGCGCTGTTGTCCTGCAGGCCGCCGTAGACCTGATAGGGGTCCTTGTCGTCGACGCTCACGTGGTAGAATTGCGAAATCGGAAGGTTGTCGGCTCTCTGCCAGCGGTTGGCGCCGTCGTAGCTGATGTAGAGGCCGCCGTCGTTGCCGGTGACCACGTGCTTGGGATTGGTTGGATCGATCCACACGGCGTGTTGGTCGCTGTGCGTGCTGTCCGCGACGGTGGAGAAGCTCTTACCGCCGTCGTCGCTGGCGATGAGAGACAGATCGGTCTTGAACACGTGATCGGGATTGGCCGGGTCGACGATCAGGTTGGCGAAATAGAACGGGCGCCAGACCATGTTCTGGCTGCGATCCCGCTCGGCCCAGGTCTTGCCGCCGTCATCCGACCGCCAAAGGGCGCTGCGCGTCCCCTCGATGAAGGCGTAGACGACATTGGGGTTCGAAGGCGCGAAGGCGACCGCCTGACGTCCCCAGGGGCCTTTGGGGAGACTGGGGTTGCTCCTCAGCGAACTCCAGGTCGCGCCGCCGTCCTCGCTGACCATCAGGTCACTGCCTGACGGCTGGTCCGGACCCGAGCCGCCGGAACGGAACCCCCAGCCTGTGCGCCGGAAATCCCATAGGCCCGCAATGAGCTTGCGTGGGTTTTTCGGGTCCATGGCGATGGTCGAACAACCCGTGGAAAGATTGGGGCCCTTCAGGATCGGCGCCCAGGTCTTGCCGCCGTCGGTCGTCTTGTAGAGCCCCCGGTCGGCGCTGTCGCTCCACAGGCGGCCTGGAACGCAGGCGTAAACGACATCGCCGTTACTGGGATCGACCACGATGGAGGAGATATGCTCCGAGCTCGGCAGACCCATATTGGTCCAGGTCTCGCCGCCGTCGGTGGTCTTGTAGATCCCATCGCCGACCGACACGCTGTTGCGCATCCAGCTCTCGCCGGTTCCCGCCCAGTAGGTGTCGGGATGCGAGGGATCGAGCGCCAGGGCCCCGATCGACTGCGCGGTCTGCTTGTCGAAGATCGGGCGGAAGGTCGTACCGCCGTCGGTGGACTTCCACACCCCGCCGCTGGCCGCGCCGATCAGCAGCATGGTCTTGCCGTCCGCTTCGACGCGGCCGGCGATCGCGGCGATCCGCCCGCTCATGGCGGCCGAACCGATGTTGCGGGCGCCCAACCCTGAAATCGAGGCGGAGTCGAACGGGACCGTGGCGGCGGGCGCGGCGCCGGCCAACATGCAGGCGGTCAAGGCGATGAGAGAGGTCGAGGTGCGCACGCTGATCATCCCTTCGTCGGCGGAGGCGTGGCCGGCCGCTCATCCTTGGGCCGCTCCGGCGCGAGCCCCGGCTTCTTCTCGACCGTTGTGGGTGCGCCGCCGGATGGCGTGGCGGCCGGCGCGGCCGGCCTGGCGAAGATCACCGTATCGACCGACCCGTTCGCCACGACGGTGTCGTAGGTGACGCGCTGCTGAACCGTGGATCCCTTGGGGCCGCTGGCGATCTCGAACGGGAAATAGACCCCGTTGACCTTTTCGTAGTCGCCGAAATCGGTCTGGTTGTAGACGTCCGATCCGCGCACCCTCTGGTGCGTGACCATCCGCACCGGCAGGAAGGCGTCCGGATCGATGTACCAGGTTTCGTCATCGCCGTTCTTGAGCTTGACCCGCAACACATAGGCCGGGGCGTTGTCGATATCGGTCACCCCCAGATTTTCGATGGTCGCGCCCTTGGCTGCGGCGTCGATCAGCGGCGTTTCAAAGTCGGCCTCTTCCGCAAGGCCCTTGGCGTCGTCCGCCGATACATCTTCCGCATCCTTTCGGCCCTGGAACGGCTGGATCTGCCAACCCGTGGATCCGTTGTAGGATTCGACGACCGTCAGTCCCTGCAGCGTCGCGTCGATACGAACCGATCCGGGCCGATCGAGAGTCTCGTCATATTTCAACTGAACGTCGAAGCCGCCGGGCCGCATCGTGCCGGTCATCCTCAGTGTCCGGATGGCCTCGATCGCCGGCCGTCCGCCGCGCGCCGCGGTGTATCGCTCCACGATCGTCGCGGTGGACAAGGCCGGCGCGCGCGACTGGGCCGCGGCGAAATGCGGCGCGGCGACGCCGACTGCGACAAGCGCTAGAACTCCAGGCCTCATGAAGGCTTCCCCTTGATCCAACCCTATGGCGTGATCTTATCGATGAAGTCGCCACCGAAGAAAACGTGTGACCTCGTTACATGCACGTAATGTTCAGCAGAGGCGGACGTAGCAGCTCGACCAGGAAACGGCCGTCCAATTGACGGCCATGGTCGGCGCGGCCAACGTTGGCCGCAAAGACGTTCGGAGCGGCGATGACCAAGAATGAGATTCCGACGGTGGCCGCCGCCGCCCTGTGCGCAGGTCTTGCGAGCGTGGGCGGCCCGGTCCACGCGGCGACCGTCGCGCCGTCCCTGTTCCAGGATTTGCATTGGCGCTCGATCGGGCCGTTTCGCGGCGGGCGGGTGCTGGCGGTGGAGGGCGCCCCCGATAACCCGCTTCGATTCTATTTCGGGGCCGTGAACGGCGGGGTCTGGCGGACGGACGACGCCGGACGCACCTGGGCGCCGATCTTCGATTCGGCTCCGGTCGGCTCCATCGGCGCCCTGGCCGTGGCGCCCTCGGCGCCGGGCACCCTTTACGTCGGCTCTGGCGAAGCCGACATGCGTTCGGACATCGCCCAGGGCGTCGGCGTGTTCAAATCAACCGATGGCGGAGGAACCTGGACCTCGATCGGCCTTTCGGGCACCCAGGCCATCGGCAAGATCCTGGTCGATCCCCGCGATCCCAACGTGCTTCTGGTCGCCGCGCTGGGGCATCCCTATGGCGCGAACGCCGACCGGGGCGTGTTCCGCTCCGCCGATGGCGGCGAGACCTGGACCAAGACCCTGTTCAGGAATGCGGACACCGGGGCCATCGACCTGGCCTTCAAACCGGGCGATCCCGACGTGGTCTACGCCGCCCTGTGGCAGACCCGCCGGCCGCCCTGGAACGTCTACCCGCCCTCCAGCGGCCCTGGCGGGGGCTTCTACAAATCCGTCGACGGTGGAAAGACCTGGGCGGCGATCAACGGCCGCGGACTGCCGGCCTCGCCCGGCCGCATCGGCATCGCCGTCACCCCGGCCAAGCCGGATCGAGTCTACGCCCTGATCGACGCGGAAGAAGGCGGCCTCTACCGTTCCGACGATGCGGGGGCGAGCTGGATCAAGGTCAGTGGCGACGCGCGGATCTGGCAGCGCGGCTGGTATTTCGGCGGCGTCACGGCCGACCCCAAGGACGCCGACCGGGTCTGGGTCTGCGACACCATCATGCTTCGCTCCGACGATGGCGGCGCCCACTTCATCCCGATCAAGGGCGACCCCACAGGCGACGACTTCCACGCGCTGTGGATCGACCCCAACAATTCGGATCGGCGGATCCTCGGCGTTGACCAAGGGGCCTTGGTGACCCTCAACGGCGGGGCGAGCTGGAGTTCGTGGTTCAACCAGCCGACGGGCCAGTTCTATCACGTCGCCACCGACAATCGTTTTCCCTACCGGGTCTATGGCACCCAGCAAGACTCCGGCGCGGCCGGCGTGCCCAGCCGCACCGACAGCCCGGACGACGGGATCAACATGACCGAGTTCCACGAAATAACGGCCGGCGGCGAGAGCGACGAGATCGCCCCCGACCCGGCCGACCCGGACACCATCTATGGCGGCCGGGTCGACAAGTTGGACCTGCGCTCCGGCCAGACCCGCGACGTCGATCCGACCTTGGCCTTTCCGGACAACTACCGCGGGACCTGGACCCTGCCGCTGACGTTCGGCAAGCGCGACCACACCCTCTATTTCGGCAATCAGCGCATCTTCGCGACCACGGACGGCGGCCAGCACTGGACGCCGATCAGCCCTGACCTCACCCGGCCCGATCCGGCCGTTCTCGCCACGCTGGACGCCGCCACCATCGCCGACACGGCCGTGCGCGGTCCACGGCGGGGTGTGGTCTATGACATCGGCCCCTCCGCCCTGAAGGATGGGCTGATCTGGGCCGGCACGGACGACGGTCTGGTCTGGCTGACCCGCGACGGCGGCGAACATTGGGACAATGTGACGCCCAAGGTTCTCGGCGCCTGGTCCAAGGTTGGGACCGTCGAGCCTTCGCATTTCGACGCCGAGGCCGCCTATATCGCCGTCGACCGACACCGGCTGGACGACTTCGCCCCCTACATCTACCGGACGCGCGACGGCGGCCGGAGCTGGACGCTGATTGCGGCCGGCCTCGCCGACGGCGGCGCCTTGAACGCCGTCAATGTCGTGCGCGAGGATCCGGCCCGGAAAGGCCTGCTCTACGCCGGGACCGAACGCGGCGCCTTTGTCTCCTTCGACGACGGCGATCATTGGCAACGGCTGCAACGCGACCTGCCGCCAACCTCGGTGCGCGACATCACCCTCCACGGCGACGATCTGGTGATCGCCACCCACGGTCGCGGCTTCTATGTCATGGATGACATCGCCCCGCTGCGCGCCCTGGCCGCCGACGCCGCCGCGCCCGGTCCGCGCCTGTTTGCTCCGGCGCCCGCGATCCGCCTGCACGGGCCTTTCTTCATGGGCACTCCGTTGCCCAGGGATGAGCCCATGGCTCAGAATCCGCCCGACGGCGCCTATATCGACTATGTCGTGGCGCCAGGCACGACCGGCGTCACCATCGCCATCCTGGACGCCCAGAGCGCGCTGGTGAGGCGCTTCGCCAGCACCGATCCGACTCCGAAGCCAGACCTCGCCAAGGTCGACGTCGCCCCAGAGTGGCTGGCCAAGCCGGGGCCGCCGCCGGCTAGTCCCGGCCAGCACCGTTTCGTGTGGGATCTGCATTACGCCAAGCCCAACGGGTTGTCCGACGACGCCGAGGGCGTCTGGGCGCCGCCGGGGCGCTACACGGTCGAGCTGACGGTGGACGGCAAGAGCTACCGCCAGCCGTTGGAGATCCTGCCCGATCCGCGCGTCAAAGTGGCGCCCGGCGACTTCCAGGCGGAATTCGCCCTGGCCCGCCAGATCGAACAGGCGCGGGTGCGCGTCCACGCGGTCCTGGCCGAGGCCGCCAAACTGCGGGCAAGCCTGACGACGCAGATCCAGGCCGCCGACCCCACCCATAAGGCGGGGCTCCGGGCCAAGGCGGATGAGCTGGACGCCCTCGCCGACATACCCACCGACAGCGAGCGCAAGGCTTTCGGGCGGCCGACGCCGTCGGTCGACGGGCTGGCCGACATCGCCGACCAACTGGACAAGTTCGCGGCGGCGGTGGACGGATCGGATGGCGCGCCCACGCCCGACGACGTCGATGGGTTCGCCAAAACCAGCCGGGCCCTGGAGGCGACCCTTGCGCGCTGGACCGCATTGGAAAAATCACTGCCTCGTGCCGGCTGACGCTGGCGGCCGCCGGTGTCGCCTCGAAAATGGCCGAGGCGCTGAAGCCACAGGTCTTCAGGTGAGCGTTGCGCGACGCTCCTGGTCAAAATGTATAGGTCAGGTTCACGCCGAGCGAGCGAGGCTTCTGGTAGAATGAGACCTGCTGGCCTTCGCTACCGGCGAACGCGTAGGTCAGGTGTCGGTCGTCGGTGAGGTTTGTCCCCCACAGGCTGGCGTCCCAGTGCTGGGCCAGGTTCCTGATTCCGAGCCGTGCGCCGAGGTCGTCGCCGCGCCCGAAGGTCGTCGGATCGCCCAGATAGGGGTGCTCGCTACCGACGTAGTGGTCGTTGGCCTGCACGTACGCGGTGAGTTTGGCCGAGATTGGATGCTCGTAGCGCACGGTCCACGACCCGTCGAACTTCGGCGCGTCCGGCAGCATCTGTCCAGCCACGACGGGGGTAAACAGCGCCAGGCCGTTCTCGTTGGTGAGGGTCTTCGTCACCCGGCCATAGAGGTAGGTGGCGGCTAGGTTGACCTCGAGCCCGCCGATCGGCCGCCATTCGAAATCGCCCTCCGCGCCGTCGATCCTCGAGCGCGGCAGGTTCCCGAGGCCCGCGATCAACGGCTGGGTCCCGACGGGACCGGCCCACAAGGAGAGGCTCGACTGGCGATTGCGGATATCGGTGTCGAAGGCCGCGGCGTCGAACTCAAGGGAATCGTGCAGGAACCGGCTCTTGATTCCCAGTTCCGTGGTCAGCTCGGTCTCGGGCGCCACATAGCTCCAGTCCGCCTGCACCTGGGCGGGTTGGCCATAGTAGACGCCGCCCTTGTAGCCGCTCGCCGCGCTCGCATAGATGAGGATCTTGCTGGTCGGCCGATAGTCGACCTCGGCCCGGAACGAGACGTTCTGGCTGGACCGTGACTGATCGAGCGCGGCCAGAATAGTGTTGGGAATGATCGGCCCGGTAAAATTGTTGGCCGCGTAGGTGAGCAGGCCGGTGGGATCGACGGTCTCGCCGACGAACGCCACCTCGTCGTGCGAATAACGCAAGCCGGTCACCAGGGTCCATTGGCTGGACAGATGCGTGTCAGCGTGGGCGAATAGACCTTCCGAAATCTGGGTCTGAGTAAAGTTCGCCGCGGTGATCGCCTTGCCTGAATCGGTGATGGAATCCGCCAAGCCGTAGACGAAGGTCCAGTCGAGCGCATCGCGGCAACGATACCAGTTCTGACTGAAGTCGGCCCCGACGATCCAGTCGACCCGGCCGGCGGTGGTCGATGCCAGTCGCGCCTCCTGGCTGAACTGCCACTGCTGGAAGTTCTTGGTCCAGTTGTTGTCGGCGGCGGGATAGCCGTCATAGTTGTCGAGGCTGTGGTCGGTGAAATAGTCCCAGGCCGTGATCGACGTCAGCGCGAAGCCGTTGAACTGCACGTTCAACTTGGCGGACGCCCCATCGCCGATCTCGTGCTTGTACAGCGGCAGGCCGCCGACCCTGACCAGCGTGCCGCCCCGCGGGCTGTCCAGTAACCCGGCGGTCGGGAACGGCAGGTTGGTCGGGACAAGCGCCTCGACATTCGGCGTCGATGGAGATGAGGGCACGGAATCGTCGTAGATGGCGTGCAGGTTGATCTGCAGGCTCACCCGGTTGTTGAGCTGGAAATCGACGAGCAACCGGCCCCCGCCGCGATTAAGCTTGCCGAACTTCTGGCCGGTGTCGATGTCGGTCTGGTATCCCTCGCCCTGCCTCGTCATCGTGCCGGCCAGCCGGGCGGAGATGTTGTCGGTCAGCGGACCGCTGACCGCGCCTGTGAGATCGAGTGTCTCCCACCGGCTGTAGTCGGCGTCGACGTATCCCTCGAAATCGTCGGTCGGTTGCCGTGAGATGATGTTGATCGCGCCGCCGGCGGTGTTCTTGCCGTAGAGCGTGCCCTGGGGGCCTTTGAGGATCTCGACCCGGTCGACGTCGTACATCGTCTCGCTGAGGAACCCTGGAAAGCTCGCGAACACGTCGTCCAGATAGGTTCCCACGCCGCTGGAGTTGTTGGTGTTGAAGTCGTCAAGGCCAACGCCCCGGATCAGAAACAGCGGCGTGCTGTCCGTCGTCGCGTTCATGGTCGAAAGACTGGGCGACAGGTAGGCAAGGTCTAGCGGCTGCCGAATCCTTAGCGTCTCCATGTCCTTGCCGCTCATCGTCGAGACCGCGACGCCAATCTTCTGCACGTCCTGAACGCGCTTCTGCGCGGTGACCACCACCTCGCCCAAGGTCGTGTCGCCGCCCCCAGCCGGCTCAGCCGCGGCGACCCCCAAAGGCGCCGCCAGAATGGCCGACAGCAGGCAGACCGATCCGAGCCTGGGCATGACATTGCGGGTCAAATGCAGACCGACCTTTCGGGCCAGTGGGCCGCTGAAACCGCAGAATCGCATCGCGTTTCTTCAGCAGGATCACGCAGGTCGTCAAGGGATCTGGCGCATTGACCGCCCTCGGCCGGCGGGCGCCTGTCCCCCCCAGGATGAACGGAGGGGTGAGGGATGCGCGGGCCAAATGGCGTTCGCCATGGCGCGTAGTCAGTGACCTAGTCGAACGCTGGCGGATAGGCGATGGAGACGGGCCCTGCGAAAGCGCCCGGTTCGAACTCAAGCACCTGGAAGGCGGCGAGGCCGGCGTAGCGTGAGCGGAGGGTCTCGGGCGCGGCGCAAAAGCCAAACCTGCCATAGTAGGCCGGCGCGCCCAGCACGACGCAGCCCTTGGCGCCCAGGGCTCTGCAGGCGGCGAGACCATGCCGGGCCAGGGCGGTTCCGACGCCGGCGCCCTGGCGATGCGGCGCGACGGCGAGGGGCGCCAATCCGGCCGCGAGCGAGGCCGGCTCACAGATCATGCGGCCGAATAGGACATGGCCGACGATTTCGCCGTCGAGTTCGGCCACTAGCTCAATGAGCGCGTGGCTGGCAGCCCTGACGCGATCGACGATTCCGGCTTCGTCAACACGCCCAAACGCCGCGGTGACGACGTCGCGGATTGAGTCGTGGTCTGTCGGCGCGGCGTCCCGCAGGATCACCAGGCGCCGATCTTCTCGGCTTCGTGGTGGCTCAGGGGATGGTGCGCGCGGGCGTGATCTTCCTCGGCCAGCAGGCGCACCGCCTCCAGCGCCGCCATGCAGCCCATGCCGGCGGCCGTGACCGCCTGGCGAAAGATATCGTCGGTGACGTCGCCCGCGGCGAATACGCCGGTGATCGAGGTCGCCGTCGAGCCGGGCGTGACCGTCAGATAGCCGCCTGCCCGGGTCTCCAGCTGATCGGCGAACACCTCGGAGGCGGGCGCGTGGCCGATGGCGATGAACAGGCCGTCGCAGGCAAGATCCGCCGTCTCGTCCGTCTTGGTGTTGCGCAGCCGGACGCCGGTGACCGTGGCCGGATCGCCGGCGCTCAGCACCTCGTCGACGCCGTGGTCCCAGATGACATCGATGCGCTCATGCGCGAACAGGCGTTCCTGCAGGATCTTCTCGGCGCGCAGCTCGTCGCGGCGGTGAACCAGTGTCACCCTGGTGGCGAATTTGGTCAGGAACAGCGCCTCCTCGACGGCGGTGTTGCCGCCCCCGACCACCACCACTTCCTTGCCGCGATAGAAGAAGCCGTCGCAGGTGGCGCAGGCGGAGACGCCAAAGCCCTGCAATGCCTTTTCACTGGGGATGCCCAGCCACTTCGCCTGGGCGCCGGTGGCGATGATGAGGGTTTCGGCGAGCCACACCTGACCGGAATCGGTGGTCAGGCGGAACGGCCGCGTCGACAGATCGGCGGAGACGACGAGATCGTCGATGATCTCGGTCCCCACATGGGCCGCCTGGTCGCGCATCTGATCCATCAGCCAGGGACCCTGGATGACGTCGGCGAAGCCCGGGTAGTTCTCCACGTCCGTGGTGATGGTGAGCTGGCCGCCGGGCGTAAGACCTGTCAGCAGAACGGGGCTCAACAAGGCGCGGGCGGCGTAGATCGCCGCCGTGTAGCCGGCCGGTCCCGCGCCCACGACCAGGCAGCGGACGATGCGCGGGTCGGACGAGGGCGTGGTCATGCCCGCGTCGGCGCTCAGACCCACTCGACCTTCAGGATCTCATAGGCCTTGACGCCGCCGGGTGTATTCACCTCGACCACGTCGCCGCTTTCCTTGCCGATCATGGCCCTGGCGATGGGCGAGGCGATGGAGATCTTGCCCGACCGCACATCCGCCTCGTGCTCGCCCACGATCTGGTAGCGAGCCTTCTCCTCGGTGTCTTCGTCGACCACGCTCACCGTGGCGCCGAACTTCACCTGGGCGCCCGACAGACGCGACACGTCGATGATCTGGGCCCGCGCCATGCGGTCCTCGATTTCGGCGATGCGGCTTTCGATCCAGCCCTGACGGTCCTTGGCCGCGTGATATTCGGCGTTCTCCGAGAGGTCGCCATGCTGGCGCGCTTCGCCGATGGCCGCGGTGATCGCCGGCCTTTCCTGAGTCTTCAGACGTCTCAATTCTTCGTCGAGGGCGTGAAAGCCCTCGGCGGTCATCGGTACTTTTTCCATCGTTGGATTAGCCAGATCCGCCTTTTATTGAATTCCCGAGCCGGGCCGGGAGCGACGACGATCGGGGGGTGCTAGAATAGGGGTGGGACCGGATGGATTCAAGGGGAGCGTCAGTTTGGGGACTCCGTCTTAGCCAACTCGCCCTCGATTTCGCGGAGCGTCTCCCTCAGTCCCGCCGCTTGGGCCATCATATATTCGGCCTCGCCTGGCTCGAACTTGGCGGGCCCCCCCTCCAGGATCGCGATTTGACTGATGATGGTCTCGCGCGCCTCTACCAGCTGTTCGCGCAGCGGCCTTTCTGGCTTTCGCTTGAACCATGACATGCGGCCGATGATATGGGCATCGCCGCCGGGGCGCCATGCCTGCACAAGGCGTCGGATTTCAAACTGAGACAGGCCGGTAGGTTGGGGCGTCGCGCGGCGTTTAGCGGGGCGAAAATTTCATCCCGTCAGGTCGCCGTTTTAGGCCCTCGCGCACGCGCATCGAAACAGTGCTAAAGGCCCGAAGTCAGGTTCAAGGGAGCGGTCGTGAGCAGTCTCATCGTGCGCGGGGGCAGGCCCCTCATGGGGCGAATCACGCCGTCGGCCAACAAGAACGCCGTCCTGCCAATCCTGTGCGCCACCCTGCTCACTGACGAGCCGATAACCCTGCGGGGCGTGCCAGACATCACCGACGTCCAGCAGATCCTGGGCCTCTTCCAGGCTCTGGGCAGCGACGTGGACTGGGACAAGGCCAACGGCATTCTGCGGCTGAGCCACGCCAATGCCCGCGCCGCCGATGGGTCTGCGCTTCCCGAGGGCATGCGGTCGTCGATCATGCTCATTCCGCCGCTGATCGCGCGCTTTGGCGTCGCCAGGCTCGAAGGCGAGGTCAAGGGATGCACGCTCGGCGTGCGTGAGATCGACCCACACATCGAGGTGTTCCAGACCTTCGGCGTCGAGGTGGCGGAAGATGACGTGGCGCTGGTCATGTCGCTCGCCGGGCCGTTCCGGGCGGCGACCCACTGGCTCGACTACGCCTCGGTGACCACGACGGAGAATTTCGTCCTGTGCGCCGTGAAGGCGCGCGGTGTCTCCCAGCTCACCAACGCCGCGTGCGAGCCCCACGTCCAGGAATTCTGCGCCTTCCTCAAGCTGATGGGCGCGCGTATCGAGGGCGTCGGCGCGAGCCGGCTCACCGTGGAGGGGGTGGAGCGGCTGTCGGGCGCCGACTACACCTTCGCCGAAGACTTTCACGAGATCGCCACCTTCCTGGCCTTGGGAGCGATCACCGGCGGCGAGGTGGTGGTCAAGAACGCCAATCCGCAGCAGTTCCCCCTGATCGACCGCGCCTTCGCCAAGTTCGGCGTGGAAATCCTGCACGAGGACGGCTGGTCGTTCAGTCGACCGGACGGGCCGCTGCGCGTGCGCGCGCCGTTCACCTCCTACATCCTGCCGAAGATCGAGGCCGCGCCCTGGCCCTATCTGCCGGTCGATCTGCTGCCGATCTTCGTCGCCCTGGGCGCCTGCTCCGAAGGCCAGATGCTCTACTGGAACAAGGTCTATGAAGGCGCGCTCGGCTGGACCTCGGAGCTGGCCAAGTTCGGCGCCCACGCCCTACAGTGCGATCCGCACCGGGTGATCACCTTCGGCGGCAAGCCGTTGGCCCCAGCCAGGGTCGAGAGCCCCTACATCATCCGCGTGGCCATCGCCCTCTTGATGGTGGCCGCAAGCATCGAGGGCCAGTCCACCATCCTCAACGCCGATCCCATCCGCCGCGCGCATCCGAGGTTCGTGGAGAACCTGGTGGCTATCGGCGCTGACGTGGAGTGGGCGTAGGCTCTTCGCAGGGATTGAGATTGACAATTTGCAATTTCTTCTCTATTGATATCAGGTTCCCATTCCCAACGGTTTTGCATGGACCATGCCCGAACTAGTTCTTTCCTGTGCTCATGCGCTCGAATTAACTACGGTAAATTCGACATGGATAATATGAATCTACGGTCGGACCTCGGGCTTTGCGAAATCGCAAAGCCGTCTGATCGCTCTCGCGGACCGTAAATACGGTAATCTCACCGCATCAACGGCGATTTACGGCCGCCCTCGCGCCTTAGCGTTCCGAGAGGCCGCCGTCGATGACCAGTTCGGTGGCGGTGACATAGCGGGAGTCGTCGCAGGCCAGCCACAGGACGCCCTTGGCGATGTCTTCCGGCACGCCCTTGACGCCCAGCGGCACGGCCATTTGTGACAGGGCGTCGAGATCAGGGGGCTCGTTCATGCCGGGCGCAACGCCGATGGTGAGCCAGATGGGCGTCTCGATGATGCCGGGGTGAACGGAGTTGACCCGCACGCCGTCCTTGGCCCCGGCGCACTCCATGGCCACCGCCTTGGTCATCAGCCGCACCGCGCCCTTGGTGGCGCAATAGGAGGCCAGCATGGGCGCGCCCTTCAGTCCGGCCACGGACGACATATTGATGATTGAGCCGCCGTTTCCCGCCTCACGCATGAGCAGCAGGCCGTGCTTGAGACCCAGGAAAACGCCTTCCACGTTGATCGCTTGCTGGCGACGGAAGTCCGCCAGGCTCATGGTGGTGACGCTGAGAGAGCCCAACCCAATGCCGGCGTTGTTGACCAGCACATCCAGCCGTCCGTGGGACGCCTTCACCTCGGCCATGACCTCGATCCAGGCGTCTTCGCTGGTGACGTCGTGGCGCAGGAAGCGGGCCTTGCCGCCGTCCTTTTCGATCTCCGCCGCCAGGGCCTCGCCCTTGAGATCCTGGATGTCGGTGATGAAGACGGTCGCGCCCTCGCGCGCAAAAATCTCGCAGCAGCCGGCCCCGATGCCGCTCGCGCCGCCGGTCACCAGCGCCACCTTGCCTTCGAGCTTCGCCATGCCGTCCTCCCGCGTTTGAGGGGGGTTCTACACCCGGTCCGGTCAGCGCCAAGCGTGACCCTGCGTCAGCCGTGGCTCTGCAGCGAGCGGACCTCCAGGGTGCCGTCCAGGAGCGCGATGATAGCTTGCGCCGCCGCCAAGGCCCCCGCCGTGGTGGTGTAGTAGGGGATCTTCAGCATCAGGGCGGCGCGGCGCAGCGAGAAGCTGTCTTCCAGCGACTGGCGCCCTTCGGTGGTGTTGAACACCAATTGGACCTCGCCGTTCTTCATCGCATCGACGATGTGCGGCCGGCCCTCGAGCACCTTGCGCACCAGTGAGGATTCCAGCCCGGCCTCGGTGAGATACTGATGCGTGCCGGATGTCGCCAGGATGTGGAAGCCGCGTTCCAGCAGCAGGCGAGCCGGCTCGATGATGCGCGGCTTGTCGGATTCCTTGACCGAGATGAACACGCCGCCGCTGTCAGGAAGGGTGACGCCGCCGGCCAGCTGGCTCTTGGCGAAGGCGCGGGCGAAGGCGGCCAGGGGACCTTCGCCTGGACGGCGCCAGTCGAGGCCCATGACTTCGCCGGTGGAGCGCATTTCCGGCCCCAGCACCGTGTCCACGCCCGGGAAGCGGGCGAAGGGGAACACGGCCTCCTTGACCGCCACGTGGTCGTAAGTCGTCTCGGCGAGGTTGAAGCTGGCCAGGCTCTCGCCGGCCATGATCTTGGCGGCAATGGCGGCCACCGGCGCACCGATGGTCTTGGCCACGAACGGCACCGTGCGGCTGGCGCGCGGATTGACCTCCAGCACGAAGATGCGCGGCGCTTCCGAGTGCGGCTCCTCGATGGCGAACTGAACGTTCATCAGCCCACGGACATTGAGCGCGAAGGCCATGGCTTCGGTCTGGTGCTTGAGCTCGGCGATGGTTTCAGGGCGCAGGGAGAACGGGGGCAGGGAGCAGGCGCTGTCGCCGGAGTGGACCCCTGCTTCCTCAATGTGCTCCAGCACGCCGGCCACGAACACCGTCTCGCCGTCGCAGAGGGCGTCCACGTCAACCTCGGTGGCCTGGGAGAGATACTGGTCGATCAGCACCGGCGCATTGCCGGAGACAGTGACGGCCTGGCGGATGTAGCGGCCGAAGTGTTCCTCGTCGCGCACGATCTCCATGGCCCGGCCGCCCAGCACATTCGAAGGGCGCAGCACCACCGGGAAGCCCACGCGCCTGGCGCCCTCCAGGGCGTCTTCGGCGTTGCGCGCTATGGCGTTTCGCGGCTGGGCGATCCCCAGGCGGTGCAGCAACTTCTGAAAGCGTTCGCGGTCTTCGGCGAGGTCGATGGCGTCCGGCGAGGTGCCCAGGATCGGCACGCCCGCCGCCTCCAGCGCCGGGGCGAGGCCGAGCGGCGTCTGGCCGCCGAACTGCACGATCACGCCGATCAGCTCACCGCGCGAGGCTTCCACCGCGATCAGCTCGAGCACGTCTTCTGCCGTCAGCGGCTCGAAATACAGCCGGTCGGAGGTGTCGTAGTCGGTGGACACCGTTTCCGGGTTGCAGTTGACCATGATCGACTCGACACCCAGCTCGGCGAGGGCGAAAGCGGCGTGGCAGCAGCAGTAGTCGAACTCAATGCCCTGGCCGATGCGGTTGGGGCCGCCGCCAAGGATGATCGCCTTGCGCCGCTCCGTGGGGTCGGATTCGCACTGCGGCGCGGCGCCGAGGGCGCCGGTCTCATAGGTCGAATACATGTAGGGCGTGGCGGCGGCGAACTCCGCGGCACAGGAGTCGATGCGCTTGAACACCGGGCGAACGCCCAGGGCGTGGCGGGCGGCGCGGACCTCGGCCTCCGATTGGTTGGTGAGCGCCGCGAGGCGGGCGTCTGAGAAGCCGAGGGACTTGAGGCGGGTCAGTTCTCCGGCGTTCGCGGCCAGGCCGTGCCGACGGATGTGAGCTTCCTCGGCCACCAGCGCCTCGATCTGGCGAAGGAACCAGGGCTCGTAGGCGCAGGCCGCGGCCACCTCCGCCACGGTGAGACCGTGGCGGAAGGCCTGGGCGATGAGCCGCAGGCGATCGGGTGTGGGAACGCCCAGCGCGCGCAGGATCGCCGCATGCGCGCCTTCGGCGTCTTCCGCGCCTGGAATGTCGATCTCGTCCAGGCCGGAAAGGCCGGTCTCCAGCCCGCGCAGAGCCTTCTGCAGGCTCTCGGCGAAGTTACGACCGATGGCCATGACCTCGCCCACAGATTTCATCTGAGTGGTCAGGGTGGGTTCGGCGCCTGGAAACTTCTCGAAGGCGAAGCGCGGAATCTTGGTGACGACGTAGTCCAGCGTCGGCTCGAACGAGGCGGGCGTGGCCCCGGTGATGTCGTTCACCAGTTCGTCGAGCGTGTAGCCGACGGCCAGGCGCGCGGCGACCTTGGCGATGGGAAAGCCAGTGGCCTTGGACGCCAGCGCCGACGATCGGGAGACACGGGGGTTCATCTCGATCACCAACATCCGCCCATCGGCAGGATTGATCGCGAACTGGACGTTGGACCCGCCCGTCTCGACCCCCACCTCGCGCAGCACCGCGATCGAGGCGTCGCGCATGCGCTGGTATTCCTTGTCGGTCAGGGTGAGGGCCGGGGCGACGGTGACCGAGTCGCCCGTATGGACGCCCATGGGATCGATGTTTTCGATCGAGCAGATGATGATGCAGTTGTCCGCCACGTCGCGGATCACCTCCATCTCATATTCCTTCCAGCCGAGGACGCTCTCCTCGATCAGCACCTCGTGTGTGGGCGAAAGATCGAGCCCGCGTTCAACGATCTCGCGGAACTCCTCGAGGTTGTAGGCGATGCCCCCGCCGGTGCCGGCGAGGGTGAAAGACGGGCGAATGATGGACGGCAGGCCGATCTCGGCCTGGGCCTCCAGGGCGTCCTCCATCGATCGCACGGCGCGGGACCTCGGACTCTCCAGGCCGATGGCGTCCATAGCGTCGCGAAATTTCTGGCGGTCCTCGGCCTTGTCGATGACCTCGGCCCGCGCGCCGATAAGCTCGACGCCATAGCGGGCCAGGACCCCCGAACGCTCCAGCGCCAGCGCCGTGTTCAGCGCCGTCTGGCCGCCCATGGTGGGAAGCAGGGCGTCAGGTTTCTCCTTGGCGATGATGGCCTCAACCATGTCCGGGGTGATCGGCTCGACGTAGGTCGCGTCGGCGACGTCCGGATCGGTCATGATCGTCGCCGGATTCGAGTTCACCAGGACGATCCGATAGCCCTCGGCGCGCAGCGCCTTGCACGCCTGGACGCCGGAATAGTCGAACTCGCACGCCTGACCGATGACGATCGGTCCCGCGCCGATTATCAGGATCGAGGCGATGTCGGTGCGTTTGGGCATCTTTAGGGACTCGCGCGCGGATGGACGCGCGGGCGGCGCGTTGGGACCTAGAACTTGAAGGCTAAGCCGCGCGTGTAACGGGCGGCCGGGCGCCGCGCAAGCCGGTCGCGGTAGGCGATTGATCTAAAGCCCGGCGGCAAACGTAGACCTCTCACAGCCGTTGCTTTTGCCGGCAGAAACAAGGAACCAAGCATGCGCATGTTTAAGACCGCCCTTCTGGGCGCGATGGCGGCTGTCTCGCTAGGAGTCGCCGGGACCGCTTCGGCGCAGATGTCCGGCGACCATACCGTCATGGTCGGCGGCGCGGCCATGTATCCCTCGAAAAACATCATCGAGAATGCGGTCAACTCAAAGGACCACACGACGCTCGTGACGGCGGTGAAGGCGGCCGGCCTCGTGGATACGTTGTCAGGACCCGGACCGTTTACGGTCTTCGCCCCGACCAACGAGGCGTTCGCCAAATTGCCGGCCGGCACGGTCGATTCCCTGCTGAAGCCGGAAAACAAGCCCGCTCTGGTGAATATCCTGACCTATCACGTCGTTGCGGGGCGGATGACCGCCTCTGACATCAGGAGCGCCATCCACGCCGGTGGCGGCAGGGCGACGCTGACCACGGTGGAGGGTGAGCCGCTCACGGCGACCATGAAGAACGGCAGGCTCGTGCTCATCGACGTCAAGGGCGGGATGGCTTGGGTGACGATCCCCAATGTCATGCAGTCCAACGGCGTGATCCACGTGGTCAACGCCGTTCTCATGCCCTGACCGCATTGCGGCGGTGGCGGGCAAGAAAGGGACCGGCGCCAAGCGCCGGTCCTTGATTGTCATCTTTGGAACGAAGGGCCGTTGATCAGCCCTTGGGGTCCTAGCCCTTGAGCTGGCCGGCGGCCATTTTGCCGTTCTTGGGGTCGCGCTCCAGTTCGTACTCGATCTTCTGACCCTCGTTCAGGGCGCCCAGGCCCGCGCGCTCGACGGCAGATACGTGCACGAATACGTCTGAACCGCCGGCGTCCGGCTGGATGAAGCCATAGCCTTTTTGGCCGTTGAACCACTTTACTGTGCCAGTCGGCATATCGATCAAAACCCTTGCAGAAGTTCCGGCCCCGGCAAGATCGCGGGGCGGATCGAATACGATGTGGGTCGGAAGGTCCCCCGAATTGACAGGGAAGAGCGACCGAACCCTCACGAATTCGATGGCCGCCTCGGTAGTCGATCACGCCAACGGCGACAAGACGAATGTCGATTCATTACCCTTGCGGCGCTTGAAAATCTTGCATTTTGGCGGCGCGTCGGTGCAAGAACCGACCCCATGCCAAGGCGCTTCTTCGGATGAACAAATCGGTCCGTCTTGAGGATCTGGCGGTCATGGCCGGCGTGTCCACGGCCACGGTGTCGCGGGCGCTCAACGACAGCGCCGCCGTCAACGACCGCACCAAACAGCGCATCTGGGCCCTGGCCCGCGAGCATGGCTACGCGTTTCGTCGCCATATGCCGGCCGGACCGATCGGCGCCCGCGGCACCATCGTCATCGTGATTCCGCGCCCGCAGGGACGGCAAAATCGCCTCACCGACCCGTTCAGCCAGGAACTGGTGGCCGAGATCGGCGACGCCGCGCGGGCTCGGGGCTGCGATTTCCTGGTCAGCCACGTAGCGCCCACAAGCGTGGAAGACTTGCGGGCCCTGATGTCCACCAACCGGGCGGATGGAATAATCTTCCTCGGTCAGAGCACGCTGCATCGCGCATTCAACGAACTGGCGAAGAGCGAGAGCCGGTTCGTGGTCTGGGGGGCGGAACTCGCCGATCAGGCCTATTGCTCAGTGGGCAGCGACAACATCCTGGGCGGACGCCGCGCCGTCTCGCACCTGGCCAGGCTCGGCCGCCGGCGGATTGTCTTCCTGGGCGACACCGAGGCGCCCGAGATCATGCAACGGTATCAGGGCTATCTTGCCGGGCTCCAGCAATCCGGCCTGTCCCCCGATCCCGCGCTCATGGTGGCGGCGCATTTCGAGGTCGAGGAGGCGGAAGCCGCGGTGAGCGCCCTCATTGCTCGCCGCGTGGCCTTCGACGGCGTGGTCGCCGCCAGCGACATGATCGCCCTGGGCGCCATCCGCGCCATGGCGCGCGCTGGCATCAAGGTCCCGGATGACGTTTCGGTGGTGGGTTACGACGACATCCAGTTCGCCAAATACTCTAACCCGGCGCTCACCACTGTCTCGCAACACATAGACAGGGCCGGTCGTGTCCTGGTCTCCAAGCTGCTCAACTCAGGGGACGGCGAAGACATTCGCTCGGAGCGCGCGCCCACCGACCTCATCGTGCGCGAATCCTGCGGCGGCTAGATCGTCGAGGCGATCAAGCCGGAGAGCGGCGGCAGAGTCCAAAGCTGCGCGCCATTGACGCTGTCGGTCGGGCGCCAGGACGCGGCGTCCTCGGGCCGCCAATGAAGTGTCTCCTCGCCTAGATTGAACAGGCACAGGGCCCGCTCGCCCCCGTGGACGCGCTCGAAGGCGAGGAGCGGCGCGGGGGCGCGGCGCGGGACCAGGGACCCCAACCTCAGAGCGGGGTTCGCCTGGCGGAGGGCGATCAGGCGGCGCGTAAGGGCCAATTGGGAGGCTGGGTCGCCCAGCTGGCGATCGACCGCAAGATCGGCGTGGCCGCCGCCTACGGGGAGCCAAGGCTCTGCTTCGGAAAAGCCGGCGTGGGCCGCATCGGCGCGCCATGGCATCGGCGTACGCGCGCCGTCCCGACCCCGCGTCACCGGCCAGTTGGCGATGGCCTCCGGGTCGCGCAGTTGTTCGAAGGTCAACTCTGACTGCGGCAGTCCCAACTCTTCGCCTTGATAGAGAAATATGTTTCCGCGCAGGCTGAGGAGCAGGAGCATGTCTAGTCCAGCGCGTCGCGCCCGCTCGGGCGGCGGCGCCCAGCGGGAGACGGCTCTGGAGCTGTCGTGGTTGGAAAAGGCCCAGCTCGGCCAACCCACGCCGAGGGCGTCCGGCCAGGCCATCATCGTCTCCGTGACGAGATCGGCGGTGAAGCTCTCGGCATAGAGGAATTCAAATCCGTAGGCGGTGTTCAGGCGCGCCTCGCCGGCCGTGAACGCATGCATCTCCTCAAGCGCATTGTCGCCTCCCACTTCGGCCACGGTGAAGGCGCCGTATTCGTCCGTCAGGGCGCGCACCCGCTCGAGAAACCCGATGATGTCGGCGTGCGATTGGTTGTGGATATGGCGCTGGTAGTCATGCGGCCGGAGCTTGCGCACGGCGGGGTCGGTGACCGGCGGGTTATCGGTCAGCGCGGGGTCGTGCATCGAGAAGTTGATCGCGTCCAGCCGGAAGCCGTCGACGCCGCGCTCGAGCCAGAATCGGGCGCACGCCAGATGCGCCGCCTGAACCTCGGGGTTGTGCAGATTGAGGTCCGGCTGGCTCGGCAGGAAGTTGTGCAGATAGTATTGGCCGCGGCGCGCGTCCCAGGTCCAGGCCGGGCCGCCAAACACCGATTGCCAGTTCGATGGGGGCGTTCCGTCCGGCTTGGCGTCAGCCCACACATACCAGTCGGCTTTGGGTCCAGTGCGCGCGGCGCGGCTTTCCTGAAACCACGGGTGCTGGTCTGAGCTGTGGGAGTAGACTTGGTCGATGATCACCCTCAGGCCGAGGCCATGGGCCCGCTCCACCAGACGGTCGAAGTCCGCCAGATCGCCGAAGATCGGATCGATGTCGATATAATCCGAAACGTCATAGCCAAAGTCCTTCATCGGCGACCGGAACACGGGCGAGAGCCAGACCCCGTCCACGCCGAGGGAAGCGATGTAGTCGAGGTGGCCAGTAATACCGGCAAGGTCGCCGACCCCGTCGCCATTGGTGTCGGCGAAACTGCGCGGATAGACTTGGTAGATCACCGCGCCACGCCACCAGTCGGCCTCGGCGAGGTTACCCGGGCGGGCGCTGGCGAGGGCGTTCCGGGGCGGGTTCATCGGGCCTGCTCACAGACAACATAATCCAACGGCGGGATGGCCACGGCGTAGCTCCCGGGCGCGCTGGCGATGGGCGCACATTGGCCGTGCAGCGAGGTGAAACGCTCGGACGTCGAGTTGATCAGGACCTGGGCGCTCAGAGGCTTTTCGCTGGTGTTGAAGGCGGCCACGACCTCCGTGCCGTTCAAGGGATCGATGCGTGAGACCGCGAACAGGCCGGCCCCCGCGCCAGCGGCGCGCACGATCTGCCGGCCCTCCCGGAGGGCTGGCGTGGCGGCGCGTATCCGCGCCAGCTCGGCGATGGCGCGGTAGATGGGGTGGTCTGGGTTGAAGTTGGCTTCGGCCGTGGTCCGGGTCGTTCCGACCAGCGTCTCGCGGTTGTAGGCCGCGACCTTGCTGGCGAACATGTCCTGCCGCGCCGCCTGGTCACCCCCGTCGCCGGCGAACCCCTGCTCGTCGCCATAGTAGATCACCGGCGCGCCGCGCAGGGTGAGCAACATGGCGTGGGCCAGAATGACCCGCTTGAGGATGTCCTCGTCCGAGGCGCCGGGATTGGCCGAGCGCGCGAACCAGGCGAACCGGCCAGCGTCGTGATTGCTCACGAAGGTTGGCAGGCGCAGGGCCGCCGCCTCGCCGCCTTCATAGAGCGCATCGCCTTCGAACAGCCTTGCCAGTTCGTCCGTTCCGGCGGACCCGGCCACGGTGTCGCGCACGGCGACCTGGAAAGCGAAATCCAGCACCTCGGGCAGCTTGTCCACGCGCGTGTGCTCGGCCAGCAGGCCGGGGTCCATGCGATCGGTGGCGACTTCGCCGAAGATGTAGAAATTGGGGATGTCCAGGGCCGCCGCCCGCGCCTCCATCGCCGGGACAAAGGCCTGCCAGAACTCGGGGTTCACGTGCTTGGCGGTGTCGATGCGAAAGCCGTCGACGCCGAACTGATCGATCCAGGCGCCGTAGATGTCGATGAAGCCGGCGACCACGCGGGGGTTTTCCGTGAACAGATCATCGAGGCCGGAAAAGTCGCCAAGCTGGGCGCTCTCGCCCTTGAAGTCGGTGTTCCCGCGGTTGTGGTAGTAGATCGGGTTGTTGAGCCAATCGGGAACCTTTTCGTGTTCCTCGCCCGCCGGCGTGTAGGGCGTGTAGGCCCAGTCCGGTGAGGTCAGCTTGGCGAAATTGGCCGCCGTTTGGTGGGTCGCGTCGTCACCCAGGAAGCCGTCGTTGATCGGCGCGCCGTCCACGCCGCCGCGGCGGGTGTAGGGATAGTCGGCCCGTGACCGGTAGGGGCAGGGCGAGGCGGGGCATTCGCGATAGCGGATTACGTCGGCCGTGTGGTTGGCGATGATGTCGAGGTAGACCTTCATTCCGCGCGCGTGCGCGGCGGTCACCAGGGCGGCGAGATCGGCCTTGGTCCCCAGATGCGGGTCCACATCGGTGAAATCCGTAACCCAATAGCCGTGGTAGCCGGCGGACTCCCGGCCGGGCGGCCCCTGCACCGGCTTGTTCTTGAAGATCGGGCTGATCCAGATCGCCGTCGCGCCAAGGCCCTGGATGTAGTCCAGGCGCTGGAGCACGCCCTTCAGATCGCCGCCGTGATAGAAACCCTTGTCGGTGGGATCGAAGCCGGTCTGGAGCCGGCCGCCGACAAGGCCGCCCTGGTCGTTGGCCGGATCACCGTTTTCGAATCGGTCGGGCAGCAGGAAGTAGACAACCTCATCCGGAGGTGGGCGCAGGTGCGCGTCCGTCGCTAGCGCGGCGATGGCCGGCGCGCTCGAGGCGGCAAGCCACAGGAAGGCGGCGAATGTTGATCGCCTGGCTCCCCGTCCCATCCCCTGGTTCTCCGCCCGCTGAACTGTAACCGCGCAGCCACACACACACAAAATGCGGTCAGTTTGCAAGACATTGCATAACTTTTTTCCGAAACCTGTCGTGCTGTGCAGGCTGATTTAGCCATCCTGGAAGCTCACTAACTAATTGTTTTATTGATATTATTAAGTTTCCACGATCGAGTGAGCTGGACCTCCAACGCTCAGGCGAACGCTGTCTCCTTGCATGGGGTTGCATGGATTTCACGATTGTTTCATAAAGGCGGCCAGCGGTGGGCAACATCGCGTCAGAACACTCGAGCTCGGGGGACGCCATGCGGGACAGCAGGCAGCATCACATTCGCAGCGCTCTGTATGCAGGCGTGGCCCTGACGGCCCTTCTGGGCACGTCGGCGATGGCGCAGACGGCGCCCACCACCACCGCCGGCGCGGACAAGCCCACGGTCTTCGCTCAGGCCGACCAAACGCAGCCCGCGACCACGAGCTCGTCGGCGACCAGCGTGGAAGCCCTCACGGTTACCGGCATCAGACGGGCCCAGATAAACGCTCAGAAAATCAAGCAGCACAGCGAAGACATCGTGGATGCGGTCTCCGCGGAAGACATCGGCAAGCTGCCGGATGACTCGATCGCCGACTCCATCGCCCGCCTCCCGGGTCTCGCGGCGCAACGCGATGCCAGCGGCCGCACGCAGGATATCTCCATCGACGGTCTGCCTTCGGACATGAACACCACCCTGCTCAATGGGTTCATGCAGGCGACCACCGACAACAACCGCGTCACGCAGCTCGACCAATATCCGGCGGAGATCATGAATTCGGTGGTCGTGTACAAGACGGGGGACGCCTCGCTGACCGGCGCCGCAATCGGCACCATCGATCTTCAGACCGTTCGACCGCTCGACTATGGCAAGACGGCGCTGATCGTTGGGGTGCAGGGGGAATACGCCACGGAAGGGAAGCTGCAGCCCGGCGCCACCGACGCCGGCTATCGCGCCGATGTCACCTACATCACGCAGTTTGACGACGACAAGGTCGGCGTCATGTTCGGCTATTCGCACATTTTGACGCCCAATCAGATCATCTCGGAACACCCGTACGGTTATTATACAGCCGACGACGAAATCGAGGGCGGTCTGCAAGACCAGCTTCGCAGCGATACGCTCACTCGCGATAGTTTCGTTGCTACGGTTCAGTATAAGCCGACAGACAATCTCGAGATCATCATCGATGGCTTCGATTCGTCCTATGATGATAACGCCCTCATTCGCGGCGTGGAATTTCAACCCAGCGGAACGCCGACGAGCCTGTCAAACGGCGTAAGCAGTTGGGACAACCTGCAGCCGCAGCTGGAGAGTTACGATTACCGACAGACCTCGCAACTGAGGTCCGCGGATTTCACCATGAACTATAAGTTCGGCAACGGCTGGAAGCTGCATGCCGACTACGGATACTCCGGCGCCAGCAACACGTTTGACGAACTGCAACTGTACAACGGCTTTGGTCTCAATGGCCAGCAAAGCACCTCGACTGGAACGTTGACGGAAGGTACGGGCCCGAACGGTACGATCGGCATCTCCAACTGGAGCGAGAACCTCCAGCAGGTGGCCTTGGGTGAAAATCTCGGCTGGTCCAACTACATCCCGGCCAATTTCCCGGGCGCCTGCGTAGGCGGCACGGTGGCGCAGCCGCCCACTTGGGGAGACGCCTGTCAGGGCGGCGTCAATCCCGACGCGGTGGGGGGAGCTGGTCAAAATCTTATCCAGACCACCAACGACAGCATTCAACAGACCAAATGGTCTTTGAGCAAAGACCTCGCTGGACCCATCAGCAATATCGAAGTCGGCGCGTCCTATAGTATCCGGAAGAAAGATTATTCCGTCATTGAGGACGAACTCTACCTGACCAGCGGCAACGAGTCGCAACCCATCCCGTCGAATTGGCTCGAGGCTCCGACCAATCTGAGCGTGTTCGGGTTGCCGAGCATGTTCAGTATCAATCCGGAGCAGGCCTACGCCAGCGGCGCCTACGGCTCGGTGGCAGACATTCGCGCGCCCGGTGGGGGAAATGGAGCGGCGCTCTCCGATTGGTGGATCAGTGAGAAGGTGTTCACGCCTTATATCAAGGCCAAGGTCAATACTGACGTCCTCGGCCATGATCTGACCGGCAATTTTGGCGTCCAGGCGGTCGACACCTCTCAAAGAGTGACGGATTCATACGAGTACAACCCGGTCGGAACGGTCTTCGACTACGAGGCCTTAACGACGACCACAAAATATTGGGAGATTCTGCCAAGCCTCAACCTGACTTGGCACCTGGATGACAATCAGGACGTCCGTTTCTCGGCCGGGCGGTCGATGGCCCGCGCGCGTTTCGACGAACTGGGCGGCGGCTCAAGCGTAAGTTACAATTTCTCCGCCACCGGTTCTAATAGTCCGTGGAGCGGCAGCGTCGCCAATCCCAGTCTGAAGCCGTGGATTTCCGACGATCTCGAATTTGCCTACGACCGTTTCTTTGCTCCTGGCGAGGGCGTATCGGTCGAAGCTTTCTACAAGCATCTTGAGAGCTATATTTACCAAAGCACCTCGGTCGCCAATTTCCAAGCCTACTATGACGCCACCGGCCCCTACACGCCCGCGCCTACGGTTTTTACGGGCCCGGTGACCCAGTATGTCAATGGCAGCGGGGGCGCCCTCTATGGCCTCGTCCTCTCGGGCAACTTCCAACTGAAGCATCTGTCCTCGTGGCTTGACGGCTTTGGAGTTTCGGGCACGG
>Ga0302314_10001596_pt1 | contig 42305 bp, 32 predicted proteins | sample III_Palsa_N2_3_FD_200533 | JGI IMG/M metagenome (GOLD analysis project Ga0302314, IMG submission 200533) | Peat permafrost microbial communities from Stordalen Mire near Abisko, Sweden - III_Palsa_N2_3 | ecosystem: Environmental > Terrestrial > Soil > Palsa > Peat permafrost | place: Sweden... | reverse complement strand
AAGGGCAGGTTGTCGAGGCCGAATCCGGTGCGCTCTGGGGTGTCGAGCCAGCTGTCTGTCATGGGTGCCTCCGTGCGCGGGCCAGGCCGGTGGGCCGCGGCCTTCTTCCGTGGGTGACGGTGATCGGCGCCACCCTAGCGGACCCCCGCGAAACCGGCTTTGACCTGCTCGGTTAACGGTGTGAACGAAGAGGCGTCTATCATGGTCCACGTAACCATGTGATGCCCGCGCGCTCCCTGGTAGTGGTAGTCCGGCTGCCGAGGCCGAAGTGAGTTTCGGCCCTCGTGTGCAGCCGGTTCGTGTGTTCTCAAGAGGGAACTTTTCGGCGAACGCCGAACACAGGCGCGGCATTGCCCCGAAGACGGGCCCGTACTTGTGGTCGGCGCGGTCGCGTGCGTGCGTTTCGCCGTGCCTCCGTGTCACTTGTGACGTGCCGAATGACCTGGAGGTCACGCTTTAATGACTGCCCTGCTCGACAACGCTGTACAGGACGAGAACGCGGACGCCGTCGTGGACGTCGTGGAGGAGCCCACCGAGGCCCCCGGCGTTCCCTTCTCCGCACTCGAGATTCCCAAGCCGCTGCTCGAGGTGCTGCACGAGGCCGGCGTCACCACCGCCTTCCCGATTCAGGCCGCGACGATCCCGGACGCCATCGCCGGCAAGGACGTGCTCGGCCGCGGCCGGACCGGCTCCGGCAAGACCCTGGCCTTCGGCCTGCCGACCCTCGCCCGGCTCGAGGGCCTGCGCGCCCGGCCGCACAAGCCGCTGGCGCTGGTGCTGGTGCCGACGCGTGAGCTGGCCATGCAGGTGGAGGAGTCGCTGCGGCCCTACGCCCGCGCCCTGCGCCTGCGCATCCGCTCCGTCTACGGCGGCGCCCCGATGCGCAAGCAGATCGACGGCCTGCGCTACGGCGTGGAGCTGCTGGTCGCGACCCCGGGCCGGCTCTCCGACCTGATCGAGCGCGGCGAGTGCGAGCTCGGCGACGTGGACATCGCGATCCTGGACGAGGCCGACCAGATGTGCGACATGGGCTTCCTGCCGCATGTCTGCGAGCTGATGGAGCAGGTCGCCGAGGGCGGCCAGCGGCTGCTGTTCTCCGCGACGCTGGACGGCGCGGTGGACGAGATCGTCCGCAAGTTCATGAAGGACACGGTGCTGCACGAGGTGGACCCGCAGGGGCAGGGCGGTGTCGTCTCCACGATGAGCCACCACCTGCTGCTGGTCACCCCGCAGCACAAGGCGCGGGTCGCGGCGCAGATCGCGGGTCGGCACAGCGGTGAGCAACTGCCGAAGGCGCGCTCGATCTTCTTCGTGCGCACCCAGATGGCGGCCGACCGGGTCACCGAGCAGTTCCGCGAGCGGGGCCTGCCGGCGGCGGCGCTGCACGGCGGGATGACGCAGATGGCGCGCACCAAGACGCTCGAGGACTTCAAGGACGGGCGCACGCCGGTCCTGATCGCCACCGACGTCGCGGCCCGCGGCATCCACGTGGACGGCGTGGACCTGGTCGTGCACATCGACCCGCCGCGCGACTCCAAGGACTACCTGCACCGCGCCGGGCGTACCGCGCGGGCCGGGGAGACCGGGATCGTGGCCTCGCTGATCCTGCCGAAGCAGAGCCGGCAGGCCGAGCGGATGATGCGCGACGCGGGCGTCGTGGCGGAGAGCCTGGACGTGGCTCCGCTCGGCACCGGGGGACGCTGGGAGAAGGGCGCGACCGCGCTGGCCGGGCTGACCGCCGCGCAGGAGGTGCCGGAGCCGGGCGAGGTGCCCGTCTTCGCGCTGCCGGTGCGCGAGCGGGACCGTCGTCGCGAGGAGCGCGGCGGCTACGGCAACCGCAACCGGGACGACCGTGGCGGCTCGGGCCGCGGCGGCTACGGCAACCGCGGCGGCAGTGGCGGCGGCGAGCGTCGCGGCGGCTACGGCGATCGCAGCCGGGACGACCGCAGCGGCGGCAGCTCGTACGGCAACCGGCCGCAGCGCGACGACCGCGGCAACTTCGCCAAGCGGGACCGGCCGGCCTCGGCCGGAACCGGCACCGGTGCCGCTCCCGCCGCCGGCGGCGAGCGTCGCGGTAACTTCGGCGACCGGCACGAGCGCTACAGCGGTGGCGGATACGCCAAGCGTTCCCACTGAGCCCTGTAAGGCCTGAAGGGGCCCGGCGCACACCCTGTGAAGGGTGCGCGCCGGGCCCCTTGCTTTGCCGGATTTCCGCAGGCGGGAAGCCATTTTCGACCCTCCGAGAACGTTTGTTCGAGCGCTGTCGCGGGTATCCCTGAAAAGGAAGCGAGACGGCGACTTTCCGGGGAGGATCCGTCATGTCGAGGACTGTTCAGGACGATCGACCGAAGACCGCGGGCTGGGTGCGCGTGCGGCTGACCGCGCCGCAGGACGCGCGCGGGCCGCGCGGAGTGGCGTTGACCGAGGGCGAACTGGTGCTGCGCGCGGACCGGGTGGCCGTGGACGAGGGCGCGCTGGTGTTCCTGTGCGCGGACGAGGTGGTGTTCCAGCTGGACCGGCGGTATCTGCGGTCCATGGCCTGGTTCGTGGACCGGCCGACCTTCGGCGAGTGGCTGCGCTCGCGGCGCAAGCAGTACCCGAATTCGCATACGCGTTGGTCGGTGGAGGAACGGGAGCGGCTGGCGAAGGAGCTCGACGGCGGGCACAGCTGGCAGAAGATCGCGGACGTGCACGGGCGCACGGTGCACGCCGTACAGCGCGAGGCGGTGAAGGACGGGCTGGTCGCGGCGGACGCGTTCCCGAGGCCGGGGGTCGTCTGACGCTTAGTCGATGAGAGAGGCGGCGCTCCCGGTCGGGGCGCCGCCTCTCGTATCTGACGTCAGCTCAGCAGGTCGAGCGGCAGGTGCAGCGAGACGACGTAGTTGGGCAGGTCCACGATCTCGCTGACGATCAGGTCGGCGGTCAGCGAGGCCAGGATGTAGGCGTGCACGGCGCTCAACCCGGTGCGCCGGACCGTCTCGTCGACCAGTGAACGCGCGGCGTCCTTGGCCGCCGTCAGCAGGTCAGGGCCGATGCCCGTGGTCACCAGCGCGGCGCCGGAGCGGCGTGCGGCGGCCGAGGTCTCCAGGATCGGCGCGGACAGCGCCCGGTTCTTGACGACTTCGACCTCGATGACGGCGCGGGCCGAGGTCTCGATGCCGGTGCCGCAGATCTCGCCGTCGCCCATCGCCGCGTGCCCGTCGCCGAGGGAGAGCAGCGCGCCGGACACGCCGACCGGAAGCAGCACGCTGGCGCCCGCGCCGAGCTGCCGGATGTCCATGTTGCCGCCGTGCCGGGACGGCGGGAGCAGCGGGTGCGGCCCCGGCTCGGACAGCGCGAGGCCGAGGGTGCCGATCATCGGCTGCGCCGGCAGCACCGGGCCGAAGTCGAGCTCGACGTCCTTCTCGCCGATCCGGCTGTGCACCAGCACCGGGTCGGGGAAGTCCTCGGCGAGCAGGCCGAAGCCGGGGATGTTCGCGGACCAGCCCCAGGAGGCGGTGGACAGCTCGCGGACCCGGACCAGCAGCGCGTCGCCCGGCTCGGCGCCGCGGACCAGGATCGGCCCGGTGACGGGGTTGACCCGGCCCAGGTCGAGCGAGGCCAGACTCGCGTGGGTGGAGGAGGCGTCGAACTGTCCGGCGCCGGAGTCGAGCAGGTCGAGCTCGACGGTGCCCGAGCCGTCGAGCGTGAGCGCCGGGGCCAGGTCGCGGTCCCAGGCGTAGTGGACGGTGTCGGTTCCCAGGTGCATCGAGGGCTCCTTGTTCTCGTGCGAACGCGGCGGCCGGGAGGGTCTCCCCCCGGCCGCCGCGTGGGCGTTCGTTCAGTGTGTCAGCGTCGGAGCCTCAGCCCGCGACGGGGGCGTCGACCGCCGTCTCGGTCTCGCGCAGCTGCCGCTCGATCGCGGCGAGCTCGTCCGGGGTGCCGAGGGAGCGCGGGCCGACGAACCACTTGTGCGCCGAGAGCTTCCACCACAGGGCCGCGCCGCCGATCACGACCACGAACACCGGCAGGGTATACGGGAAGGTGGTGGTGGCGAACACCGGGTTGGTCGAGGGCAGCACGAACAGGATGTCGGCCGCGATGACCCAGCCCACCGCGGTCCAGCCGATCAGGGAGGACCACCGTCCCAGGTGCCAGGGGCCGCGCTGGAAGTTCTCGCCCTGGCGCAGCCGCAGGAAGACCGGGATGGCGTAGGCGGTGTAGAGGCCGATGACGTTGATCGTGATCGCGGCGTTGAACGCGACCGCGCTCCACAGGTTCAGCACGCCGAGCAGGCAGGCGCCGAGCACGGCGACCCACACCGCGTAGCGCGGCACCCGGCTGCCGGTGTGCACCTCGCTGAGCTTGCGGGAGACCGGGTGCGGGCGGCCGTCGTCGACCCTGGCGAAGTCGCGGGAGAACGCGTAGATCATCCGCGAGTTCGAGGTCAGGTTGCCGTTGACGCAGATCAGCAGGGCGATCGCGATCGCGGCGACCAGGACCTTGCCGAAGCCGACGCCGACCGCGTCGACCAGGATGTCGCCGACCGCGTTGCCGGTCTTGGTGCCCGCGGCCTCGCTCGCGTAGTTCTGGACGGCGAAGTTGAGCGAGCCGATCAGCAGGGTGCCGAGGACGGCGGCGATCGCGATGGCGCGGACCATGGCGCGCGGGGCGGCGAGGCCCGGCTGCTTGGTCTCCTCGGTCAGGTGCGCGCTCGCGTCGTAGCCGGTGTAGGTCTCGGCGCCGACGAGCAGGCCGAGCAGCGCGGCGTAGACCGGCCAGTGGAAGGTGGAGCCGTTGACGAACGTGGTCAGCGCCTCCGAGGCGGTCTGGTGGTGCGCGGGCGCGAAGATCAGCGCGCCGATCATCACCAGCGCGAAGACCGTGTGCCACCAGACGCTCAGGCCGCCGATGAAGCCGACCAGCTTGCGGCCGAAGGTGACGACCAGGCCGAGCACGACGGTGGCGATGATGTACGCGGTCACCACGTTGTCGGTGGTGTACGTCCACCAGCCCTCGAGCACGCCGAAGGACACGATGAAGAACGAGGCGCCGAAGGAGGCGCCCGCCGTGCCGGCGATCTGGCCGAGCACGTTGAACCAGCCGGTGAACCAGGCCCAGGCGGCTGCGTTGCGCTTGGCCAGCTTGGCCGACCAGTAGTACAGGCCGCCGGAGGTCGGGTAGGAGGAGCAGACCTCTGCCATGGCCGCGCCGAGCGCCAGGATCAGCCCGGAGACCAGCAGCCAGCCCCAGAACAGGTCGGCCGGGCCGCCGTCGGTCATGCCGATGCTGTAGGTGAGGGCCACACCGCCGATGATGCAGATGATGGAGAAGGACACACCCATGTTCTTGAAGCCGGTCAGGCCTCGGTGCAGCAGCTGCGGATAGCCGAGCTCGTGCAGCTGGTCAGTGTCGGCGGCGTCGCCTGCGGCCGCCGCCTTCATACTGTCTATTCGGATCTCGTCGTCGTCTGACATGGCGGGATTCACTCCGGGGAGGTGAGTGTGTTGACGGGGAGGGTGTTCGGTACGTTCGGGGCGTCCTCGGCGGCAGGCTGCACGGGGACGGGGTTCTCCGGGAAGGGATCGGGCTCGGTGACGTTCCTCGGGGCCTTGGCGGCGGCCGACTCCGCCGCGTTGCGCGCCGCGCGGAAGGCGTCGTGGGCGCTGCGGGCGCCGGACAGCTGCGCGGCCTGGGACCACGGGGCGGTCGTGGCGTGGGGGCCGATGGCGGTGAACACCGGGTGGGCCAGGCTCGGCCGGCCGGACTCGACGAGCTGGTAGGCCAGGATGTTCAGGTCGAAGGGCGCCGCCGGGTGGGCCCGCTCCGGACCGCGGAACCAGTCGCGGTAGGCGTCTTGCAGGTCCTGCTCGTTGCGCTGGGTCAGCCATTCGCGTTCGGCCGCGCCGAGCAGGTCGGCGGTGGCGGCCAGACGCAGGTCGGTGTGCGCGTAGAGCGGCAGCAGGCGCAGCGGCGAGTGGTCCCCGGCGTGCGCGGCGGCGGCGGTGCCGAAGTCGAGCAGCCCGGTCAGGTCGCGCGGGGATCCGGTGCGCAGCCGGGCGAACTGGGCCTCGCGCATCCGGTGGTGGGCGTGCCAGCTGTCCGGGTGGCGCTCCAGGGCCTGCTTGAACCAGCCCCAGCTGCGCGCCCCGGCCTCGAAGGAAAGCTCGTTCCACTGCACCATGGACACGCCGTTGTCGCCGAGCACTCCGGCGAGCGTCAGCAGGCTGATCCACGGGGTCGGGTCGTCGGGCGCGGCCTCGGCGGCGGCGCGGCAGCGGGCCACGACGCTCACGGCGGTGGAGTCGTCGGCCGAGGGATCGCGGCGCACGATCATGCTGTGCAGCCGGACGGCCTCCGCGTACGCCGTCATCACCAGGGCGTCGGGGCGCTCCGGCTCGGCCTGGCTCCAGGCGCGCGGCCATTCGAGGCCGACCGAGGAGTTGGCGAGCACGGTGATCCGGTGCGTGCGCAGCGTCCAGTCGTCGCCGGTGCGGGCGAGCAGGTCGCGTACGGCCTCCCAGCCGCCCATCGCGGCGTCCTCGCGGGCGCGCCGGAGCTCCGCGTCGTCAAACGCTGGGTCCGGGTCGAGGCGGAATCGACGGGACCGCGGATTGAACACCGGCAAAACCGCTCCGCCTCCCGCGGCGGACCACCGACCGCCGATTGATAGTGCACCCTGATGATCGGAGAAGTGATATCACGGTTGCGGACTGCGACGCAATAGCCTGTATTGATTTGCCCGGCCTGGGCTGATGCCCTGTCAAGGGGCGCCGAGACCCTGCGCCAGAACCGCGATGAGGTAGCGGAAACTCGTCTCGGCATCGCGGCCCAGTTGATAGCCGCCGCCGCTCTCGAGGGCGATGAAACCGATCACCGCGGCGCGCAGCGTCCGCACGGCGTCGATCTCTTCGCCCTCCGCCAACCCGAAGCCGCGCACGACGGCGTACGCGATCTCGACGAGACGGGCGGCGGAGGCGACGACGGCCGGGTCCGTGGAGGTCGGATGCTCCATCAGGGTCCAGCGGTGCGGCAGCCGCAGCGCGTAGTCGCGGTAGGCGAGCAGAAAGGCCTCGAGCGCGTCGCGGCCCGAGCGGCCCATCACTGCTCCCCCGATCTCGGCGGCGGCCTCGTCGAGCACCGCGACGGCCATCAGGTCCCTGAGGTGGTCGATGCTCTGCACGTGCTTGTAGAGCGAGGGGGTGGCGACGCCGGCCCGGGCCGCGACGGCCTTGAGGGTCAGGCCGTCCGGTCCCGCCTCGTCCAGCTCCTCGAGGGCGAGGCGGGTGACTGCGGCGGGGGTCAGTCCAACTCGGGGCATGGTCGTCTCCTGCGGCGCGATATGTAGCGTGCACTCTATATATGTGAGTAGGGGTCAGGACGCGGGGTTCGGGGCCGCCGGGTCGAAGCCGAGGATCAGCTCGGCGATGAGCTCGGGGGCCTCCTTGTGCGGCTGGTGCCCGTAGCCGTCCAGCATTTCGAGCCGGCCGCCGAGGCTGTCGGCGACGAAGCGGCCCTCGGCGGCGGTATCCAGCGCGCAGCAGTACCGGGGCGAGGTGCCGGAACGTGGCCCGGGTGGTGCCCATGCCGGGGGCGAGCAGGACGACGGGACCGGCGCCCTGGTCGTCGTAGGCGATCCGGCCGACGGAGCCGACGGGCCGGTTGATCTCGAGGTATCGGGTGGTTCCCGGATACGCGATGGCGGTCATCTCGCCGCCCTCCCGGAAGCATTGGTTACTCTTAATAGCTCTAAAGCTAATCCAATTAGCCACCCGCGTCAAGCCCGGTCCCGACACCCGCCCCTAAGGGGCCGTATCCCTCGCAAGGGGGAGATGTCCTCCCTAAGTTCCTCCTGAGGAACCTATGCACAGCTGTTTTCAAGCCGCTAACTTGGGCCTTCGTTGCCGTCGACCCCTCGCCGGCCGGGGGCGAGAGCTGACACGGAGGATCCGGTGGCCGGACGAATACGCCGACCCGCACGCCCGGCGGGGGCGGTGCGGGACCAGGGCAGGGCGGTCGTCTTCTCGGCCCGCGTCGGGGCCGGCCACGACGCGGCGGCGAACGAGATCGCGCGCAGGCTGGCCGGGGCCGGGCTGACCGTGGACCAGTACGACTTCCTGGACCAGATGCCGGGGACGGCCGGTCGCGTGATGTGCGACTCGTACCACAACATGCTTCTCGCGGCGCCGTGGAGCTACCGGATGCTGTACGGGGCGCTGGACCGCTCACGGGGGCTCTCACTGCAGGTCACCTTCTTCTCCGCGCTTTCCGCACGGCGGATGCTCGACGCGATCGGGCCGGACACCCGCGTGGTGGTCTCGACCTATCCGCTGGCCAGCCAGGTGCTCGGCCGGCTGCGCGCGAGCGGACGGCTGCGGGTGCCGGTCGTGACCTACCTGACGGACTACTCGGTGCACCGGCTGTGGGTGGCCGAGGGGGTGGACGGTCACACGGCCGTGCACGACGTGGCCGCGGCCCAGGCGCGCGCTGGACGCCGCGCAGGTCGTGACGGTGGATCCGGCCGTGGACCCGCGGTTCTTCCGGTGCACCGAGGCCTCCCGGGAGCAGGCGCGGGCCAGGTTCGGCCTGCCCGCCGAGGGCAGTCTCGCGCTGCTGGTCGGCGGCTCGTGGGGCATCGGCGAGTTCGACGAGACGGTCCGGGACGTGAAGGCGACCGGCCTGGCCCGCTGCGTGGTGGTCTGCGGGCAGAACGAGGAGCTGCGCAGGCGGCTGATCGAGCAGGGCGTCGAGCACGTCTACGGCTGGGTCCAGGACATGCCGGGACTGATGCACGCGTGCGACGTGCTGATCCAGAACGCGGGCGGCATGACCGTCTACGAGGCGCGGGCCTGCGGACTTCCGGTCGTCACGTACCGCACGCTGCCGGGCCACGGGCAGACGAACGCAGAGGCGCTGGACGAGGCCGGGGTGCGCGCGACGTTCTTCCTGCTCGGCCGGATGGTGCGGCAGGCGCCCTCGCTGGCCCGAGAGATCGCCGACGCCGGCCACGAGGTCGCGCTGCACGGCTGGGGCCACCGCGCGCACATCGCGCTCACCCCCGGGCAGACGCTCAGGGATCTGCGACAGGGTAGGGACGAGGTGGCCGGCGCGATCGGCCGGGCGCCCGGCTGGTACCGGCCGCCGTACGGCGTGGCCACGGCCGCGACGTTCTCCGCCTGCCGCAAGCTGGGCCTGCGGCCGGTGCTATGGAGCGCCTGGGGCCGGGACTGGACCTCGACGGCCACGGCCGAATCGGTGCTCCACACCGTGGCCCGCGACCTGCGCGGCGGCGGGACGGTGCTGCTGCACGACTCCGACTGCACCTCGAAGCCGGAGGCCTGGCGCTCGACCCTCGGCGCGCTGCCGCTGCTGCTCGAGCACTGCGCGCAGCAAAGCTGGCGGGTCGGGCCGCTGCGGGAGCACGGGCTCGAGGAGGCCCCCGGTCGGACCGCCGCCTAGCCGCCGATGCGCACTGCTGCCCGAACCCGAACCCGGGGGCCGGTCAAGCGGCCGTGTCCGGGTCGGCCGGCGCCGTCAGTTCTGGTTCTGCTCCTCGGTCTCGAGCCCGGCCTCGCGGCGGACCTTCTCCATGTCCAGGTCGCGGGCCTGCCGCAGCAGGTCCTCCAGCGCCGACTCCGGCAGCGCGCCGGGCTGCGCGTAGAGCACCACGCGGTCCCGGATGACCAGCAGCGTCGGGATCGCGGAGACGTTGAACGTCGCGGCGAGATCCGGGTTCGCCTCGGTGTCCACCTTGCCGAACACCACGTCGGGGTTCTTCCCGGAGACCCGTTCGTAGACCGGCGCGAACTGGCGGCACGGCCCGCACCAGGAGGCCCAGAAGTCGACGAGGGTGATGCCCTCGCGGTCGGTGTGCTCCTCGAAGTTCTGCGCGGTCAGTTCCAACGTGGCCATCTTGGTCCTCCGATCGATTCACTCCAGCCTAGACGCCCGCGCCGTTCGAAGACCACCGCGCCCGTATCGCAACGCGTGTCCGCCGGTCGCGCCGCGTGCGCTCCCGTCCGGAGGACTCGGCTCGGCGCGGCGCGCCGACAGGCGCTACAGTCGGTGGCACGGAGCCGACCCATGGTGATCATCAAGGAGATTCAGTGCCCGTGTTCGCTCCCGGAGCGTCGAGACGGCGGATCGTCGCGATCCCACGGCAGCGGGGGGTGGTGCGGGTGACGACGGAACCGCCGCAGGAGCCCGAGGGCCGCGGCGGCCTTCGCGGCTTCGCGCACCGGGCCTGGCAGGAGAGCCAGGACCTCGAGCTGATGCACCGGGCGCTCGGCTTCTCGGCGCTCGGCCTGGTGACGCTGCTCCCGCTGCTGCTGGTGGTCTCCGCGGCCGATCCGGTGGGCGGACGCGAGTTCCCCTCCTGGCTGGCCGCCGCGCTCGGTCTTTCCACGGCGGCGGCGAAGGACCTGCACCCGGTCTTCGGGCCGGCGAAGACCGCGCTGTCGGCGACCACCGCGCTGGGACTCGCGGGCCTGGCCGCGTTCGGACTCTCCTTCGTCTCCGCGGTGCAGGTCGGCTTCGAGCGGATCTGGGCGCTGCCGCCGGCCCGGCTGATGAGCGTGTGGCGCCGGGTGGTCTGGCTGGCCGCGCTGATCGGATTCCTGTTCGTGGCCGCGGACACCAGCCTGCTGCCGCGCGACTCCTGGGTGCGCACCGCGGTGCAGCTCATCGTCGCGACGGCGGGCTCGACCGGCTTCTTCTGGTGGACCGCCAGATTCCTGCTGGCCGGCCGGGTGAACTGGATGCCGCTGCTGCCGGGCGCGATGCTCACGGCCGCCGGCCTGGTCGGGCTCCGGCTGTTCTCGGCGGTGGTCTTCTCACCGCTGGTGGTCTCGAGCGCGACGGCCTACGGCGCGATCGGCACGGTCGTGGTGATCACCTCGTGGCTGATCGGCATCGGCTTCGTCCTTTTCGGCGGCGGCCTGCTGGGCCGGCTGCTGATGGAGCACTCAGCGGACTGACGCCGCCGGACCCCCGCCGGATTACTGCGCCGACCGAGTGAACTGACGGTGGGTCATACGATTTTCCCGCTACTCCCAATGGTGGAAATTCGCACGCTCGCTTGCATAGTCATGCACAAGCTCCGAGCATGGATACCAGGTCACCCTGGGGGACTATGCGAAGCGGGACACGGTTTCTGAAGGTTTTTCACCCGATTCGACGACGCGCAGAGCTGATAGCCCCTCACAGTGATCGATTACTCTCTGCGTTGATCAGATCGCGACTGGTGAAGGGAGCCGGGGATGTCGCAAGCCGCATCGCCGTCCGCCTCGAGTACTACGGACACGGCCGAGCAGCCGTCACCGCACAAGGCGGGCTCGCGGAAACCCGCGGACGCGCTGCCGCGGGGCCTTCGAGAACGCTGGCTGCTCGCGGGCATCGTGCTGCTCGCCGCGAGCATGTACGGCTGGGAGGCCGCGCACGCCGAGTACCACGCGTTCTACGCGGTGGCCGTGCGCTCGATGACCACCGGCTGGCGGGCCTTCCTGTTCGGGGCGCTGGATCCGAGCGCCTCGATCACCATCGACAAGATCCCCGGCTTCCTCTGGCCGCAGGCCCTGAGCGCGCTGGCCTTCGGCTTCCACCCGTGGTCGCTGGCCCTGCCCCAGGTGTTCGAGGGCGTCGTCACGGTGCTCGCGCTGAACTCGGCCGTGCGCCGCTGGATCGGGCCGACGGCCGGACTGCTCGCGGCCGGGATCTTCGCGCTGACGCCGGTGGCCGCCTCGCTCTTCGGCAAGGTGCTCGAGGATGCGGCGCTCACCTGCACGCTGGTGCTCGCAGCCGTCGCCTGGCAGCGCGCGATGCTCACCGGGCGGGTTCGCTGGCTGCTGCTGTGCGGGGTGTGGGTCGGTCTCGGCTTCCAGACCAAGATGATGCAGTCCTGGGCCGTGCTCCCCGCGTTCGCCATCGCCTACCTGATCGCGGCGGCGCCACCGCGTCGGCTCACCCGGCTATGGCACACGCTCGCGGCCGGAGCGGTGTGCCTCGTGGTGTCGCTGTCCTGGGTGATCATCGCGACCCTGACACCGGCCGCGGATCGTCCATATATCGACGGCTCGACGAACAACAACGCGATCGCCATGGTCTTCGGCTACAACGGCCTGGCCCGGTTCAGCTCGGTGGGCGTCTCCGCGGCCGGGACAGGCAGCGTAGTGGCCGCTCAGGGCGGGAACTTCGGCGACGCGAGCAGCGGCTGGCTCAAGCTCTTCGAGCACAATCTGGCCTCGCAGATCGGCTGGCTGTATCCGGTGGCCGCGGCGGGCATCCTGCTCGGCCTGTGGCGCCGCGGCCGAAGCCGCACGGACCAAGTCCGCGGCGGGACGCTGATGTGGACCGGCTGGCTGCTGATGACCGGTCTCGCATTGTCGGCCGGCAACGTCCCGCACTCGACCTACGTCGTCGCCCTCGCCCCTCCACTCGCCGCGCTCTCGGCCTACGGCCTGCTGCGCACGATCGCTATGTACCGCAGCGCACAGACGACGAAGCTGGAGCGCCTGGCGCTGCCCGCGCTCGCCGGCGTGACGCTCGCCTGGGCCGTCCATCTGAGCGCCGCCTTTCCGAAGTTCGTCCCCGGAATCGCGCTCCCCCTCGCGGCGCTGGCGATCACCGTCGTCGCAGTGGCGATCGTGGCCCGGCGCATCGGCGGCAGCCGCACGAAGTTCGCCGCATGGCCCGTGGCCCTATGCTGCGCGCTGATGCTGGCGGTCCCGGCGATGTGGTCGCTGTCCGTCTTCGACTCGACGTACGCGGGCAGCTCGGGCAACGCGAACGCGGGCGGATACACCGGCGGCATGTTCCACTCCCCGAGGACGATGGCCACCGCAACGTCCCGCCTGGCCGGAAAAGCCGGGTCCAGAGCCTCGGCCGGCGCCGCATTCAACCCCTTCAACCCGCCGACCGCCCTCACCGCCGCACAGGACAGACTACTGACATACCTCACGGACCACCGCGACGGAGCGCGCTACCTCGTGGCAACGGAGTCCTGGAGCGCGGCGACGCCCTACATCCTCGATGACGAAGCGTCGGTCCTGCCGATGGGCGGCTTCTCCGGGGCAGCCGATTTCCCCCAACCGCAGCAGTTCCGAGCAATGGTCACCTCGGGAGAACTGCACTACGTACTGCTGACCGGCCGAGGCATGCACTTCCCCGGCATCCGGGAAGCAGCTCAACCGGGCAAGGCGGCGACCCAGACGACCGACGTCAGCAAGATCACCGCAGCCGTCACCCGGCACTGCCGACTGGTCCCCGCAACGGCCTACGGGGCCGTCCCCGAGGAGACGGCCCCGCTCTATCAGTGCGGCTGACCAGCTTTTTCGGTGGCCTCAGCCGCCGAGATGCGGGATCGGATCGGCCGGGACGCGGCCCCGCTCCACCAGTGCGATGGCGACTAGTCCTTCGTGGTTCTCCGTACCGCGTTCTCCGTACCGCTCAGACGCCGAGGTGCGGGATCGGGTCGGCCGGGATCACGCCCAGCTTGCCCTTCTTGTAGTCCTCGAAGGCCTGCACGACCTCGGCCTGCGTGTTCATCACGAAGGGCCCGTAGGCGAAGACCGGCTCGCGGATCGGTTGGCCGCCGAGCAGCAGGACATCGAAGTTCGGGGTCCGGCTGTCCGGCCGCTCAGTGGCGGCGATGGTGATCGAGTCGCCCTGGCCGAAGACCGTGAGCTGGTGCGCGTCGAAGGGCCGGTCATCGGCGCCGACGGTGCCGCGGCCGGACAGCGAGTAGGCCAGCGCGTTGAAGTTCGGGTTCCACGGCAGAGTCACCTTCGCGCCCGGGCTCAGCGTCGCGTGCACCATGGTGATCGGCGTGAACGTGGAGCCGGGGCCCTGGTACTCGCCGACCGAGCCCGCGATCACCCGGATCAGCGCACCGCCGTCCGGCGTGGTCAGCAGCTTGGTCTGCGGGCCCACGATGCTCTGGTACTGCGGCGGGTTCCACTTGTTGGCGGCCGGAAGGTTGACCCACAGCTGGATTCCGTGGAACAGACCGCCCGACATCACCAGCGACTCCGGCGGCGTCTCGATATGCAGCAGGCCGCTGCCCGCGGTCATCCACTGCGTGTCGCCGTCGGTGATCACCCCGCCGCCGCCGTGCGAGTCCTGGTGCACGAAGGTGCCGTCGATGATGTAGGTCACCGTCTCGAAGCCGCGGTGCGGGTGCCAGGGCGTGCCCTTCGGCTCGCCCGCGGCGTACTCGACCTCGCCCATCTGGTCCATGTGGATGAACGGATCGAGCGTCTGCTTGGAGACGTCCGCGAACGCCCGGTAGACGGGGAAGCCCTCGCCCTCGAATCCCTGCGGCGCGCTCGTGATCGAGCGAACCCGCCGCGGCACCGCGACCAGCGGGTCGGGCACGGGGACGCGCGGCAGTTCCAACAGCCTGTCGGTGGTCACGGCTGGCATCTCGTCCTCCTCGGGTCTGTCCTGGGCGCCGCGGTCCCGCGTCGCTCCATTAGTTGAACATTAAACGATCCACGCATATTCCGCCACCCACCACGCTGCCCCATCAGCCCCCATCGCGCGATACGCCGGATGGAAAGGCTCCGTGCTGCGTTCTGGATGCCTGACGCTCCGTGCTGCGTTGCGGATGCCTGATCCTGCGTGCTGCGTGCTGGATATCCCGTGCTGGGTGCTGGGTGCTGGGTGCTGGGTACTACTTAATGCGGTATGTGACCGAGCCACTGGCGGGCGACGCCTGTCCGGATTCGAGGGCGAGGACCTCAGCCGTCCGAGCCTGCCGTCCACGGGCGAACGCGTCCTCGAACGCCTCCTCACCCAGCGCGGCGATTGCGGCCGACTTGGTCCGGGGGCCCACGTACGAAGCCTCGTTGTCCATCCCGACCACCGATCGCGCGCTGCCGAGCAGTTCAGCCGCGCGCACGTGATCGCCCTGCAGGCCGGCGACCGCGGCGAGACCGCGCAGAACCTCGTCGAGCCCCGACATGAAGCTCAGGAACGGGCCGGAACGCACCACGTCCACGGCCTGGCGGTAGCAGTCGCGGGCGAGGTCGAACTCCCCCTCGAGCGCGGCCAGAAAGCCGCGGCGGGCGAGCGTCGTCGAGTTGGCCAGCGCCATGTCAGGACGATCCGGGAACGCCCCGATCAAGCTTGTCGCCATCGCGAGCTGCCGACGCGCCTCGGCCCGGTCGTCCACCTTGAACGCTAGCGCCGCGAGCTCGGCGTGCCCGACAGCGGCGTCGCCGGTCTCGCCGCAGTGCTCGGCGGTCCGCGTACCCTGTTCCATCAGTCTGCGACCGTACTCGATCTCCCCCGCGCAGGCGCGCGTCTGACCGACCTTGATCAGCAGCATCGAACCGGAGTCGGGATTCAGTCCGTCCGTCGCGCAGCCGTAAGCCTCCTCAGCCCTGCTGACCGCGACCTGGAACTCGCCCTTGGCCAGCGCGAACTCGGTCAGTACGACGAGCGTGAACAGCAGCCCCTGGCGTTCGCCGAGCTCGCGAAACTTCGCGTAGCCGGTCAGCAGCAAGTCCTCTGCGACTGCGGCCTGCGCGTAGTGCAGTTCAAGAAGCGCGGTGAACGAGTAACGCGCAGCCCGGATCCACGGCTCCGGGTGGCCGGCAAGGGCGTCAAGCTCGCGACGTGCGGCCGTGCCGTCACCCCCACGCGAAATCAGCACTCCGGCCACCGGCCGAATCAGCGCGAGCAGCGGATGGCGGGCAGTGTACGCGTTTTCCGGCACGGCGCTGATCAGGGCCTTGCTGACAGCCTCAACGTCGCCGGCGTGCTCGCGCATCGCGGCCATCGCCTTCCGCACGCCCACGCACAACAGATATGCCTCGCCGAGCTCCGCCGGAATTTCGACGCCCGACTGGAAGATCAGCTCACTGACCTCCTCGGCCCACTGCGCGGCCTCCTTCCCGTGATTGCGCATCATCCAGAACCAGAGGAGCCCCTGGTAAAGCCGCAGTGCCAGGCCGAAGTCGCCGGTGGCCACGCAGTGCCGCAGCGCGGCATTGAAGTTGTCGCGTTCGAGGCTGAGCCGGGTGATCCAGTGGATCTGGTCGGCGGCACGCAGTTCCGGCTCGGCGCGTTCGGCAAGGGCGACGAAGTGCTCGGCGTGCGCGGCGCGGACGCTGGTTCGTTCGCCGGATTCCTCGAGGCGGTCGGCGGAGTAGGCGCGCACGGTTTCGAGGAGGCGGTAGCGAACCTCGCCGACCTCGTCTTCCTGGGCCACGACGAGGGATTTGTCGACGAGGGACGCGATGATGTCGATGACCTCGTCGGACTCGATGGGCACGACAGGCACGACAGGCAGGACGGACGCCGTGATGGCGGGACCAACGGCGGAAGCGGAAGCGAAGCCGACGGCGGAAGCGGTGGTCGAAGCGGCGGCAGAACGATCGGCGGCACCCGCAGCGCCGACCGAAGCGGAAGTAGAACGATCGGCGGCATTCGCAGCGGCGGAACCGGCGGTCGAAGTGATGGCGGAACGATCGGTGGCATCCGCAGCGCCGGTCGCAGCGGAAGCAGAAGCGGCGGCCGGAGCGGGGGCGGAACCGGCGGTCGAAGCGGCGGCGGGACGATCGGCGGCGGGCGCGGCGTCGGCCGATGCAGTTGTATCGGCGTCGGGGGCGGGGGACGTGGGTGATACTGCTAGCGAGCAGACGTGGATGGCGGCGTCGGGGGTGGCGCCGCCGGCGAAGACGGCGAGTCGGGCTAGCACTGTTCGTTCGGCGGGGCTGAGCAGTTCCCAGCTCCAGTCGACGATCGCGCGCAACGTCTGGTGGCGCGGCAGCGCGGTGCGGCTGCCGCTGGAGAGCAGCCGAAAGCGGTCGTCCAGGCGGTCTGCCACCTGCTGGGCGCTCAGGGAACGCAGCCTGGCCGCGGCGAGTTCGATCGCGAGCGGGATTCCGTCGAGTGCGCGGCAGATGCGGATGACGGGCGTGACGTTGGCCGGCGTCAGCTGGAATCCGGGGCGTACGGCGCGGGCCCGCTCGACGAAGAGCTGGGCGGACGGGTATTCGAGGACGGATTCGACGGCGGGCGGGGAGGGCACGGTCGGCGCCGCGTGGAAAGGACGCGCGGCGGATGGCTCGGCCCACGCTCCGTCAACCTGGCGCGTGATATGCGACTCGGGTGCTGCTGCAGTGTCGAAGGGGCGGGGCACTTGCTGCTCCGACGGGTCGGGTGGGAGGGCCAACGAAACCACCGGGCACAGCGTCTCGCCGGTCAGGGCCAGGGGCTCGCGACTGGTCGCCAGGATCCTGACTCTCGGCGCGGCGGAAAGGAGCTGGTCGACGAGCTCCGCCACAGCATCGAGTACGTGCTCGCAGTTGTCGAGGATGAGGATCATTCGGCGGTCAGCTAACAGCGCGTGCAGCCGCTCTTGTGGCGTCAGGGCCTCGGCGCGATCCAGTGCCAGCTCGGCGAAGGACACTGTGTTCTCGCCGCCTAGGGCCGCTAGCACTGCTTGGGCGACGTTGGCTCCGTCGGCCACCGCCGCGAGCGGCGCTATCCAGACTCCGTCGGCCGCCACCTCACCCAGCCGCGCGCCGCATTCCTGGGCCAGCCTTGTCTTGCCAGCGCCGCCGGGGCCGATGAGGGTGACCAGGCGGGCGCCCTGCAGCAGCTCGGCTACGAGTTCTAGCTCTGTCTCACGGCCGATGAAGCTGGTGAGCTGGGCTGGGAGATTGCCTTTGCGGGGAGGCGATGAGGACGCGGATCCCGGGTGCGGGTCTGTGGCGGGGGACGCTGGTGGAGTCGACGGTGGTGGCGGTGTCGGGGTGGCTGGGACGTTCGGTGCGGGCTGGTGGGCCAGGGAGGGGAGCTCGGGGGCTTGGCGGAGCGTGGCCGGGTGCAGCGTCGACAGTTCGGGGGCTTGGCGGAGCATGGCCGGGTGCAGCGTCGACAGTTCGGGGGCTTGGCGGAGCATGGCCAGGTGCAGCGTCGACAACTCGGGGGACGGGTCCACGCCTAGGCGGTCGGCCAGCGTCGTTCGCAGTTGCTCGTAGGCGGCCAGTGCTTCGGCCTGCCTGCCTAGCGCGTAGAGCACCCGCATGTATCTGGCGTGCAGCTTTTCGCGGAGCGGGAAGGCGGCGCGCAGTTGTTCCAGCTCCGGCAGCAGGTCCGCCGCCTCGGCCGCCGCGACGCCGGTCGCCGCGGGCTGCGCCAGGACGGCGTCTACCAGGTCTTCGACCGCCGCTACTCGCTGCTCCTCCAGGCCCGCCGCTTCCACCTCGGCGAACGGCGTGCCCTCGACGTCGGACAGCGCGTCTCCACGCCACAGCCCCAGCGCGGCACGCAGCTGTTTCGCCGCCTCGACGGCATCGCCGGCTTCCCGTGCCGTTCTCCCCGCACGGACACGCTGCTCGAACAGGACCAGGTCGACGCACTCCGGCGCGATGTTGAGCCGGTAGCCTCCGCCGCCGGACTCGATCGTCGCGCGGCCTACGACGGCGCGCAGTCTCGAGACCAGCGCTTGCAGGGCGTTGTGGGCGGCGGCGGGGGGCTCGTCCTGCCAGAGGTCGTCGATCAGGCGGTCCGCGGAGACCACGCGGCCGGGGGCCAGCGCCAGCCGGATGAGCAGGGCCCGCAGCCTACGGCCGGGGATCTCGAGGGCGCCGTCCGCAGCGTGGACTTCCAGGGGGCCGAGGATCGCGACGTGCATCGTCGTCGTCACGTCGGACCTCGAAGAAGGCGCGGAAGGGGGCGGGAGGGGCGCATTCGCCACCTACGCCTCTGGGCCGGTGGCGGCGGGGCGGTCCGGGTCGTTCGACCACTGCGACCAGGAGCCGGGGTAGAGCGCGGCGTGTATTCCGGCTACGGCCAGGGCCGCGACCTCGTGCGCCGCGGTGACGCCGGAGCCGCAGTACGCGGCGACCGCGTCCGGCTTTCCGGCCACCACGCCGAGCCCCTCGAAGCGCATCCGCAGTTCCCTGGGGTCCTTGAACTTCCCGCTCTCCTGCAGGTTCTCCCCGGTAGGCGCGTTCACCGCGCCGGGGATGTGGCCCGCGCGCGGGTCGATCGGCTCCTGCTCGCCCCGGTAGCGCTCGGCCGCCCTGGCGTCGAGCAGCACGCCGTGCTGCGGGAACACGGCCGCGGCGTCGATGTCGAGGGTCGGCATGTGGCCCGAGCCGAGTCGCACGTCGCCGGGCTCTGGGGCGGGGATCGGGTCGTCCCGGCCGTCCGCCTCGTAGCCCGCGCCGGTCCACGCCTTCAGTCCGCCGTCGAGGATGCGCACGTCCTCGTGACCGGCCCAGCGCAGCAGCCACCAGGCGCGCGCCGCGGCCATGCCACCGTTGTCATCCAGCACGACGACGCTCTGGCCCTCGCGCAGACCCCAGCTGCGCACCGCGACCTCGAAGTCCTCGGGGTTCGGCAGCGGATGCCGCCCCTGCCGCGGGCTCGGCGGGGCGGCGAGGTCGGTGTTCAGGTCCACGTACACCGAGCCCGGGACGCGCCGCTCGACGTAGTGCTCGTGGCCGTGCGGGTCGCCGAGCGCCCAGCGCACGTCGAGCACCAGCGGACGCCCGACTTCCCGCGCAAGCCGGTTGTGCAGCTCGTTCGCGCTGATCAGCACGTCTACCATGGCTCGCTCCAGGTATTTCGTCCGGTCGGAAGGGGACAGATCCCCGAGCTTAGCCGAGGGCCCTGTTGCCGGGAGATCGCGTCGTCCCGCCCCGTCAGCAGTCAGCACAGCAGCCCGCGCTTGTAGGCCTCCGCGACGGCCGCCGCCCGGTCGCGCACGCCGAGTTTGGCGTACGCGTGCAGCAGATGCGTCTTGACCGTCGCCTCGCTGATGAACAACTGCTTCGCCGCCTCGCGATTCGTCGTGCCGGAGGCAACCAGCGTCAGCACCTTGAGCTCGCGGTCGGTCAGCTGCTCCGCAGGCCCGACCGGGGTGCGCACGCGGCCGAGCAGCTTCTGCGCAACCGACGGAGCGAGCACGGCCTGGCCGAGGTACGCCGCGTGCACCCCGCGCAGCAGTTCATCCCGCGGCGCGTCCTTGAGCAGGTAGCCGGTAGCCCCGGCCTCGACCGCGGGCAGCACGTCCGAGTCGCTGTCAAAGGTCGTCAGTACCAGGACCCTGACGCTTGGAGCCGTCTCCCGCAGCCGCCTGATCGCCTCGACGCCGCCCATCCGCGGCATCCGCAGATCCATCAGCACCACGTCCACGTCCAGCGCCGCCGCTGCCGCGACCGCCTCGGCGCCGTCCGCGGCCTGGCCGACGACCTCGAAGGCCTCCTCGCTCTCGAACACGGCGCGCAGGCCGTCGCGCACGATCGGGTGGTCGTCCACGATCAGCAGCCTGATGCGGTGGTCGGTGTCCGTCACTGTTCGCTCTTCCCCTCGGTCGTGCCCTCAACCGCGCCCCGATACAGCGCGGGCACGCTCGCACTCACGGTCGTCCCGTCGCCCGGCGCGCTCTCGATCTCCAGGCCGCCGCCGACCTGCCGCAGCCGCCGGCGCATCGCGGCAAGTCCGTAGCCGTTCCCGTTGACGTGCTGGAGCTCCAGGTCCGGCGAGGCCTCGGCCTGCGGGCAGTTCGGGTCGAAGCCCTTGCCGTCGTCCAGCACGTCGAGCGAGACCTGGTCGTGCATATACGTGAGCGTCAGCCCGGCGCGCGTCGCCTTGGCGTGCTTGGCGATGTTCGCCAGCGCCTCCTGCGCGGCGCGGAAAAGCACGACTTCGAGCGCGGGCTGCAAGGGCGTCGCCTCCCCGTCCACCTCGACGCGTACCGGAACGCCGGAGGTCCGCGTCCACTGCTCGCTGAGCCCCCGGAGCGCCTCCGGCAGCCGCGCCTCCTCGAGCTTCTGCGGGCGCAGCGCCTGCACCGAGCGACGTGCCTCGGCCAGGCTGTCCCGCGCCAGGTCCTTGGCGAGGCCCAGGTGGCGGCGTCGGCGCGGAGCGTCGTGCTCGGCCAGTTCAGCCGCCTCCAGTTGGGCGAGGATGCCGGTCAGACCCTGTGCGAGCGTGTCGTGGATCTCCCCGGCCATCCGCTGCCGCTCGTCGAAGATCCCCGCCTCCCGCGCCTGGGCGACGAGCTGCGAGTGCAGTCCCGCGTTCTCCTCCATCATCTGCTCGAGCCGCCGGTTGGCCTCGGAGAGATCGTCGATCACCCGGGCGCTCTGCGCGAGGTGGCGGTCGTCGTCCAGGGCGGCCCTGGTCATCGAGCCGACGATGAAGACGTTGACCGCGAACAGGCCGCCGTAGGCGAACCAGGCCACGCCGTGCAACTGGGCCTGGCCGCCGATCTCGGACAGCGCCATGAAACCGGCGTTGACCACCATGCCGAGGACCTTCCAGCGGCCCGGCACGAGGGCCACGAACAGGTAGCCGCTGAAGCCGAAGATCGCGAAGAAGGGGTTGGTCAGGATCAGCGAGCCGACCAGCGCCAGGTGCACGGCGTAGAAGATCGAGCACTTGACCTTGTGCTCGTCCTGCTCGCCGTAGGGCACCCGCATCAGCGCCATCCAGACGGCCGCGACCGCCGAGAGCCCCAGCACCAGGTCCAGGTATCGCCTGGTGTCGGAGCCGACGAGGAGCGCGAGCGCGACCGAGACGGCGAGCGCGACGTACGGGACGACCTGGTAGGCCAGCCCCGTCATCTGGCGGTGGGGTTCGCGCTTCCGGAACACCGGCGTCGGTGGCACGCGTTTCACTCCCAGCGGAAGAGCTTGGCGGAGGCGAGGCTCCCGAACACAGTGTATCCGGCCAGTACCGCAAGGTGTTGCCAGAGCACGCCCTGGCCGGACCAGGCGTCCGTCACCGCGCCGAAGGGCACGTACTCGCCGATGGTCCGCAGGACGTGCGACATCTCGGCGACCGGCACGTACAGGCCGCTGAAGAAGAAGTTGAGGATCATGAACGGGATGCCGATGCCGTTGGCCATCCCGGCGCTGGTCGCGACCGCCGCGGCGATCATGCCCATGGCCATGACGGCGGTGAAGCCGAGCACGAAGGAGCTGATCACGGCGCCGCGATTGGCGGGCGCGTGCGCGCCGAAGACCACGAATCCGAGCAGCAGGACGAGCGCGACCCCGAGCGCGGCCAGTGCGGAGAATACGACGACGAGTGCGGCGAGCATCCCGCCGGGCGGCACCGGGCTGACCGCGAAACGACGCAGGGCATTGCGTTCCCGGTACGAGGCCATCGCGCTCGGCAGTCCGGTGCAGGCGATCATCAGCGGGACCATCGCGGCGATGGTCGGGACGTAAACGTCGAGCACGCTGCGTCCGCCGAGGTCGGCCTGCGGCGTCTTGGTGCCGGAAATGCTGCCGAAGATGACGATCAGCAGCACCGGCAGCAGGACTATCACGGCCGCGCCGGGTTCCCGCAGCATCAGCTTGGCCTGCATCGAGATCAGGGCCTTGAAACCCTTGGCGGTGATACGGCGGCGCGGACGGGTGTGCGCCGCGGCGGTCACGGTGATGGTGGTGGCCATCTCAGTTCTCCTTAGCGCGTGTAGTCACGATCGTGGTGGCCATCTCAGTTCACTGTTCCTTGCCCTGGTCGGTGAGGGTGACGAAGGCGTCGTCGAGGCTGGCCTGCTCGATCCGCAGTCCGTCGGCGATGATCTGGCGGCGGGCCAGCAGCGTGGTCACGGCCTGCACGAGCCGCGCGTTTCCGGCCAGCTCGATCTGCGTGCCGTGCCGGGCGACGGAGTCGACCTCGGGCAGCGCGAGCAGCTCGGCGTCCTCGATCGGGGCGGAGGGGCGAAAGCGCATCCGCTGGCCGCCGCCGGTGCGTTCGGTCAGGCCTGCGGGCGTGTCCACCGCCACCACCCGGCCGTGGTCGATCAGCGCGAGCCGGTCGCAGAGCCGCTCGGCCTCCTCCATGAAGTGGGTGACGAGCAGCACGGTGACGCCCGCGTCGCGCACCTGCTCGACCAGGTCCCAGGTCTCGCGCCGGGCGTGCGGGTCGAGGCCGGTGGTCAGCTCGTCCAGCACGACCACGCGCGGGTTGCCGACGAGGGCGAGCGCGATGGCCAGGCGCTGCTTCTGGCCGCCGGAGAGCTTCTTGTAGCGGGCCTCGGCCTTGTCGGTCAGACCGAGGCGGTGCAGCAGGCCGTCCACGTCGGCCGGGTCGCGGTAGAAGGAGGCGAACAGCTCCATGACCTCGCGGACCTTGAGCTTGTCCGGCAGTCCGGCCTCCTGCAGTTGGACGCCGACGGTCTGGTGCAGTTCGTCGCGGTCGGCCACCGGGTCGAGGCCGAGTACCCGCACGCTGCCGCGGTCGGGGGCGCGCAGGCCGGAGATGCACTCGACGGTGGTGGTCTTGCCGGCGCCGTTGGGGCCGAGGATGCCGAAGATCTCGCCCGGCTCGACGCTGAAGGACACGTCGTCCACGGCGGTGACCCGGCCGTACTCCTTGTGCAGGCTGGTGACTTCGATAACTGGCATGCCACCTACGATGCCGCCGGGTCCGGGTCGGCCGGATCGACCGGCGGGCCCTAACCGGCGTGCCACGCGGTGGAGCGCGGCATCCACCGATCGGTTGATGCACCGCCCACCGAAGCGCTAAACGACCAGCGTGGCGCGGAGTCGCTCGACGTCCGCGCCGAGGCCCTCGCGCAGGAAGGCGTCCATCGAGCCGTAGCGGGCCTCGGCCTCGTCGAACGCGGCCTGAAGGTACTCGCGGCGCACGTCGAGCAGCGGGGCGACCGGCTGCCGCTCCCCCACCATCTGACGCAGCAGCGCCAGGAGCTTGGCCCGGGACTCGGCGCCGCGACCCTCCGCGGCACGCTCGTTCGTCAGCAGATAGTCGGCGATCACGGACTCGCGGTCGACGCCGAGCGCCGTCAGCACGATCGCCGAGAGCCAGCCGGTGCGGTCCTTCCCGGCCGTGCAGTGGAAGAGGATCGGCGTGCCCTGCGTCGCCTGCTCGGTGATCAGCGCGAGGGCGGAGGCGAAGGCGGCGCGGCAGGCGTCGTCGGCGACGAACTGCCGGTACATCTCGATCATCACCCTGACGGCCTCGTCCTCGGCGAGCGGTTCGCCGTCCGGGCCGGCCTTGACCATCTGCGTGAAGATCGCCTGGGTGAGATCGGCGGTCGGCAGGTGGGCGCGGGCGCCGGTCCACGGCCCCTTGCCGAAGGTCTTGATCTCGCTGTCGCCGCGCAGGTCGATGACCACCTCGACGCCGAGGTCCGCGATCGCCGCGACGTCCTCGGGCGTGGCGTTGGTCAGCGCCTCGGTGCGCAGCAGCAGGCCCTCTCGCACGGACCCGTCGGCCGCCGGGTACCCGCCGAGGTCGCGCGCGTTGGGCAGTCCGATCAGGCCCAGGTCTCGTCCAGCAGCCATCGCGTCCGCAGCTCCCTCGGTCACGACCGGGCTCCGCCGGCCCGGCCGTGAGCGATCATAACGGCCGCGATTCAGAGCCTGCGCGGCGCCTCGATGCCGAGCAGGTCGAGGCCCTGCGCGAGGGTGCGGCCGGTGAGCCGGACGAGGGCGGCCCGGTTGCCGCGCTGCGCCGCGTCGTCCGCCTTGATGACCGGGCAGTTCTGCCAGAAGTCGCTGAAGGTCTTGGCCAGCTCGAACAGGTACGTGCAGAGCCGGTGCGGTTCCAGGGTTTCGGCGACATCGGCGAGCACGGCGCCGAATTCGTCGAGGGCGAGGATCAGCGCGCGCTCGGCCCGGTGGATCGGCACGGACGGGTCCACGATCGTGGCGGCCGGCTCCGTCCGCAACTTGCCGAGGACCGAGCATGTCCGGGCGTGCGCGTACTGGAGGTAGACGCTCGTGTTCCCGGTCAGCGAGACCATCCGCTCGGGGTCGAAGACGTAGTCCTTGACCCGCGCGTTGGACAGGTCGGCGTACTTGACCGCGCCGATCCCGGCGGCCTGAACGACATGCTCGAACTCCTCCGGCAGCAGTTCGGCGCTCTTCTCCTCGACGACGGTCCTGGCGCCCGCGACCGCGGCGTCGAGAAGTTCCTTGAGCCGCGGCGTCTCGCCGGAACGGGACTTGAAGGGCCTGCCGTCAGTGCCGAGGATCGTGCCGAAGGGGACGTGCACGGCCTCGACCTCGTCCGGCAGCCAGCCCGCCTTGCGCGCGGTCGCGAAGACCATCTGCAGATGCAGGGCCTGCCGCGCGTCGATGACGTAGAGGATGCGCGTCGCCTTGAGCTCGGTGACCCGATAGCGGACCGCGGCGAGGTCGGTGGCCACGTATCCGTATCCGCCGTCTGATTTCCGCACGATCAGCGGGAACGGCTCGCCCTCCGCGTTCTCGAAGCCGTCGAGGAACACGCACCGCGCGCCGTCCGACTCGGTCAGCAGGCCCTTGGCGTCGAGTTCGGCCACGATCTCGTCGAGCCAGGGATTGTAGAAGGACTCGGACGCCGCGTCCTCGCGCGTGAGCAGCACGCCGAGCCGCTGGTAGAGCTGCTCGAATGCGGCGGTCGAGACCTCGACGAGCCTGCGCCACGCGGCGAGCGCGGCCTCGTCGCCACTCTGCAGCGCCACGACACACGCGCGGGCCCGGTCGGCGAACTCGGGATCCGTGGTGAACTGCTTCTGCGCGGCCTTGTAGAGCTCGTCCAGCGTGTCGAGGTCCACGCTCTCGACCAGGTCCGGCTCGCCGTGCTCTGCGAGGTACTGGATGAGCTTGCCGAACGAGGTTCCCCAGTCGCCGAAGTGGTTCGCCCTGGCCACGTCCGCACCGAGGTATGCCAGGACCCTGACGAGGGCGTCGCCGATGACCGTGCTCCGGATGTGGCCGACGTGCAACTGCTTGGCGATGTTCGGACCCGAATAGTCCACCAGCGTCCGCGCACCGTCGAGCGACTCGGCGACGCCCATCCGCTCGTCGGCCAGCCGCGCGGCGACGATGCTCCAGAGCGTGGCGTCGGCGAGCGTGATGTTGAGGAAACCAGGGCCGGAGAGTTCGACTTCGAAGTCCGAGTTGTCGAGGGCGGCGAGCAGCGACTGCGCCAGGTCCCGTGGCGCGAGGCCGGACTTCTTGGCGAGGCCGAGGGCGGCGTTGGACTGGAAGTCGGCCCGGCCCGAGCGTCGGACGAGGGGGTCTCCGGCGGCTAGGTCACGCGGCAGAACGCGCGCCATGGCTGCCGCCATCGCCGCGTCTACCTGGGCCTTCGCTCCGACCACCTCGGACATCCGGACACTCGCCTTCATCGGTTCGGTCGCCGACCGCCCGACGCGGTCCGCGTCGCCTCATCGTATCGAGAACAAGATCCGAAGACCTCGGAATTATCTTTCGGCAACCGGCCGCCGGGCCGGCTCTCCGAGGACGGAGACCTGCTCGTCCTCGAGCTTCCGTCGACCGTTGATCAGCCCTGACGCACGGAGATGTCGAGCACCAGGTTGGTGATCGTCGGCACCGGCACGCCGTGCAGCGCGGCAGCCCGGAGCACCGCGCCGCCGATCGCGTCCAGCTCCAGCGGACGGCCCGACTCCGCGTCGCGCAGCATGGAGGACTTCGCGGCCGGCGGGAACCGGCGGAACGCGTCCTCCACGGCCTTGTGCTCCACCTGGGCCCCGCAAGCCTCCGCGACGGCGACGACCTCCGCGCCCGCGGAGGCCAGCTCGTCCCAGTGCTCCTCGCGGATCTCCCCGGCCGCGACCAGGTAACGCGTCGTCATCAGGGCCATCGGCGCGAGGAACGTCATCTTCGTCCAGACGACCGTGGCCTCGTCGTCCATCACGCGGGCGTCGAAGCCCGCCGACCGCAGCACCTCGGCGGCGCGGTCCAGTCGCGCGCGGGGAGCCGTAGTGGAGGCGAGATCGATCTGGGCGAAGGGGCTCGTGTGCGCGATCACGCCGGGTTCGAGCCGGGTGGACTCGACCCGGATCATCGCCGGGGCGACGAGTTCGGGCCGGTAGCGCTCGCGGAGCAGCGCCGGATGGTCCACGCCGTTGAGCAGCGGCACGATCAACCCGTCCCCCAGCGCCTCCGGGCTCAGCCGGGAAAGCGAGTCTTCGAGCGCCGTCTGCTTCACCGCGATGAAGCACAGGTCGACCGGCGCACGCAGCTCCGTGTCCGCCTCGACCTGCGCCGTGAACTCGCCGAACAGCGCGCTCTCGAGACGGATGCCCTTCGTACGGAGCACCTCCGCGGTCGAATCGCCGGCCAGGCAGACGACCTCGTGCCCGGCACGCGCGAGGACCGCGGCAAGGAGCCCGCCGACACCTCCCGGGCCGAGCACTGCGATGCGGATGGGACCGGTGGCGGCGGCGTTCTCCATGGATCTAGGATATGCGGCCCATCCGACAGAGGCGAAGATTCCGGTGAGGTTGAAGCGCTCAGCTCTGCGTCGTGCCGTCGATCAGTTCACGCAGGATGTCGGCGTGGCCGTTGTGGTGTGCGTACTCCCTGATCATGTGGATCATGATCCAGCGCACGTCCACCTCGCCGATGCGCCGGTGCGTGCGCACTTCGTCGAGTTCGACCTCGGCGAAGATCTCGTTGCTGCGCCGGCAGGCGGCGACGTAGCGGGCGACGTCCTCGGCCAGGGTCGCGCCGTCGTCGAGCAGGAAGTCGCCGTCCTTGCGGTCCGGGAAGCCGAAGGGGGCGGGCTCGTCCAGGCCGGAGATGACGGTGGCGAACCAGACGAACTCGACCTTGGTCAGGTGCCGGACCAGGCCGTGCAGCGTGTTCGGCGAGGGGACGACGCGGCGGGCGGCCTGTTCGTCCGTCAGGCCTTCGAGCGTCACGAGCAGCTCGGCGCGGTAGTAGTCCAGCCAGCCGACGAGTGCCTCGCGCTCGCCCGCGACCAGCGGCGGGTCGAGGCGCGCCAGCGGTGACTTGAAGGTGTCCATCCCCGTGCTCTCTTTCACTGACTCACCATGGTTACGACACGAAGCTCATGTACATCAGGCGCTCCGGGTCCGGGAACTTCACGAAGCCGGCGCGGGCGTACACCTCGTGCGCGTCCTTGGTGGACAGCAGCACGCGCTTGAGCTGATAGGGCGCCAGGTAGTCGCGGATGGTCGCGGTCAGCCACGTGCCGATGCCCAGGCCGCGGTGTCGCGGGTCCACGTAGACGTCGCAGAGCCAGGCGAAGGTGGCCAGGTCGGATACGACGCGGGCGAAGGCGACCTGCCTGCCGGACTCGTCGTACACCCCGAAGTTCGTCGACCCGGCGACCGAGCGCCGCACGGTCTCCAGACTGCGACCGAGCGCCCAGAACGCGTCGGTGGACAGCCAGTGGTGCACGAGGTTGAGGTCGAGGCGGTCGGTATCGACGTCGATCTCGTAGCCGTCGGTTCTGCGTGCGATCACAAAAACGCAGACTAGGGCATCGGGCGCGGCTACGCCCGCCGTTGGACCCGGGCTACCGGGCCAGGCGTCCGGGCGGCGGGAGTTCGCCGGATCCGCGCGGGATGAGCACGGTCGGCAGCACGACTCGGCGCGGTGCGTCGGACAGGCCGGCGAGCCGGTCGAACAGCAGCGTCGCGGCCACCCGGCCGAGGCCAGCCGGATCCTGGGCGACGACGGTGAGTCCGGGCGCGATCAGGTCGGCGAGTTCGAAGTCGTCGAAGCCGACCAGCGCGGGCCGGTCCACCCGTCCTGACAGCTCCCTGAGCACCGCGGTCGTCAGCCGGTTGTTGCCGGTGAAAAGCGCGGTCGCGGCGTCCGGCTGGGACAGCAGCCGGTCGAGGGCCGCGCGGATCGCGATCGGTTCGGGACGGCCCATCACGATCAGGGCCTCGTCCACCGGGATCCCGGCCGCGTCCAGCGCGCCGCGGTAGCCGGTCAGCCGCTCGCGCGCGGTGTAGATCGCGGCATCGTCGCCGAGGTACGCGATCCGCCGGTGGCCCCCGGCGATCAGGTGGTTGATCCCGTCGCGCACGCCGCCGACGTTGTCCGCCAGCACCACGTCGGCCGCGAGATTGATCGGCGGCCGGTCCACGAAGACGACCGGGACGCCGGCCTTGATCTCGTGCGCCAGGTACGAGTGGTCGGTCGCCGCCGGGACCATGATCAGGCCGTCCACGCGGCGCTCGCACAGCGCCATCGCCAACTCCTGCTCGCGGTCCGGGTCGTCGTCGCAGGAGCCGGTCAGCAGCAGGCAGTCGTTGTCCCGCACGACCTGCTCCACGGCCCGGGTCAGCACCGAGTAGAAGGGGTCGGAGACGTCCTCGAGGATCAGGCCGATGCCCGCCGCGCGGCCGGTGCGCAGCTGGCGGGCCGAGTCGTTGCGGCGGAAGCCCAGCTCGGCGATCGCCTGGGCGACCCGCTCCGCGGTGGCCGGCAGCACCCCGGGCTCGCCGTTGACCACGCGGGAGACGGTCTTGAGGCTGACGCCCGCGCGCGCGGCTACGTCGTTCATCGTGGCGCGACCGGAGCGCGTGGTCGGAACGGACGAACGGCTCACTGCTTTGCCCTCCAGGGGTTCACGCGGCGGACGGGGATTTTCAACGGCTACGGTCCGCAGCCGCCGGGCTTGCGGACAGGCCCGGCGGCTGCGAGCGGTGCTCACTGCTTGTTGCGAGTCACCTTAGGTCATGCGCGTTCACGCCGTATGAGAGAACGCGCGAGTCGGTCGGAACTGATCGTCAGATCGTCGGTCGAGGGTCACGGCAGCGTCCAGTTCTGGGCTCCGGTCTGGTTGCAGGTGTAGATCTGCAGCTGCGTACCGGCCGTGGTCGTCGAGTTCGGGTCGTCCAGGCACTTGCCGGACTGCGGGTTGATCAGGGAGTTGTCGGTACCCGCCTGCCATTGTTGCGAGCCGGTGTTGTTGCAGGTGTACCACTGCACGAGCGTGCCGTTGGCGGCGCCGCCGTTGCTGACGTCCATGCACCCGCCCTCGATCTGAATCGTGCCGTTGGACTCGATCGTCCACTGCTGCGCGGCGGTGCCGTTGCAGCCCCAGATCTGCACGTGCGTGCCATCGCTCGCGCCGGCGCCGTTGTCGTCCAGGCAAAGCCCGCCGAGTACTCCGGACGAGGTGCCCGAATACACCGCGCCGACCGCCGGGGACGCGGCTCCGGTGAATCCGATCGCGAACACGTGCAGTCCGCCGGAGGCCACGTTCGATGGGAGCGTCACGCTGGCCACGGTCTTTCCGGCCGCGAGGTCCATCGGGCGGGTCGCGAACAGGTACGTCGAGATGTCGTTGGCCGACGCTCCCGCCTGGTTCCGGTACGACATGCTCGCCACGGTCGTGTCGCTCGCCAGCACGGATGCGCCGCCGCCCAACGCCCAGTCGCCGAACGAGATCGGCACGTTCTGCGTGCTGCCGTCGGTGTAGGTGACGACGGCCGTGCCCGAGGACGGGCCGTTGCTCGCCGAACCGAGGAAGGAGATCGCTCCGGAGCCGGACGCGGTGATGGTCTGGCCGTTCGCCTCGTAGTTGTCCGGCTGGCCCGAGGCGACGTTCGGCCAGGCGAACGACACGCCGTTCGCCGTCACCGTCGAGCCCGGATTGATGCCGGCGGCGCTCAGCGCGGAGGCCGAGTAGCTGTAACCGACGCCGTCGTAGTCGGCGGACGACGAGGACGAGTCAGCCGAGATGCCGATGTCGGTGTACGCGGGGTTGCCCGGATACGACGGCGGCGCCTCGTTCGCGGCATCGGCCCAACCGGTGTTCGCCGACGTGCCGAGGGTGAAGGCGAGTGTGCCGCCGCCGCTGATCGCCCCGCTCGGCACGTACGCGCCGTTCCACGCGGAGCCGTTCCAGGTCGCGGACTGGATGTACGGCGCGTCGTCCGCGGCGCCGTTGCCGTCGATCGTCAGGGTATTGCCGCTCGGCAGCGTGACGACCTCCTGCGTGAACATCGGCGAGCCGAGCGCGAGATCCGCGGTGCCGGGCGTCTCCGGGTACATGCCGAGCGCGGACCACACGTACCAGGAGCTCATCTCGCCGAGGTCGTCGTTGCCCGCCAGACCGCCGGGCGCGTCGGTCCAGATCTGGTCCTGGATCTCACGGACGACGTCCTGCGTCTGGTACGGCTCGCCGGTGTAGTCGTACTCCCAGGGAATCTCGAGCGCGGGCTCGTTGCCGAGGTCCGTGTATCCGTTGGCGCCGGTGAACGAGGACAGCACGGTATCGAGGTACGTGTTCAGCGTCGAGTTCCCGCCCATCGCCGTGGCCAGGCCGTGGATGTTGAACGGAACCATAGGCGTGTAGTTCCACGCGTCCTCCTCGACGAAGTTGTTCGTCGAGGTCGGGTCGAAGCCCGAGGTCCAGGTGCCGGAGTAGTCGCGCGGCTGCATGAATCCGCTGTTGTGGTCGAGGATGTTCCGCCAGTCCTGCGCGCGGTTGGCCATCGCCGTCTGATCGGTCGAGTCGCCGAGTTCTCCGGCGAGGGAGGAGATGGCGAAGTCGGCCGTGTCGTATTCGAGCGTGGTCGCGGCGGGACCGTAGAAGTTGCAGCAGCCGTAGCTGCCGTTCGTGGGCAGGTAGCCGACTTGTTCGAGGTACGTCAGGCCGGGCCGGTTGTTGTTGGGCGTGGTGGCCTCGGCGAGCATGTCGGTGAGCGCGGTGGACGTGTTGAAGTCCGTGGCGCCGAACGCGTAGTAGTCCGCGATGATCGAGTCCGCCGGGTCGCCGACCATGACGTACGTCTCGCCGTTGTCCTCAGACCACTTGGGGAACTGGCCGGTCTGCGCGTAGTCGTCGATCATCGACTGCGCGGTGTCGGAGGCGGCCTGCGGGTCTATCAGCCCCTCGAGTTGAGCCTGCGAGCGGTAGATGTCCCAGCCGGAGTAGTTGGCGTACTCGGCGGAGTGGCCGGAGTCGACGGTCTCGACATCGCCGTTGAAGCCGGGGTACTGGCCGTTGACGTCGCTGATGATGTTCGGGTGCAGCGACGCGTGGTAGAGCGCGGTGTAGAAGACGGTCCGCTGCGCCGAGGTGCCGCCGGCTATCTCGACCCGGTCGAAGACGTTGTCCCACGCGGCGTGCGCGGCGGCCTGCGTCGCCGAGAAGTCCCAGTTCGGGTTCTCGGTCTCCCGGTTCTGCGCCGCGTTGGCGGTGGAGACGAAGGAGACGCCGATCTTGGCGAGCACGGTCTGGCTGGACGTCGTGTTGAAGGTGACGTAGCCGTCGTTCGCCGAGACCTGCGGCGTGATCGCGGAGGCCTTGGCCTTGCTCGGCGTCTTCGGGACCGAGCCGTGCAGCGTGGGCTTGTTCTTCGCCTCGGGTGCGTTCTTGGCGGCGCCGGTCGTGGTCGGCGTCTTGAGCATGGCCTTGACGGCTTGGCTGCCGTCGGTCGCGAAGGGCACGTTGAACACCATGTCGAAGTAGACGGTGTACGAGTTGGTCGCGCCGCAGAAGCTGCCGCTGGTGACCTGGCCGCTGACCTCGGTGTCGTTGACGACGTTGAACTGCGTGTTCGAGTCGCCGTCGGCACTGCCGTTGAGCTTGAAGATCAGGTTCGCCTCGGTGGTGGAGGGGAACGTGAACGAGGCCATGCCCGAGCGCGGGGTCACGGTGAGCTGCGTCGTCACGCCGTTCGCCGTCTGGACCGAGTAGTAGCCGGGGGACGCGCTCTCGTTCGCGTGGGAGAACGAGTCGGTGGCGCTCGTGTTCACGGATCCGACGGTCGGCAGGATCGGGACGTCGCCCTCCCCCGGACAACCCGGACCGGACAGGTGGGTGAGGCTGAACCCCGTGATGGAGGAGTCGTCGTACTCGTAGCCTCCGCCGTCCGGGCGGCTCGGGGTGTCCGGGCTCCACTGGACCATGCCGAAGGGATCGTCGGCGCCGGGGAAGTCGTCCGCGTCGTTCGTGGTGCCGATGAACGGGTTGACGAGCGAGGCGGGATCCGAGACGAGGGCCGGGCGGACGGCGGCCGACGCGGGTGCGGCGGCGGTCAGGGCGAGCACGGTGACGGCCGTGGCCAGCACGGCGACGGGGTTGACGGCGCAGGCGGACAGCCGAGAGACGCGCCGGTGGAACGGATTTCGTGCCATTAGTTCTCCTTCGCTGGGTACCCCGGCCTTCAGGCCGAGGGCGGGGAACGGCCTGGTTTCGTTGTTCGATGGCAGCTTTTCGATAGGTGCGCACTTCTGTCGGTGGCGATCGCTAACGTGCTTCAGGTCGGGTGATCCAGTGGGTTTGACGCGAAAGGGGTGGCCTGAGGTGATGCGTTCGTACAAGTTCCAGCTACGCCCCACCGCAGGTCAGGCCCAGGCGTTGGGCGAGATGCTGCGGGATCACTGCTCGCTGTACAACGGGGCGCTGGAGGACCGGAAGGGCTCGTACAAGAACCAGGGGGTGACGGTCAGCTACGGACAGCAGCCGGCGCAGCTCAAGGAGATTCGGGCGTTCGATCCGGAGCGACAGGGCCGGTGGTCGTTCTCCTCGCAGCAGGCGACGCTGCGCCGCCTGGACAAGGCGATGGTCGCGTTCTTTCGGCGGGTGAGGAACGGGGAGAAGCCGGGGTACCCCACCCGTGGACCCCCGCAACACCTCCCGCACCTGCCCCGGATGCGGGCATGTCAGCGCGGAGAACCGGCCCGACCAACCCACCTTCGACTGCGTCGCGTGCGGCTACGCCAACCACGCCGACACCGTCGGAGCCATCAACGTCCACCAACGGGCCGGGCAGGCCCATCGCCACGCCACACCGGCCTGGCGAAAAGCCCCGTCGACCACGGCGGGGAGTAGTCACGGTGCGCGGTTCCTTCCTGGCCGGGCGGGCGGTGCGGGTGGGTGGGCCCGGCCGAACTCGGGTGAAGCGGGGAAGGTGCACGGGCGCTGAGCAATGACAACGTTGTCACCACGTCGTGGGGGTGTCAAGGGCCCTCGGGCAAACTGGTTGGACCGGACGGAAGCAAGGTTCTGCTTCGCGCGCCGGGCCTCGGCGGAGCGACCCGTGGCGGCCGAGGTGATCGTGCAGACGGCGGATGGGAAAGGTGGCATGATCAGACCGTGCCAAAGACGCGCATGCTCCTGATCCGCCACGGCGATTCGTACAGCAAGTCCGACGGCGTGTACGCGGGACCGCGTGCGTGCCGCGGGCTGACCGAACTCGGCCGGGAGCAGTCCGTGCTGCTGCGGGACCGGCTCGTGGCGAGCGGGATCAAGCCGGATGCCGTCTACAGCTCGACGATCCACCGCGCCGCGCAGACCGCCGGCATCCTCGCCGACGCCTTCAGCCCGCTCGCCCCGGTGCACGAGATCGGCCTGTGCGGCTACCGCCTCGACGACTCGCTCGACGGCCTGAGCTGGGAGCGGATCCGCTCCGAGTTCCAGCACCGGGACGAGGCCGGGCGGCCGGACGGCGGCGTGTTCACGCCCTTCGAGGAGGGCAACGAGTCCTGGGCCGAGCTGGTCGCGCGGGTCGGCCGGGCGCTGACCGGCCTCGCGGTGCGGCACGCCGGGGGCACCGTGCTCGCGGTGATGCACAAGGAATCCGTGGAAGCCTCGCTCATCGCCTTCGGCGCGCTGCCACTCTACCGCGACTTCGACGTCGAGATCGGCCGCGCCTCGATCACCGAGTGGGTCACCGAGGACGATCCGGCCACGCCGTGGAACCTGGAGTCCCCGCGCGGGCTGCCGGTGCGCTGGCGGCTGGGCCGGTTCAACGACTGCGCGCACCTCGAAGGCTGAGCGCCGCCCGGACGTCCCGCGTAGCTCGTAACCCGTAAGGGGTCGATGACGCGGCGGCGGGACTAAGTGCGCCGCCAGCGGGCATCAGCGCTCCGACCGACGCGACCCGCCGCGTCGGCGACGCGGACCCGCGAAGGGCGCCTCGCATGGAACTGGCCGTTTCGTACCTCTTTCTGCGCCGCGCCATCGGCTTGATCGGCACGCTGCTGCCGATCGTGGTGCCGCTCGGCTACTCGATCACCACCGGACACTGGCTGCTGCTGCCCTCGATCAGCAGCTACTACTACACGGACGTGCGCAACATCTTCGTCGGCACGCTGTGCGCCGTCGGCGTGTTCCTGATCTGCTACCGCTACCGGCGATGGGACGACATCCTCGCCACGCTGGCCGGCGTCTTCGCGATCGGCGTCGCCTTCTGCCCGCCGGTCGCGCCGAACCCCTCCGGCCTGGCCACGGTCATGGGCGTGCTGCACGTCGTGTTCGCCGCCTCGTTCCTGATCACCATGGGCCTGATGTGCCTGTTCCTGTTCACCAGGTCATACGCGCCGAAGGGCGAGCGCTCCAGCGGCAAGAACACGCGCAACCTCGTCTACCGCGTCTGCGGCGTGCTCGTCCTGGTGTTCACCGGGCTGGCCGGGCTTTGCGCGTTCGCCCCGCAGTCCTTCATCGACGACGTGCACCCGCTGTACTGGTGCGAGGCCGTCGCCACCTTCGCGTACGGATTCGCCTGGTGGGTCAAGGGCCAGACGCTCTGGAAGGACGTCTAGCGCCGAGGCCGCAGCTCGCGCCGAACCACCAGCCGGATGCCGGACCAGGAGTCGTCGATCGCGCAGATCTTGTTGTCCACCAGGCCGGTGGGCAACGCCAGTTCGCGCACCACGTTGGCGTCCACCTCGGTGGCGATCCCGGAGGCACGCTTCGGCCAGCCCACCCACAACCCGCCCTCCGGCGTGAGCGCGGCGCGCCCCTCGCGGATGATCCGCTCGAGCCCGGCCCGCTCCACCCCGAACCACACGATCACGTCGAACGGCTCGGCGACCGCGTCCAACGCATCGCGGATCTCGACGCCCTCGGGCAGCACGCCGAGCGCGGCCCCGAACCCCTCCGGCGCGTTGAGCACGGCAAATCGATGACCGGCCTTGACGCCCAGCTTCCGATGCAGCGGCGTCGGCACTCCCGGTGACTCCATGGCCACGATTATCGCGGGTGATTCGCACAACCGATCGGGGAATGACCGTGTGTATTGAGTAAATGAAACCAGCCCGACCCAAGAGGAGCGAGCTGCGGCCCGTCTTCCTGGGGGGAAGCGCATACAGGACAGGATGACGCAGCTTTCGATTATAAACGATGGAAGGCGACTGGCCGTCGAGGAGTGGGGAGATCCACGCGGCCAACCCGTTTTCCTCTTCCACGGAACGCCCGGCAGCCGCTTGGGCCCGCACCCGCGAGGGTCGGTGCTCTACCGGCACGGCATCAGACTGCTGGCCTACGATCGGCCCGGCTACGGCGGCTCGGAACGGGCCTTCGGGCGGACGGTCGCCGACGCCGCGGACGACGTGAGCACCATCGCGGACACGCTCGGCATCGAGCGCTTCTCCGTGGTCGGCCGCTCCGGCGGCGGCCCGCACGCCCTCGCCTGCGCGGCGCTGATGCCGGAACGGGTGCTGCGCGTCTCGGTGCTCGCCGCGCTCGCCCCGCGGGACGCCCCCGGCCTCGACTGGCTCAACGGAATGACCCGGGCCAACCGCGAGGACTACGCCGTCGCCGAGTCGGGACTCGGCCCGCTCGCCGAGGAGTACGCGTCGCGGGCCGCCGCCGCGCGACTGAATCCGGCCTCGATGATGGTCCACCTCGACCCGCACCTGCCCGAGGTGGACCGCAAGGTCGTGTCCGACTCGGGAATCAAGGCGATGCTGGAGTCCAACTTCGTCGAGGCCTTCCGCGGGGGCCCGGGCGGCTGGATCGACGACACTCTCGCCTTCCTCGCGCCCTGGGGCTTCGACCTGGACCAGATCAAGGCGCGGGTGCGGCTCTGGCACGGCCCCGAGGACGTGTTCGCGCCGATCAGCCACAGCCGCTGGCTGGCGAGCCGGATCAGGAACGCGATGCTGATCGCGCCGCGCGGCGCCGCGCACTTCAGCGCCGTCACCGAACTGCCGCAGGAGATCAGCTGGGTGGCCGCGGGCGGCATCCTCGCGCTCGAGTAGCCGGCCGGGGGCCGGGGCACGCCGCGTGGCCCGGCCCGGCCCCGCCCGCCTGGTCCGCCCGGGCGGTCAGATCGGCTGCGGCTCCAGGTCCCGGTTGATCCGCCTGCCCCGGCGCACCGCGATCGCGTTCGGATGGCCGGGGCCCAGCTTCTCCTCGACCGCGGCCGCCACCCGGTCGCGCCGCTCGTCCGCCTCCGGACCGCGGCCGAGCATCCGCAGCGTGATCGACATGTTCGACTCCGCGATCATCGCGTCGATGTGGGACGCGCCCAAGCGCCGCGACAGGCCGTGGAACGCCCGCCTCTCCAGCCCGAGCGCCTCGTCGAGCTGGCCGAGATCCGCCAGGGCGTTGGACAGGTTCAGCGAGGCGCACAGCGGATAGGGGTGCTCGCTCCCGACCGTCGCCAGCAGCCCCTCGTACGCCTGCCGGGCAAGCGTACTGGCGTCCTGGAACCGCCCGACGCCGCGCTCGTACATGGACAGATTCGTCAGGCACATCAGCGTGTAGGGGTGGTCGCGGCCGTAGGTGTTCTCGAACGCGACGCGCACCTGCCGCGTCTCCTCGACCGCCTGGCGCTTCTCCTCGTGTACCGAGAGGTCCGCCGCGTGGTTGAGCAGGCAGGCGAAGGCGTCCGGCGTGTCGGCCTCGGACTCGCTGACGTAGAGGTCGTAGGTCTCCTCGGTCAGGCTCCGCGCCCGGGTGACCTGGCCGGCCCGGCGCAGCGAGACCGCGAGCGACTTCGCGGTCCGCAGGGTCTCCGGGAGCGTCTTGCCCAGTTCCTGGAAAGCCCGCAGGGTGACCTCCAGTTGGGCCACCGAACGCTCGAACTCGCCGGCCTCGCGCAGGTCGCGGGCGAGGTGCCCGGCGGAGATGAGCGTGTGCGGGTGGTTCTCGCCCAGCAGGTCCTTGCGCTTCTCATGCGTCTTGTCATCGATGTCGCGCGCGCTGAAGCAGTCGCCCACGAGCCGGTAGGAGACCGCCAGGTTGTTCGCCGCCATCAGCGTCCCGGCGTGCTCCTCGCCGAGCTCGTCGAGGAACCTGGCGTACGTCTCCCGGTCCATCGCCAGCGCCTCGTCGTAGAGACTCAGGCCACGAAGATCGGCGGCCAGGCTGCGCGCCGTCATCAGCGTGCGCGGATTCTCCTGGCCCAGCAGGTCGTTCTGCTCCGCCAGCACGGCCCGGTCGATGTCCCGCGCGTCCTCGTACTCGCCGCGGGAACGCCGGATGTTCGCGATCTCGAAGCGCAGGCTCAGCAGTTGCAGCCGACGGCTCATCACGTCCTCCGGACCGAGATCCGCGGCGCCGGGCGCGTCCGTCTCAATGGTCTGCCGCCAGCTCTCCTCCAGCGGCAGGGCCGTCTCCAGCGCCATCTCGAGGTTGCCGATCCGGTACAGGTAGCGGACCCGCTCGATCAGCAGCTGCCGCACCGGCTCCTCGACGCAGTCGAGCGCCTCGGAGGGCTCGAGGTGCGGCCAGATCACCGCGTATCGAGACCAGTTCTCCGGGTCGTCGGTGTCGGGATCGTCCGGCCAGGTGGCGGCCAGGATGCGGTGGACCGCGTGCTTCGCGTCCTCCTGGGCCTCCGAGGTCATCTGATCCCGGATCACCGCCTGGACCAGCCGGTGGATCATCATCAGGTTGCCCCGCCGGTCGACCTTGGCCAGCGCGAGCCGCCCGATCTCCTGAATGACCTGGCCGACGACGAGCTGCTCGCGCAACGACGGGTCGTAGGTTCGCAGCGCGCCGACCATCTCCCGGCTGCGGATGAGATTGAGCGAGATCGACGGCGCCATGAACGCGCACAGCTGCAGCATCCGCACCGCCGCGGGCGAGCGCCGCTGCAGCCGCTCCAGCGAGACGTTCCAGGTCTGCTCCACCGGCAGCGCGTAGTCCGCGGGCCGGCCCACCGAGAGCGCCACCGAGGCCTGAGCGCCGAGCAGGGCCAGATAGTCGTCCACCGGAGTGCCGGTCACGGACAGCCAGGCGGCGGCGACCTCGACGGCCAGCGGCAGGTCGCCGAGCGCGGAGGCGACCCGGTCGGCGTCGTGCTCGCCGAGACCGTCCACCCGGCGGGTGAGCATCTCCACGCTCTCGGCCCGGTCGAAGACGTTGACCTCCAAGGACTTCGCCATCGTCGACCAGTCTTTGTTCCGCGAGGTGACAAGCGTGTGGCCGGTGGCTCCGGGCGGCAGGAAGCGGTCGAGCCGCGCCGGGTCGTCGGCGTTGTCGAACACGAGCAGCCAACGGAAATCCGACCCGCGACGACGCAGAGCCTGAACGGCGTCCTCCGCCGCCGCCGCGCTGCTGTCCCCGATCGGGATGCCAAGACGCAGGGCGAGCTGGGAGAGCGATTCGATGACCGTCTCCTCCTGCTCCGCGTTCACCCACCAGACAAGATCGTAATCAGCCTGGAAGCGGTAGGCGTACTCAAGCGCGACCTGGGTCTTCCCCACGCCCCCCAAGCCGTAGAGCGCCACCCGCAGCAGCTCGGAGGCGGCGTTCGAGGCGAGCTGTTCGCGCAGTTCGTCGAGGGCCGCGTTGCGACCCGTGAAACTGGGATTGCGCTGGGGCACGGAGAACACCCCCGGCGCGTTTCCCGGGAAGCGCGGTCCGGGTCGGCCCGACCCCGGCTGCAAGCTCGGCGCGGGCACGCCCACGACCGCGAGCAGCGCCTCGACCGCCTGCGGCTCGGTCAGGCCGCTGAGATCGACGATCGGTGCCGCGGAGAGCTGCCCGCCGATCCGCGAGTCGGCCACTTTGACCACGGCCAGCCGGCCGCCCGGCCCTGACTGGTAGTCGGCCGGGACGCTCTCCATCAAGGTCTGGAAGGTCGCGGACTGCAGGTACGAAGTCGAGGCCACGAGCAGGATCCGGCCGCCCTCGAGCAGGGCGGCGCGAGCGTCCGGATCGGCGTCCGGGTCGAAGCGGTACACCCGCGCGTCCGCCCGCTTCAGCGCGCTCTCGATCCACTCGGCCCACATCCGGTCCTTCGGCACGAAGCTCAGCGCGACGCTGGAGGGTTCGAGCACCTGCTTGCGGGTGAACGCGGACAGGACGCGCAGCCGTTCCGGCTCGGGTATCTGGGCGCACGAGGTGACGGCGCCGTCGGTGACGTAGCCGACGAGGCGTTCGAAGGCGGACAGCAGGGAGTTGGCGACGCCCGGCGCGTCGCCGAACGCGGCGAGGATCTCCTCGTACGCGTAGAAGGGCCGGTAGGGGATCTCCACCGAACCCCAGTACTCGGTCAGCTCCTCCGCGGAGAGCCCGGCCGGGAGCGAGGCGAAGCGCGAGCGGGCCAGCCAGCGGCCCATATCAGCCTTCTCCTTCTCCCCCTCGTCGACCCGGCTGGGCACCGGCAGGATGCGCACGCGGCGGTTGACCGACTGCGAGCCGATGTCCGCGGCCACGCCGGCGGCGCCGTCGATCCCCTGGTTGCTGAGGGTGAAGCAGGTGACCAGGATGTCCGGGAGATGCACGGTGCAGATCGCCGAGACGTCGCCGAGCCCGGTGCGGCTGTCGATCAGGGCGTAGTCGTACTCGGACCGCATGTCCTCGCGCATCGCGTCGAAGAACTGGCCGCCGCCGAGCCGGACATAGAAGTCGTCCCAGTCCAGCGACGCGATCGAGGCGGAGTAGTTTCGGTTCTGCCGGCCCGCGGACACGATGTCCAGCGCGCCGCCCGACGGGAAGGCCCAGTCGATGGGCACGACGTGCGGCCCCACCCGGGCGTGCTCGCGCAGCCGGTCCTCGTTCAGCGCCTGCTCCGCGTCGTGGGTCACCGCCAGCTTGTAGTCGTTGATCATGTCGATCACGCCCGAGTTGCCAGCGACGGTCTCGGCGTCGAGGAAGGGCTCGAAGAAGCGGTGGAGCCCCGGCGATTCAAGATCCCAGTCGACCACGAGCACCCGGTGCCCGGCGCTGGCCAGGATCCAGGCGGTGTTCGCGAGGGCCATCGTACGGCCCGTGCCCCCCTTGAAGGAGTAGAAAGTCATGATCTTGCCAGGGCCGTGTTCGGTCATCGCAATCCCCTTCCCCTGAAGTCCTGCCCGTCCGCCGGGCCTCCCGCGGGCGGCAGGCCGCCGAGCCTGGGCGGGCTCGGGTCGTCGTCCCGCAGCGGATTCGTCTTGGTCGTGCGGAAGTAGCCGCGCTCGGCCGCGGCGATCACGCCGGGCAGCCGTTCGCCGAAGGCCGCTACAGTGCCGAGCCCGGCGACCGCCTGCGGATGCTTGAGGCGGCACTGGCTTCGCATCCGGCTCAGCGCGAGCCGCAGCCCGTTCTCCAGTTCCCGCACCTGGACGCCGTCGCCCGAGCCGTTCTTGTCCCACGGGATCACCAGGCGGACCCACGGTTTGACGTGGCTGATCGCGTCGAAGGCCCGGAGCAGATCCAAGAGCTCGGCGTCCTGGGTGGACCAGGGATCGACGATCAGCACGGTCGGCGCGCTGGGCTCGCCGCCGTCGCGCAGATCCAGGCAGTCGCCCAGGAACTCGATGATCGGGCGGAAGCCGTCCGACTGGCTCAGCATGGTGGCCGTCTGCGCTATCGGCGCCTCGTCGATGGGCCAGTAGGGCCGCCACAGTTCCGGGCTGACCCCGTACAACTCGGGATTCGCGCCGTCCGGTAGCCGTCCCCGCACCGGCGCCACGACGACGAAGCGCAGCGGACGCCACTCTTCCGGGTTCCGCTCCCCGTCGAACGCGTCCTCGTCCGTGCTCAGCTCGAGGACGCCCTCCTCCACCCGGCACAGCGGGTCGGTCCGGGCCACGGCCACGATGCGCTCGGCGAACGCGGTCAACGCGGTCTGATACGCCTGCCGCAGGTCCTCCCGGTTCGTCCGCACCACCAGCTCGCGCATCGCGCGCCGCCGGTAGAGCTCGCCCGCCGCGGGCAGCAGGTAGTGGATGCGCCCCGCGGCGGGCGGCATCTGCCGGGCTTCCATGTGCCGCCACATGACGGGCACGATCGCCGCCTTCTCCTGCTTGGTGCGCGCGCTGTGTATCAGTTCCCGTCGGCGGAAGGCGGCCCACTCCTGGCCGCACATCGGGCTCTCGAAGTAGTCCGGGGCGTATAACGGGACGAAGACGCCGCACAGGCCCAGCTCCTGTCCGAGCCGGTGACGCCAGTTGCTGCCGGTGCTGATCTCCCAGTCGGCGAACCCGACCGGAGTCCCGCGCGGCAGCCCGGCGACCCTGGCGACCTCCGCGGACAGATCCCGATAGAAGTCGCGCACCGGTTTGTCCGGCGGATCATCGCGGCGGGTCTGCTGTTGCGCATGCGCGTAACTGAGAAAGAAGTACACGCCACCGGACGCGGCTGATCCCGCCGGCATACGGTCCCCTTCCCAGGCGCGAGCATCCCCTACCGGGATTCACTGTAAGTATGCTGTTACCACCTGGAAAGGGTGTTATGCCGATAATGGCCGACGCGCGGCGCGCGGGCAGGACGGCTGTGGCTCAGCGGGAAACGCGAAACGGCCGCCGCCTCGCGGGGAGCGCGGCGACGGCCGTGTTGCGCCGGCTCAGAGTGTCCCCTGGTGTCGCCGCGAGGACGTGACGACCGGAAGAGGGCACACGAGTGGCGCAGGGTTCAGATGCTGGACTGGAACGCCGCGACCGGAACCT